>CEVM01018521.1_pt1 | contig 26725 bp, 25 predicted proteins | sample 531481 | NCBI WGS metagenome assembly CEVM01 (sample SAMEA2623649, study PRJEB7988) | marine metagenome | biome: marine biome (ENVO:00000447); feature: mesopelagic zone (ENVO:00000213) & marine oxygen minimum zone (ENVO:01000065); material: "saline water (ENVO:00002010), including plankton...
AGTCCTGAAGATTCCTTAATTATGCCTAAAAGAAGATGTTCAGAACCTACATAGCTATGCCCAAGTCGTATAGCTTCTTCTTTAGCATTTTTTATAATTAACTGAACGCGTTTAGAAAAATTCTCCTTCATATCGAACCAAAATTAAAAAAGCTTTGGTATGATATAAAGCTAATAAATCATTTATAAATTATTTTTTCTTAATCGGCCATTAATCATTTTTAAACAACGAGTTCCAATTTTAGCAACTTCAGGGTTATGCGTTGTTATTATAAACGTTTGATTAAAGTCAGAATTAATCTTTTTGAATAATTTCATTAATTTTGTTGAATTATCAGCATCTAAATTTCCTGTTGGCTCATCAGCTAATATCAAAGCTGGCTGATTTATTAATGCCCTAAGAACTGCTACACGCAATCTTTCTCCCCCAGAAAGTTCAGAAGGATAATGACCTTTTCTATCATGAAGATTAACATATTCAAACAATTCATCAGCCATAATTTCTTTGTCATGTACGTCATCATTTATCAGCGTTGGCATTAAAACATTTTCATAGGCAGTGAACTCTGGAAGCAAATGATGAAATTGAAAAATAAAACCTAAATCTTTATTTCTAAATTCTGCTATATCATTATTATTCAATTCTAAAATATTTTTACCTAGAATAATTAATTCGCCTGAATCTGGATAATCAAGACCTCCAAGCAAATTCAACAATGTAGTTTTCCCAGAACCAGACTGTCCAACAATAGTGATAATTTCAGCAGTATTTATTTTTAAATTTAGGTTATTTATAACGTCTAATTTATTATTTCCATTAGAATATGATTTTGTAAGTTTTTTTGTTTCTAAAATTATTTTTCCCATTGTAACGAATCCCTTATTCCAATTATTATGGCTTGTCTTGAAGCAATTAAACTAGAAACAGTAATAAATATTAACGATATCAACATAACAATTATTACATCATTTGGCTTTATTATCATAGGTAATTGGCTTATAAAATATATATCAGATGGTATGGGTATAATTCCATAAATATTTTGAATTATAACTAGTAAAAGACTGGCTATAATTCCAATAGATGCTCCAATTCCCCCGATTAAGACCCCTTGAAAAAGAATTATTTTTCTAATATCCGCATTAGAAGATCCTAAAGCTCTAAGAATTCCAATTTGGCGAATTTTTTGTATAATGACTAAAACTAATGTGGAAACAAGATTAAAACTTGATACTAAAATAATTAAACAAAGTACCGCCAATGCGCCCAATCTTTCGAGTCGCATAGCTGTAATTAATGCTTCATGTAAATCTTCCCAACTCTTAATAGAAAAATTTTTATAATCATTTTGTAACTTTAATTTTAAACGAGATAAATCATTTCTATTACTTAAACGGATATCTATTCCATCATAATTTTTCTTACGCAAAAAAATTCTATTTCCAATTTCATTACTAATAAAAACTACTCTATCATCAAAATCCAAAACTTCAGAATTAAATATTTTACTTACCGTAACATCCACAAGAATTGGGAGCCCAATAGAATTTGATTGATCAATAGGGCTCATAATTGTCAATTGATCGCCAATATCTATATTTAATCTCTGAGCTAATAAATAACCAACTGCTATCCCTTCTTCCGATACATCTGTTACGCTATTAATAAAGTCAATATTATAAAATGAGCTGAGATTTTCCATATTAATAGATTTAAATGTTACTATTCTTTTGGAATCATCTTTACCTAATATCAATCCAACTCTTTCTTTATATAATAATGCTTCATCAATTAAAGGGTTAGAAGCTATCTGACTATAGATTTGCTCAAGATTAGTATTAGAATTTGATGTTATTCTCATATCTCCTTCAAACCCAATCAGTTTTTTAATGACCCGTTCCTCAAAACCATTCATCACAGATAAAGATATTAAAATGGCAAAAGTACCAATAATCATACCTATAATTGAAACCCAGCCATTTAGCCTACTTGGACCTGATCCAGAGCCTCCTAACATAAACTTTCTTGCAATTAATAATTGGAATTTCATTCGTATCTCATAGCATCCGCTGGTTTAATATTTGCTGCGATTCTTGCAGGCCAATAACTTGCTATTAGTGAAGATATAATCCCTAGAAATAAAATTAATAATATATTATTTATATTGAATGATATAGGCAAATGATCCATGAAATATATATCCTCTGATATTGAAAGGATGTGATATTTCATTTGCATCCAACCAAGAACTAAGGCAATAAATAATCCAATAAATGAACCTATTATACCAATAATTGCTCCTTTTAAAAGAAATATTAGGTTAATCTGTTTTTTACGAAATCCAACTGCTTGTAAGGCTCCTATAGTTTTAATTTTATCTAGCACAATCATAGTTAATGCAGAAATAATATTTACAATAGCAACTAAAGAAATCATTCCAAAAATAATAATAATAGGCAATTTTTGAACTTCTAACCATTTGAATAAGGTATGATGTTTTTCTTTCCAAGAATTAGAGTAATAAGGATATCTCAGTTTCTCATCTATTAATTCAGAAATTGATGAAAAGTTGTTTTGAGTAAAATATACTACTTTGCCAGAAATCTTGTCTTCGATATCTAATAAATATTGAGCATTTTGAATAGATGTATATATCATATTATTATCATACTCACTTAACCCTGAATGGAAGATTCCCCCAATAGTAAATTGTTTCAATCTATACATCCCAGAAATATCAGAAATAGAACTTAAATCAAAAATAACTAGTGGGTCTCCAATTACTAATCCATATTTTTCTGAAAGAGATTTACCAATAATTATCGAATTATCAGAAAATGTACCCGTTCCGCTAATTAAAAGATTATTCAATGGTTCTACTAATCCATTGCCACTGATTCCTTCAATAATAACTCCTTCAGCATTGATTCCTTTACGAATTAGAGCTGGACCCTGAACAAATGATCTAATGATCGGATCTTTTCTTTCACTTAGTATATTATCTAAGACACTATTTAGATCTGAGTTTTCATCAATAGATCTTCCAAGAATATCCTGAAACCTATAATGGCCATCAAAACTAGCTATTTTGTTGGAAATAGTATTTTCAAAACCTTGATATACAGACATTGTTAGGATCAACGATGCGATACCAAATGATAAACCAATTATGGATAATTTACCCGCAAAAGAAGAAAAATTAGACTTATCAGATGAACTTAAATGACGTAAAGCTAAATGTAAGCTTAACTTCATATTAATATATATTTAGTTATTTCTCATAGCAGGAAAAAGTAAAACATCTCTGATTGATCTATTATCAGTTAATAACATTACTAATCTATCTACGCCTAAACCAACACCACCTGTAGGTGGCATACCACATTCCATTGCTTCAATAAAGTTATCATCTATAGGCTGAGCTTCCTCATCACCTTCTTCCTTAAGCTTTACTTGATTTTCTAAACGTACCCGCTGATCCAAAGGATCATTTAATTCAGAAAAAGAATTTGCAAATTCTGCACCACCAATAAATAACTCAAACCTTTCAACTAATTTTTTTTCTCCAGAACGATGAGATTTTGCGAGAGGAGAAATCTCCTTTGGGTGATCTATAACAAATACAGGGTGAATAAGATTCGGCTCAACCAATTTTCTCATTAATTCATCTAATAATTGTCCGTAATTTTCTTTATTAGATATTTCAATTTTATTTTCTTTACATACTAGACGTAACTTCTTTTCATCGGCATCTAACAAATCTTTTCCTGTTGCATCTTTAAGTAATTCTAAAAATGGTTTCCTATCAAACTTCTTACTTAAATCAATTTTAATATCTCCCCAATCAATCTTTATTTTACCAATCGATTCAGCGGCAAATCTGATAACATCTTCTACTCTATTCATCTGGTCTTTGTAATCACTATAGGCTTCATACCATTCTAACATAGTAAATTCAGGGTTATGATTTCTGTCCATCCCTTCATTTCTAAAATCCTTTGATAGCTCATAGACCTTATCATAACCTCCAATAATTAGTCTTTTAAGATATAATTCATCAGCAATCCGTAGATAAAATGTTTGATCCAAAGAATTATGATGCGTTTTAAAAGGGCGAGCATTTGCTCCCCCATATAATGGTTGCAAAACAGGAGTTTCAACTTCCAAAAAGTCTTCATTATCTAAGTAAGATCTCAAAGCTGAAGTAATTAATGCTCTTTTCTTAAACACTTCTTTGACTTCTGGATTTACAATTAAATCTAAGTGGCGATTTCGATAACGCTGTTCCTTATCATCAAAAGAATCAAATGTTTCACCATTTTTTTCTTTAACAATTGGTAGAGGACGTATACTCTTAGCTAAAACTGTTATGGATTTTGCATGCACAGATATTTCTTTTGTTTTAGTCATAAACACAAACCCATTTACACCCGCAAAGTCACCTATATCTAGCAATTTGAAAATATCATATTGGGATTCCCCAACATCATCTTTTTTAATATAGACTTGAATTCTACCACCAGCATCCTCTAAATGAAAAAAAGATGCTTTACCCATTTTGCGCAAAGCCATAATTCGACCTGCAATTACTACATCCTTGTTTTCATAACTTTTAAACTCATTCTTTAATTCATTGCTATAATTAGATGGTTTAAAATTATGCGGATAAGGATCAATCCCAGATTCACGCAATTTTTTAACTTTTTGCAATCTAAAGTTAATAATCTCTTTTAAGTTCTGTTTTTCTAATGACATAAATAACTACTTTAATTTTTTAACTCTTTATCTGATATATTTTGCATTAAGTAAGCTCTAATAAAACTATCTAAATCACCATCCATAATATTTTGGACATTAGCTGACTCAGCTTTTGTACGATGATCCTTTACCATATTATATGGGTGAAAAACATAAGACCTAATTTGGCTGCCCCATCCAATATCTTTTTTTTGATCTTCAAGTTCTCTGATAGCTTCTTTTTCTTTTTCGATTTCTAATTGATATAACCTAGCCTTCAAAACTTTCATCGCCTGTGCTTTATTCTTATGTTGAGAACGTTCATTTTGACATTGGACTACAATATTTGTTGGTAAATGAGTAATGCGTATAGCAGAATCTGTTTTATTGACATGCTGCCCTCCTGCTCCACTAGCCCGATAAGTATCAATTCTTAAATCATTAGGATTAATTTCAATATCAATTTCTTCAGATACGGATGGATAAACAAAAACAGAAGCAAAACTTGTATGTCTCCTACTATTAGAATCAAATGGAGAAATTCTAACTAATCTATGTATACCTGCTTCAGCCTTAAGCATACCGTAAGCATAGTCTCCTTTAATTTCCATTGTAATATCTTTAATACCAGCCTCATCGCCCGGTTGATAATCTAAAATCATTTTATTAAAAGATTTCCTTTCAATATATCTAGAATACATTCTAAATAACATATCAGCCCAATCTTGACTCTCGGTACCTCCAGCTCCAGGATGAATAGTTAAGATTGCATCTTGAATGTCTTGGTTGTCTCCTAAAATTAATTTTAATTCTAAATCATTAATAATTTTTTCATATTGATTTAACTCATCAATAATTTCTTTTTCTTCAACTTCACCGCTTTCGGCAAATTCGAACAATACAGTAATGTCACTATTCCTTTTTTCTAGATCTGCCCAAATTTTTATATTATTCTCTAAACGACCAATGCTCCTTAATATATTACTGGCATTATCTTTATTATTCCAAAGAGTAGGGTCTAGAGATTCCTTTCTCAAGGATTCTAACTTAGACTCTTGTGAATTAAGGTCAAAGATACCCCCTAAGTTCAAAGTGTTTTGACTCTGATGATGAAAATCTATCTTTTAGTGTTACCAATTCCATTAGGAAATTTACATATCAAATATATAGAAGATATTGAAATTATAACTAAAGATTAATCACCAGAAGATATAAACATACGTTCATTAAGATAGCGACGTAAATCCATTTCATCCATACCTATATTTACAAATCTACCATTTTCAGCAAGAGATATTTTGGATGTTTCTTCAGATATAACTACAACTATTGAATCAGTTTCTTCAGAAATTCCTAAGGCTGCTCTGTGACGTGTTCCCATTCCAGGCTCTACCATTGTACTTTCAGTTAATGGTAAAATACAAGCAGCAGCATCTATGATATCATTATTAATAATTACAGACCCATCATGCAAAGGAGATCCAGGATTAAAGATTGAAAGTAATAAAGGCGCTGTAACTTCAGCCTTTAATTCAGTTCCTGCTTCTTTATATAATCTTAGGCCCGTCTCCCTTTGGATTACAATAAGTGCTCCCCATTTATTATTTGTTAATTGAATAGATGCTTCCACTATTGCTTCAATTGTTCGAGAGGATCCAATTTGAAAGATTCGTCTAAAGAATCCAGTCTGTCCAACATAAATTAATAAACGTCTAATCTCTGGCTGGAACAGAATTACAAATGCAACTACCCAAACAGTTTGAAATTGATTAACCACCCAAGATGATGCACTTAAACCCACAGAATTAAATAATACAGAGGCTATTAATAATATTACAAGACCCAATAACATCTGTCCTGCTCTAGTCTCATGGAAATATTTATAGACTTTATAAAACAACCATGTAACTAATATAAGATCAATTATATCAATTAGAGTAACACGTATAAACCATAAATCAAAAAGATACATCTAAGCGGTTGCTCCTCTTATTTTATCAGATATAATCTGAACACGTTTCATTTCTAAAACATCATGAACTCGAACAATCCGGGCCCCATTAATGATTGAAGCAGTAATTGCAGCAGCTGTCCCTTCTAATCTTTCATCAACTTGCAAATCTAAAGTAAGCCCAATAAATGATTTCCTCGATGGACCAATTAATATTGGATAACCCAAATCTGCAAAAGTATTTAATTCTCTAATTAAAATAAAATTATCATTTAACTGTTTACCAAAACCAATACCAGGATCTAAAATAATATGTGATTTTGGTATACCATAATCCAAACAAAGGTTTATTCGTTTCTCAAAATAAGACATTATTTCATCAATAATATTATCATATTCAGGATTAAGTTGCATATTCTTTGGCGTCCCCTTAATATGCATTATAACTATAGGAACATTATAATCTTTTATTACATTTATCATTTTTGAATCAAAATTAAGTCCACTAATGTCATTAACAATATCTGCACCTGAGTCTAATGCTTCTTTTGCAACTTCCGATTTATAGGTATCAATTGAGATTGGTATAGAAGAAACAGATCGTATCCCTTTAATTACAGGGATAACACGCTCAATTTCATCATTAAAAGATATTGCATCAGCACCTGGACGAGTTGATTCTCCCCCCACATCAATTATATCAACCCCTTGATTAACTAATTCTAAAGAATATTCAATAGCCTTATCTAAATGATAATATTTACCACCATCACTGAAAGAATCAGGTGTTACATTTAGTACGCCCATAATTAATGTGGGCGACAGATGATTATTAATGTTTTTAACTATCGATGAATTAATCAATATAAATAATAATAAAAAATATCAATTTATGCAGACAGTAAATACTAAAGATCCATATTAAGATTTAGATGGTTTTTTAGTAGAACTTTTCTTTTGAGTCTTAACTTTAGAATTCTTTTTAACTGTATTAGCAGATCCATTCATTTTTCTCCTACGCAATATTTTGCCATCGATGAGTTTTTGGACATCATTATGATCAATTGTCTCATGCTTAAGTAATGCATTTGCCATTGCATGCAAAATTTTCTCATTGTTTCTTAAGATAAGATCAGCAGATTTTTCTGCTTTTCTTATAATTTTAACAACTTCTTCATCAATTAATTTTGCAGTTGTTTCACTATAATCACGATGAGACTGTATTTCTCTACCCAAGAATATTTCTTCATTCTTTTTTCCAAAAGTCATAGGACCTAAATCTTCGCTCATACCCCATTCACAAACCATTTTTCTAGCTATCCCTGATGCCTGTTCAATATCATTACCTGCTCCTGTTGTCAATTCACTGAAAATCATTGTTTCAGCAGCTCTCCCACCAAGTAAAATAGCCAATCGTCCTTCAATGTAATCCTTTGAATAAGTATGTTTTTCATCAATTGGTAATTGCATTGTAACACCTAGAGCTCTACCTCTTGGGATAATTGTTACCTTATGTATTGGGTCTGCTCCAGAAGTTAAAGCTGCAACTACCGCATGGCCTGATTCATGATAAGCAGTCACTTTCTTTTCCGCATCAGATAGAATAACACTTTTTCTTTGGATTCCAATCATAACCTTATCTTTTGCTTCATCAAAATCATCCATATCAACTGATTTTTTCTTTTTACGAGCTGCTAACAGTGCTGCCTCATTTACCAAGTTTGCTAAATCTGCACCAACTAATCCAGGTGTACCTTTAGCCAATACTTCCAATTTTACTTTACGTTTATTAATAATAACTTTTTTTGTATGAACCTTAAGAATGCCTAAACGACCTAGATAATCTGGGGCATCAACAATTATTTGTCTATCAAATCTTCCTGGTCTTAAAAGTGCCGGATCTAGAACATCAGGCCTATTAGTTGCTGCTAGAATAATGACATTCTGTTCTGAATTAAACCCATCCATCTCAACTAGTAGCGCATTTAAAGTTTGTTCTCTTTCATCATGTCCACCACCAAGACCTGCTCCTCTTTGTCTACCAACTGCATCTAACTCATCAATGAATATAATACACGGAGAATTTGTTTTACCTTGATCAAATAAATCACGTACCCGTGATGCTCCAACACCAACAAACATTTCAACAAAGTCAGCACCACTTAAACTGAAAAAAGGCACATCAGCCTCACCTGCAACAGCTCTTGCAAGAAGCGTTTTTCCCGTTCCTGGTGGTCCAACTAATAACGCTCCTCTCGGAATTTTTGCCCCTAATTTTTCAAATAGCTCAGGATGTTTTAAAAAATCTATAACCTCTTTCAATTCTTCTTTAGCCTCAACACAGCCAGCAACATCATCAAATGTTATTTTATCCATATCAGACGTCCAAATTTTTGCTCTGCTTTTACCAAAATTAAAAATGCCTTTCATTCCACCTGCGCCTGACTGCATCCTTTTTAGAATAAAAATCCATACTGCTATAATTAATAGCCAGGGAAGCATATTTAAAAAGTATCCTGTCCAATCTATAGACTGCTGCTTAAAACTATATTCAATACCATAATTATTCCATTCTGACATTATTTCGCGATCAATAAAAGGAATAATAACTTTAAACTTTGTTACATTTTCAATGGGTCCTATATCAGATATTATTGTCTGAGGTGTTTCAAGATCTCCTGTAAAAACATCCTCAATTATTGTTGCTTTACTAATAAGTTTATCTTCTAGTAATGCTCTATATTGATAATACTGAATTTCTATAGCTTTTTGGTCAGCAGAAGTAAATAGTCCTGATAAAAAGATTGCAGTAATTAGTATAAAAACCCAAATAAAAGATGTTTTTCCAGCTCTTTTCCATTGAAATTCGTTGTTCTTATTATCTTTATTATCCTGATTTTTCATTTTACTATTTGACGGATCAATGTTTCCATTTTGTTTTGTCATATTTTATTTTTCCAATCTATAAACTGCCGGTAAGTGTCTAAAATCTTGCTCATAATCTAACCCGTATCCTACAACAAAATCTGGTGCAATTTCAAACCCAATTATATCTATTGGTAAACTTAATTTTGCAATATCTGGCTTTAGCAATAAAGTTATAATTGATATACTTCGTGGCGAAGCCCCTTTAAGTCTTTTCACAAGAAATTCAATTGTTAATCCTGAATCAATTATATCCTCTACAATAACAACATGTCGGTTTGTAATATCAGCGGATATATCCTTTAATAGCTTCACTGTTCCAGTAGTATCCTGACCTTTATAACTTGATACTTTAATAAAATCTACTTCACAATTAATACTAAGATTTCTAACCAAATCTGATATAAAAATAAAGCTCCCATTTAATACACCAATAAATATTGGTTTTTTATTACCAAACTTATTTGATAACTCGGCAGCTATCTCTTGTACCCGTTTTTTTATAGCAGTCTCATCAATAATTTTTATTAGTTTTTTTTTATTAATTTCCATTACAAATATATCATTACTTAAAAATAAATTTTCCAAATTTTCGAGTCTTAGAAGTGATCTTTATATCATCACTGATTCTTCTACCACAAACCCAAATTATTCTATTACCATCTAATAATAGCCACTGGTTGTTTTTAGTAAAGACATCAATTTTTTCATCTATAAAAAAATCGCTTAATTTCTTTGATCCTTTCATGCCAATTGGTTGAAACCTATCTCCTTTTTCCCATAATCTCATAGTAAGGGACTTGTTCCTTATTTTATTTGCATCAATTATTTCTGAACTACTAGAATTATTAAATTTCTCTTTTGTTGTACTTGATTTCCAAGAAAAAATAAAATTATCTATTAATATTTCCGTATCTGGATAAATAGGTATTAAATCTTTTTTAACATAATCTTCATATTTTAGTATAAACTTTTTTCTATCTTTAAGTAGCCTCCAGCTATTATCTATATTATATATCTGACCAATTTTAGAACATCTAACAAACTTATATAATTCATAATGGATATGTCTTCTCCAAGGGCCATTTGACAAAGTAAGTTCCTGAAAAATAATTGATAATAAGTATGGAGGAATAGCTTTTAATAGTTGCTCATCTAAGTAAATTTGATCATTGTCTTTATTGCAAATTAATTGTGGAATTAGAACACTTGCTGAAAACTTTAATGAATCATGCACATCATTAGCATTCTTACTAATTTGGTTAAATGCTGAGACCAAGCTAGGATTTTCTTTTTCCCAAGAAAGAACAATTTTATGTCGTAAAAAATTGCGTGGAATGGATAAATCACTATTTGATTGATCATCAATCCATGGAATTTCAATATCTTCTATATAGTTGTTTATTTTATTTTTAGAAAATGATAAGAGTGGTCGTATAAGTCTATCTCTTTTTGAATGTATACCTCTTAATCCAGAAACACCAGCTCCTTGTGATAAATGAAATAGAATTGTTTCTATCTGATCATTTCCATGATGTGCAGTCATAATAAGACAAGAATCAAAATTAGATGAAATTCTATATAATGACTTATAGCGAAATTCTCGCCCCCATTCTTCACTACTAATATTTTTTAATTTTCTATTTGGGTCAAGATGATCAACAATAATTTCTACATTATTGAGATCACAAAATTCTTTAACAAATAACTCATCTGTTGTAGAACTTTTTCTTATATGGTGGTTAATATGTACAGCAATAAGATTTAGTTTCAGTAAATGATTTAATTTTATCATAGCATGTAAAAGTGCCATAGAATCTTTACCGCCAGAAACAGCTATAATGATATTATGATTACTTTTATCATATCCAATTTTAGTAATACTATTTAATAAGGATTTTTCAAAACTATGTAATTTCTGCTGTCTCATTATTTTATAATCTGTTTTATCATATTACTTTTAATAAAGTCATTATCTACAATATTTACCAAATAATAATTTTCATATATATTTCTTAATAATGAGTAAGAAATAGAATCTTTTTCATAAATAGATGCCCAATCATTCATCCATAGGCTAAACGCTTCATTTTTCCAGATCATGAACGAGCGTGTATCCACTATAGTTGGTTGTTTTATCTTCTCACCAGGAAACACTCCCCATGTTACAACATTTACATTATCTTTTCTTACGTTTGAAATTAGATCCTCAGATAGATTTACAGCTTGATATGAAATATTATTATTCTTTTTAATCTTAATTATCAATCTATCAAGATTTTCTTTTGAAGTAAAAAACTCCAAATATGCTTTCTGGTATACTCTTCCGCCTTCAGCTCCCCATCCAAAATGAGTATCATCGGATGGGGCCCCATTAACATTAGGTTGTGAATTTATAGTAAAATATCCTGATTCATTTAATTTGATTAATTCATTAGAAATCTGCTTACTTTCAATTGCAAGTTTTGTTTCACACCAAGGCAAAGTATTAATATCTCCCTTGCAAAAAGACATAAAAACATTTGATATATCTTTTATAGATTGTGGTTGACCCCAAATCTTTTTTCTTTTATCTCTAATTTCACTACTTTTCGATCCCGCTCTTATTGCATGATATTGGTTTAATTCACCAAAAGTAGGACTACTTATATCTCCCCATCTACCATTCGGAAAATCATCCCAGTTTTCAGTACGAGTAAGATAGCTTATTGGACGATTACTCCAAAATATTGGACGAACATCTTCAGATAGTTTTCTGATTTCATCTGAAGATTGCCTCCAAGGTAGTTCTCTATTAGCTTTGTTATCTGAAATCAATCCAATTGAGTTTAATATTTCTTTTACCGAATGCTCTAAATTGAGGGTATAGAAGTGTAATCCTGGGACCCCTTCTTTTACTAGCTTTTCACACATATCGGCTCCCTGCTCAATACCAAAATTAATTACACTTGCATCATCATTTCTTATTGGTTCAAGTTTTTTAAGAATATTTTCAGGAATATTTACCTTACAAAACTGAGTAAATTTTCTAAATCTAGAATAATTATGAATTGGCATAATTCCTGGAATAATGGGTATATCTATTCCTTTGGATAAACATTTATCTCTAAATAAGAGAAATTTATCTATATCATAAAATAACTGAGTAACGATAATATCAACACCTGCATCTACCTTCTCTTTTAAATAGGTAATATCTAAGTCAGGATCAGACTGTTCTTGATGTGTTTCTGGATATGCCCCTACAGCCAAAAAAAATGTGTCACCAAAATTTTTTCTAATATAATGAACTAAATCTACCCCATAATTAAATGCCTGATTTTCTTTTCGCCACTCATTACTACCTTCCGCTGGGTCTCCTCTAAGTGCCAATATATTAGTAATGTTACTTTTTTTAGCTTCAGAAAGGACTTCATCAATCAATTTAATAGACATATTTGTACAAGTAAGATGCATCATAACATCCAATCCAAAGTATTTTTGAATTGTTTTACTCATATCTAATGTTCTTTCTGCTGTACTACCACCTGCGCCCCAGGTAATATCAATATAAGCTGGGCCAAGAGAGGACATTCTATCAATTCTACTATATAAATTATCCATCCCAAAATCAGTTTTTGGTGGAAAATATTCAAAACTATAGAATACTTTTTTTTGTTTTTTATATTCTTTTATTTTATCTGAAATTTTCATCTAAACTCACAAAATATTCGCAAAATAACTGTAAAACATAAATTTAAAGTAATTAATACTAATTTAAATTGGATTTAAGTGAAATTAAAAAAGGGTTCTTTTCCTTCTCAATCCTAAGATTAGTCTCTATACCATGTCCTGGATAAACCGTTACATCAGATTTCACATTCTCCACAAGATATAAAAGTGATTCTTCTAACGTATCCCAATCTCCCCCCGGCAAGTCAGTTCTTCCAACAGAACCATGAAAAAGTGTGTCTCCAACAAAAATACACTTTTCAATTAAAAGACAACAACCTCCAGGGGTATGACCTGGTGTCTCAATAATAGAAAATTTGAATGCCCCAATATTTAATTCACCACCTTCTTGTATCCAATTATCCACGGTTGGTATTTTTTTGGCTTCAATTCCAAACATTCTACATGACATAGGATACGATTCTAGTATAGGCTTCTCTAAATAATGAAGATAAAAAGGTATGTTATATTTATTTCTTATTTCTTGTACTGCTCCTATATGATCTAAATGGGCATGAGTATTAATTATAGCGATAGGATTGAATTCATTACTATCAATAAAATAACAAATTTTTTCAGCTTCATCGCCAGGGTCAATTAATATACAATCCTTAGATAACATTTCACTTAGGATATAACTATTTTCCTGGAAAGGACCAGTAATTAGACTGTGAACTTGAAGTTTCAAATATTATCAAAAAATAAGTGAGATAGTGCTTTAATTTTTTCTTTATATGAATTAGGATAAAGAAACCATAATGATGCCGACAAACTACTAAGAATAGAATTGCCATCTTGCGGTGTAAAACAAAAACCACTTATTTCATTACCATTCTTAACATTCAAGGTTTGTTCAACTACTACCGTTTGATTTAATATTCTTCCATAATGACCATGATCCCTGCCAAATGAGAATACACGACTTGTTAAGTTCTTTGATGTGAAAGCAACGTATTGATTTTGATCTAGTTTATTTTTCACATCATCTAAACTAATTGGTTCATCCACTTTTAATGAGAACCAAAGGACATGCATATACTGACTATTTACCTTCATGGCTGAAGAAAAAAGATTTAAATCATAATTTAGAGTCTTAAATAAGTTAACCGCATCTTCAGCATGATGCGACCCAAATTGTTCTGTACGATGTTCATTTACTAAAGGTGAAGGAATATAACCACCTTCTTGATGCATATCATTTGCTCTTCTAACGCATAGATATTTACCTTCAACTAGATTGTCTGCACTATTCCCATCTAGAGCAATAGTATTGGTTATACATGAAATATTATGCGTATTACATGAGACTACTTGGATGAATTGATCATCATCAATATTTAATGCTTCATCATTGATACCAAGGGCATATTTTTTACCAAAGTCCGATTCACTTCCTTGGGCAAGAAAACCTTTTACAATATCAGAAAATTTAGAATAGTATTTTTCTTTATTTTTATGTCCAATACCTTTTGGTGTACAATCAATTACTACACTCGCTCTAGCAATAGCTTGTTCAGTTTCAAACTCAGGATTCATTCCAAAAGCACGAAAATTTTCTATTTTACCCTTATCAACAGCTAAATGTGCTCCACGTTTTTGCAAATCTATTACTTTAGTAAAATCACCTTTTAATGCACTATTTTTGTGAAACGTAACTTGATCAATCCCAATTTTATCTTTGTAATCTGACAATAGTCCAATTAAAGGTTCTCCAATTGTCCCAGTCCCTATAACGTGTATGATTTTACTATCTGACATATTTTATTTTATATTGAGCAAGTTTAGTTAAATATTTTATAAGTATTTTCTTTCAGAAATTATCTGTTTAATAAACCAAATAATTATAGAAATAATTACAATAGCTATAGCACTAAGAAAACTAATAAAAAAATAATTTTCCATTAATTAATTTTCCAATTATGAGTGATTTTAAGTACATGTAATCTATATTTTAACATAAAAGAAAATAATATTGTAAAAATTACTAGAGATATTAAAAATGGCACAACAATCTCGGGATTTTGTTTTGTTATTTCTACCTGTGGATGCGATTGGTATTTTTCTTCCCAGAAGCGTACTGAATAAAAAATAATTGGAACATCGAAAAATGCGACAATGCCTAACACAGCTGCATATCGTGAAGTGCGCTCAGGATGGCCCCCAAATTTTCTTAACATAAAATAACCAACATATATTAAAAATAAGATTAAAGTTGTAGTCAATCTTGGCTCCCATGTCCACCAAGTGCCCCAAATTGGTTTAGCCCATATAGGTCCTGTAATTAATACAAGAAAAACAAATAAAGTTCCAATTTCCGCAGCAGCAAAACCTAAATGATCCCAAATCATCTTCTTATTTTTTAGGTAAAGAATCCCAGCAATCATTACAATCAGATACGATAAAAACCCTGTCCAGGCAATAGGTACATGGAAATAGAAAATTTTTTGTGCCCAAAATTGGTCAGGTACCATTGGTGTATTATTTACAATATTATAAATGTTAAATACCAATAAAGTAAATATAATAACAGCAACTATTACATTTATTCTTTTTGAAAAAAACAATTCCATTATTCTTCAGTTATATATTCAAAGATCATGAACCCTAATAAAAAAAAGACTAGAACAAAAGTTATCATCAAAAAAATCCAAGATTGCCAATAAATAAAGCTCAATCCTTTAAACCAATAATTTGTAGCTTTAACGCAAGCAATTATGTGGGGAGAAACTAAAGGAAAAAAAAGAATCGGCAATAGCATTTCACTTAATTTTGCTCTCATGGATAAACCACTAATAATTGCTCCTATAGACATAATGCCTAAATCACCAATAATAAGTATTAATACCATAATGTGCCAATTACTAGGCAAAGTAAGATTCATAAAAATTATAAATGGCGGGATAATCAAGATTTCAGCAATTAAAAGTAGTATTGTTCCACTTATTGCTTTGGATAAAAAGATTATACCTCGATCAACTGGCGCCGCCACAGTTAGTGTAAATGCATCAAATTCTTTTTCAAGAACAAACATTCTGTTTAATCCTAAGGAACTTATAAAAAGAACAATTATCCATAATAATCCAGGGGAAAAAGCATGATTTATCGCTTGTGAAGCATTAAAAGAAAGAGCAAAAATCAAAATAATTGCTAAACCAAAGGCAAACATTGGAATAATAATTTCTTTAGCTCGAAATTCAAGTAGAAGATCTTTACGTACTAATGTATAAAACATCATTACCTCAATATTTTTACTATTTTGTTAATATCAATTTCATTGGTTTTTTGATCAAATAATATTTTGCGATTATCTAATAATAATAATCTAGAACAGTATAATAAACTCCACTGAGGATCATGTGTTGCAAAAATCATTGTTTTGGAATTTTCAATCCATTTATCTATATAATCCTGTGCGGATTTTCTTCCTTTTAAATCCAAAAATGAAAAAGGTTCGTCAAAAAATAAAATGTTCCAATCTATTAGATCAGCTAAAGCATATTTTAGACTTTGCAACATGCCTTTTGAGAAAATATTTATTTGATCATTCATTCTATTTGAAAGCCCTAATTGATTCAGAGTGCTGATAATACTACTATCTTTATCTTTCTTTCCATGAATAGCGCAAGCAAACTTTAAATTTTCTAAAGCAGATAAAGAAGGATACAGACCTACATCATGACCTAAATATAGAATCCCTTTTCTGGCAATTGCTTTTTCTTTATGTATATTTGCATCATTGTATAATATTGTTCCCTTATCAGGTTGACTAATTTTTCCTAATATTCGTAATAAAGTCGATTTACCAATACCATTTTTGCCTAATAAAGCTATCACATCACCATGATTAACTTTAAATGAAAGATCCTCTAATATTGTTCTATGGAAAAAACTTTTATATATATTATTAATGTTATACAATGTTAAATATCTTGATTAGATGATTGTAAATTAATTTGATCAATTATCTTAGATACTTCACTTACTAATTCAGCTCTAGATGAATTGTAATCTTCTACATTTATATTATCAATAAAATATTCATTATCAAGGTATTGAATCTCTCTGTATAATATTGATTTTCTTCTTTCTAAAGTATTAAGCAAATCATAGTCCTCTTTATCATTGATTATTTCTTCCAAAAACAAAGGCCAAATTGAAAAGAGAAATAAAACCGCAAACATAATAAATAATAAAAACATTGGAAGCCAAATCATTATAATAACAATTTCCTTCTATTACTTGGCCATAGTGCAATAAAAGTTCCAAAAACAAGGATATAAGCGCCATACCATACAAGTCTTACTAGTGGATTTATCATAATTTGGAAGAAAGCAATATTGTTATCAGTGTCTATACTGGAAAAAACAGAATAGATATCTCTTTTTAGTGTACTATGAATATCTAATTCACTATGTGGCTGTCTTCTATCGGGATTAGGGTCAAGATGAAAGTATATTCTTTTTTCAGGTCGTAATGATGTAATTATATTTCCATCATCTCCAGTTACTAATAACTCAGCAATCCATGAAAAATGATTAGACCTTTCTTCTGACCATAATTTTACTAATTTATAATTTATATTACCCAAATGATTTTGTTCATTAATAGATAATCCTATTTCTTTTTTCAAATTAAAAGCCTGCCCCGTAAAACCAATAAACATCAGAACAATACCTAGGTGAACAAAATAGCCACCATATCGACTTCTATTTTTCTTAATTAATGTTATTAATGCAGATAATATTGGTTCATTGAAGCGTCTAACCCGTGATTTGATACCACGATTGAATTCCATAGAGATTGAAGCAATTACAAAAACTGAAAGCATAAGAGAGATAACAACATAACCTCTGAGTCCAAATAGTAAAAAAACTAATGAAGAACTAAGAGATAAAATTACTGGTAAAGTAAAATTATTTTTAAAGTTTTGAGTTGAAGTTTTCCTCCAAGCTAGTAATGGACCAACTCCAGTTAGAAATAATAAAAACAAACCAATGGGGATAGTTACTTGATTAAAAAAAGGAGCTCCAACCGTAATCTTTGTTCCCTGGACAGCTTCTGTTATTACAGGGAAAATTGTTCCCCAAAATACAGCAAAACACAGTGTAACAAAAATTACATTATTAAATAAGAATCCACTTTCTCTTGAAGTTAGAGATTCTATACGCTTATCTGATTTAAGATTAGATAAATTTTGAATAATAAGAAAAGCACATATAAGCAATAAGATTATGACAAATGATAGGAAGAAAGGACCTAAAGGTGATTGTGTAAATGAATGAACAGACGACATTACACCGCTTCGAGTAAGAAAAGTGCCAAAAATAGTTAAGATAAATGTTAACATTATTAGAATCATATTCCATAAGCGAAGCATATTCTTCTTCTCTTGTATTATTATAGAATGCAACAAAGCTGTTCCAGTTAACCAGGGCATAAATGATGCGTTTTCTACAGGATCCCATGCCCAATATCCTCCCCATCCTAATTCTTGATAAGCCCACCAACCACCGAGAATAATACCGCAACTAAGCGCTAACCAAGCAACTAAAGACCATCTTCTAATTGATCTTATCCATAAAGATCCACTTTCATTTGTCATAAGTGAAGCAAATGCAAAGGCAAAGGGAATTGTAAATCCAACAAACCCCAAGTATAATATTGGAGGATGTATTGCCATTGTTAAGTTTTGCAGTAAAGGATTAAGCCCTAGTCCATTTATAACTTCAAAATCAGCTTTTGTTGGTTCAAAAGGATTCGTAATAAATGTTGTAAGAATTAGAAAAAAAAGTTGCACCACTTGAATTACTACTAATATCCAAGGCATCATTTTATGATATCTATTTCTGTTTTGATAAATAGCTATTAAACTAAAAATAGATAAGATGAATAACCAAAAAAGTAGAGATCCAGATTGGCCGGCCCATAAGGCGCTAAACTTATATATAGTAGGTGTTTCAAGACTAGTATGATGAGCTACATAATCTATATTAAAATTACCAGAGATAAGTTCATTGACTAAAATAAAAGTAGCAATTATTATAAGAAAAGAAACAACGATCGCCATTCTTCTACCAGAAAGGAATAAACGATAATCGCCCTTACGAAGATACAATAACAATAAAAAGATTGATAAAATGGAAAAACCAGCAGCAAGACTAATTGAAACGCTGCCAAATACAGAGGTCATATGTTTATTTCATCAAGTTTATATGATGAGACATCTCTTAAATCTCCTTCATAACGGGAGGCACACTTAGTCTGTAACATATCTGCATTGAATGAACCATTGGAATATGCCCCTTCCACAATAACCTCAGCTCCATGCTTAAAAAGATCAGGCCTTGCACCTACAAATCTAACTGGCAATATGGAAGCACCCTCCTTTATATTAAAAAAAACTTCCATTCTATTTGATGGGGTTACAATAATAGAACTATCAGCAACAATTCCACCTATACGAACACGCTCAATATTATTAGAGTCTAATATTTCTTTAACTGAAATAAACTTTACCAATGCTTTATCATTTACTGGATTGAATGACGACCATAAAATCCAGAAAGTAGATATTAAAGAGAGTCCAATTACAGTTAAGATTACTTTATATTTTTGTGACATATAAGACTATAAAAAATTATTTAAAAGGCCGCAGCTTCCTGCCATTCACCGAATTCAGCTTTCATTACAGTTACAATTTCGCCAAGTGTTACATACGATTTTACAGCTTCAATAATTGCAGGCATAATATTCTTTTCATTTCTACAACATTCTTGTATAATATTAAGTGACTGCTGCGCAATCGTTTCGTCACGATTATTCCTCAAATTATTTATGGATTTTATACGCTCACCTTCAACTTCAGATCCAATCTCTAAGATTGGAATATCAATATCTTCATCATTCTTAATAAATTTATTTACTCCAACAATATATAACTGTTTCTTATCAATTAACCTTTGATAATCTTCAGCTGATTTTGCAATCTCTCTTTGAAAATATCCATCTTCAATAGCTTGAATTACCCCTCCATTCTTTTCTATATCTTCAAAATACTTCTCAGCATCTCTTTCAAGTTGATCCGTCAAAGATTCGATAAACCAGCTTCCACCTAGGGGGTCTGCTACGTTTGCGACACCTGTTTCATAGGCAATTAACTGTTGAGTCCGCAAAGCGATCTCCGCAGCTTTTTCTGATGGTAAAGCAAGAGTTTCATCCATAGAGTTTGTATGCAATGACTGTGCTCCACCCAAAACAGCAGCAATTGCTTGAAACGCTGTACGAGATATATTGTTTTCAGGTTGTTGGGCAGTTAATGAACATCCTGCAGTTTGGGCATGAAATCTTAATTTTAACGAACTTTCTTTTTTTGCTCCATATTTTTCTTTTAAATGCTTCGCCCATATTCTTCTAGCCGCTCTAAATTTTGCTATTTCCTCAAAAAAGTCTAAATGGGAATTGAAGAAAAAAGATAATCTAGGTGCAAAATCATCAATTTTTAATCCTGCCTCTAATGCATATTCAATATATGTAAAACCATCAACTAAAGTAAATGCCAGCTCTTGAGCAGCTGTTGCGCCAGCTTCACGAATATGATAGCCAGATATAGAAATAGTATTATATTGAGGCATATTTTCTGTACAGTATGATAGCATGTCAGTGATAATTCGCATCGATGGAACTGGGGGGAATATCCACTCTTTTTGAGCAGTAAACTCTTTTAATATATCATTTTGTAGAGTACCTCGAAGTTTACTTAAAGGTACTCCTTGCTTTTCAGCAAGAGCAATATAAAAAGCTAAAAGGATTATAGCTGGGCCATTAATGGTCTGTGAAATTGAAACTTTACTAAGATCAATATCTTTCAATAACATTTCCATATCATTCAAAGTTGCAACACTTACTCCACACTTACCTACTTCTCCCATTGAAATTGGATGATCTGGATCATAACCCATTAGCGTAGGCATATCATATGCTATTGATAGCCCAGTTTGCCCTTGGTTCAATAAATAATGATATCGAGTATTTGATTCTTCAGGACTACCGTATCCCGAAAATTGCCTCATTGTCCAAAGCTTTCCCCGATACATACTTGCATGTACTCCCCGTGTATAAGGATATTGACCTGGAAAACCTAGATTATCAACATATTCATTATCAGGATTATCAGGATTATCAGGATAATATAATTGATCAAGGTTTTTTCCACTTAGGGAATTAAAGTTGTAATCTCGCTCTGGAAAACTTTGTAAATCCTCTTTCCATTTTTTCTCTTGTTTGAGAAATTCTTCTTTTCTTTTATTCATAAATAACTTCTTTATGTTTCTATAAGTTTATCACTTGTAGTATTTACCAATGACTTTATTGTATCAATTATTCCATTTTCATCTAGACCAATTTCAGAAAGTAGTTCATCACGTTTTCCGTGTTGAATAAAACTATCCGGAAAACCTAATCGTTTTATTCGACCTTGAAAATTATTTTCTAATAACCAAGAAGATACACCATCACCAAATCCTCCAACAATTACACCTTCTTCTATAGTGATAACTAGATTAAAACGTTCAATTAATGATCGTAAGTAGCTTTCATCCATTGGTTTAATAAAACGACAGTTAACTATTTCAATTGATATATTTTCATTTTGTAATAATTCTGCAACTCTTTCTACATTATATGAAAGTGGACCTACAGCTAAAACTACAATATCTGAACCGGTGCGTAAAACCTCCCAGCTTCCTATAGGTAATAGTTCTGCTTGACTATCAAGATCAAAATCAATTGCGCTTGATTTTGGATAACGAATGGAAAAAGGTAATTCTTTTTGATTGAGCGCAGAATACAGTAGGTGACGAAACTCATTTCCATTTCTAGGTGCGGAAACGACCATATCTTGAATACAACGCAAATAAGCAATATCTAACGATCCATGGTGTGTAGGCCCATCCTCACCTGCGATACCTGCTCTATCCATGCAGAATATAACAGGTAAATGTTGAATAGCAACATCATGTACAATATGATCAAATGCACGTTGAAGAAATGTCGAATATATAGCTACTATTGGCCTTAAACCTTCAGTAGCAAATCCTGCAGAAAAAGTAACACCATGACCTTCAGCAATACCAACGTCATAATACCTATTTGGAAATTCTTTTGCGTAAGGAACCAACCCAGTACCTTCTCTCATTGCTGCAGTTATACATATAGTATCATCACGATTTCGAGCAACCTCACAAGATAAATATCCAAAAACATCCTGAAAAGAGGGTATTGTTTTGTCAGTCGATTTTTTTAGTTGACCATTAGTTGAATTAGGCTTGACAGCATGAAATTTCACAGCATCTCTATGATATTCTCCATTATCTTCTCGTGTGGAAACCAATCCTTTCCCTTTCTTAGTTATGATATGCAAGAGAACTGGCTGATTAATATTCTTAATATTATTTAATGTTTTTACGAGTTCATTAATATCATGACCATCTATTGGTCCAAAGTATCGAAAACCAAGCTCATTGAATAAGACGCCTGGAACCAAAAGTGCTTTTAGGCTTTCATCTATTTTATGTAGAATTTTTTTAGATAATTTTTTTCCCCAAGGAAGCGAATCTGTAATATTCCATATTTCATTCCGAATCTTATTATATAAGGGATTAGTCGTGATTCTTGTTAAATATTTACTCATTGCTCCAACATTTGGACTTATAGACATCTCGTTATCATTTAATACTACAAGAATTTGAGTATTCAAAATTCCAGAGTTATTTAAACCTTCATAGGCTAAACCACCAGTCAATGATCCATCCCCAATTACGGATGCAACTTTATAGTCTTGATTTTTTTGATCTCGAGCAGCAGCTACACCTAAAGCAGCTGATATAGAGGTAGAAGCATGACCAGCGCCAAAAACATCATATTCACTTTCGGTTCTTTTTAAAAAGCCACTTAAACCACCGAATTGTCTAATTGTATTCATACTACTAAACCGACCTGTCAAAATTTTATGAGCATAAGCTTGGTGTCCTACATCCCAAACTAATTTATCTTTTGGAGTATCAAATACATGGTGCAAAGCAACGGTAAGTTCTACGGCCCCTAAGGTAGGTGCTAGATGTCCACCCACAGCTGTAACAGTTTCTATTGTATAATTTCGGATCTCATCACATAATTCTTGTAATTGTTCTAATGTAAAATCCCTAATATCTTTAGGTGAATGAATATTTTTTAAATATTTAAGCTGCATGAAGACCTTCTCTATTATTAATTAATTTATTAAATACAATCTCATGAAAAATAGAAATTCCATTCAACTCTGGATGAAATGAAAGTCCAATATGTTTACCAGACTTAACAGCACAAGGAATTCCTTTATGATAAGCTAAAATATTTACTTCATTCCCGTGACGTATAATTTTAGGGGCTCTTATAAAAGTTACATTAATATTTTTTTGAACATTATTATAGTTAACTGTTAAGGTCTCAATGGATGAATCAATCTGTCTTCCTGAAGCATTTCTTTCTATATCAATATCTAATAACTTAAATGTATTTACACGATCATCCATTGCGTTATTAGCCATCATAATTAATCCTGCACAAGTACCTAATATTGGATTTTTATCTGCAAATGAAACTATGGATTCAAATAATCCTGAGCGATCAAGCAGTTTTGACATTGTAGTTGATTCTCCACCAGGGATAATTAGCCCATTTAGATCATCTAGACTTGAACTATATCGTACATAAGTTGATTCCACACCTAATTGATCAAGTATCAACTTATGTTTTTGAAAATTCCCTTGTAGGGCCAATATACCTATTTTTTTTACCACCCTCTCTCCTGTAGTAATTGATCCTCAGGAATTTCTGATATATCTAAACCTTTCATTGCTGATTTCAAACCAGTTGATACGTTAAGTAATTTATCTGGATCCTCGAAATATGTTACAGCTTCTACAATTGCTGTTGCACGACTTGCAGGATCTTCTGATTTAAATATTCCCGAACCAACAAATACTGTTTCTGCACCAAGCTGCATCATCAATGAAGCATCAGCGGGTGTAGCAATTCCGCCAGCTGCAAAATTTGGAACAGGCAATTTACCCAAATTTGAAACCTGTTGAATAAGAGCAAAAGGTGCTCCCATATCTTTTGATACAGCCATTAATTCATCATTATCCATTTTTGTAAGTTTTTTTATATTTGATTGAACTTCCCGCATATGTCTAACCGCCTCTACAATATTCCCACTTCCAGCTTCACCCTTTGTGCGAATTAATGCAGCGCCTTCTCCAATTCTTCTCAGAGCTTCACCTAAATTTCGACATCCACAAACAAAAGGAACTTTAAAAGTATGTTTCCAAATATGATTTTTTTCATCAGCAGGTGTTAAAACTTCACTTTCATCAATAAAATCAATTTCTAATGCTTCTAGTATCTGCGCTTCCGCAAAATGACCAATACGGCATTTTGCCATTACTGGTATAGATACGGTATCTTGGATTTCTTTTATCATTGAAGGATCACTCATACGTGCAATACCTCCATCAACTCTTATATCAGCAGGTATTCGCTCAAGCGCCATTACAGCAACTGCTCCAGCATCTTCTGCAATTTTTGCTTGTTTAGCATCAGTTACATCCATAATGACGCCACCTTTTAGCATTTCAGCCAGACCAACTTTTACTTCGAAAGATCCTTTACTCATAAACCAACTCCTCCTCTGTTACTTTTCCAATTGATTTAATAGCTTCTAAAACTTCATTAATAATATTATCAGGAGTCGAAGCTCCAGCAGATATTCCAACAGTATCGGACTTTTGGAACCAGTCAGTATCCAAATCATCTGCACGTGTAACCTGGAATGTCCTTTTATTTCTCCTTTTAGCTAATTCAGTTAATCGTTTAGAGTTAGCACTTGTAAATGATCCTATAACAATCATTATATCACAAATTTCTGAAAGGCTTTTTATCTGCTCATGATTTCTTCTTGTCGGAAAACAAATAGTATTTATAAATCTCAAATCAAAAATCTTTGTCATCAAAATATTTATTATTTCCTGCACATTCTCAATCATTTGAGTAGACTGTGAGACAACACCAGCCTTCTTCATTTTTCTTAATTGCATTGCTTCTTCAGGATTTGAAACAACTATAGCATTTTTGACCTGTTCTTTTATGCCATTTACCTCATCATGCCCATGATCACCAATTATTATAATTATTCTGTCCTCTAAATCTAATTTTTTTACTTCTTCATGAATTTCTGTGACTAATGGGCATGTTGCATCTACAACATTCATAACTCTTTCATTCGATTCTTTCCATATATCTGGAACAGTACCATGTGCGCGAAATAAAATAGGTTTATTATTAGGAACTTTATCTAAACTATTAACAACCTTGACACCTGTTTCTTCGAGCTCTTGAACAACATTTTCATTATGAACAATATCACCAAGCATAAAGACCTCGCCTTCTTTTTTTGCAGTTTCGTACGCAAGATTAACAGCATCTCTTACCCCGAAACAATATCCTGCATCTTTTGCTAATAGTATTTTCATACAAGACCTGATCGTTGTTCTAGTATAGATTTTTTCATCTTTTCTACGGCATTTTTTACTACAGAATCCAAAGGGTTATTTATAATGGCACCGGAAGCAAATTTATGTCCACCGCCACCAAGCTCAACAGCAACACCATTAATAATATAATTTCCAGTAGAACGAAAATTTAGCCTACAACTCTGATCATCATTTTCCATAATCATCATTGATACTTCAACTCCCCTAATAGTACGCACAAAATCACTAAACCCTTCAACATCTGCTTTTGAAGCTTTAGCAATAGACATCATATCTTGATCAATAATGAACCATGCAAATTCACCATCTAATTCATAATGAATATTTTGTAATATGTTTCCTAACAAAGAAATTCTTGATTGAGAGCTTGATTCATAAATTAATTGATAAATATTTGTAGTATTTACACCCACTTCCAAACACTCAATTGCGATATCATGGCAATGAGTATTTGTATTAGAATATCGAAAACACCCTGTATCTGTCATTACAGCAGTATAAATCCCTTTAGCCATTAACTTCGATATATTTCCATCTCTAACACTCTTTATATAATCATAAACCATATCACCAGTTGAAGCAGCATTTAAATCAACAACATTATAGGTAAATGGATGATCTTTTGGATGAGGATGATGGTCAATATTTAATGTTTTTATTTTATTATCTTTAATTTGCGTTTTTAGTTCTCTAATCCTTTTATAATCTCCTACATCAAAAATTATTGCTAAATCTACAGTAGAAATCCAAGAATTATGAACATCTGGGTCATACGTTTCAATAATATCATCTTTATTTAGAAAATCATATTCAA
>CEVM01123049.1_pt1 | contig 26657 bp, 24 predicted proteins | sample 531481 | NCBI WGS metagenome assembly CEVM01 (sample SAMEA2623649, study PRJEB7988) | marine metagenome | biome: marine biome (ENVO:00000447); feature: mesopelagic zone (ENVO:00000213) & marine oxygen minimum zone (ENVO:01000065); material: "saline water (ENVO:00002010), including plankton...
CATTTTCAGACAACTATATTTTTTCACTATTATGTCTTTTCTTAATGGGATTCAGTGCAGCATATTGGATGGTATCCGCTACTCTAATTTTCCAGGAACAAACTGAAAAATATGATAGAAATAAGATTATGGGACTATTTACACTTGTAAGTTCATTATACTTTCTTGGATGGTTAGTTGGCGGTATAATTTCTGATCTTTCTAATGCTAAAACTGCAATAATTATTAGTGCTATATCAAGTTATCCAATTTTCATAATTGCCATTGTACGTTCTAAACAATTAAGAAACATTTAAATTGTAATTCGAACTAAAAAGTTACCCAAATAACCTATATCATTAAATCGCCACCGTTTATATCTAAAGATGCACCAGTTATATAAGAAGCTTTATCTGAAACTAAAAAATTTACTAAATCAGCAACTTCACTAGGTTTACCAAGACGTTTTATTGGAAAGCTATTAGCATATTTTTGGGTAAGTTCATAAGATATTGTTGATTGAACCATTTCAGTATCAATTAAACCAGGACAAACAGAGTTAACTGTAATTCCATATTCAGCAACCTCTTTAGCTAAATGCCTAGTAAATCCTAGTATTCCAGCTTTGGCTGAAGTGTAATGAGCCCCACCAACAGTGCTGATATTTTTTCCAGCTGTAGATGAAAAGTTTACAATTCTTCCCCACCCGTTCTTTTGCATTGTAGGTAGTACACCTCTTGAAAACATGTAAGTACCTTTTAAGTTGATATTTACTACAAAATCCCATTCGTCTTCTTCAATATCAATCACTTTGGTTGGTCTTAGTACACCAGCATTGTTAACTAATATATCGATTCTCCCAAATTCATTTAAAGTTGAATTTACTGTATTTTCTATATCGTTTTTAGAAATTACATTACCTTTCACAAATATAGCTTTAGAGTCATATGAGGAATTGATTTGATTAGCTGTTTCTAGGCCAGAATTTTCATTAAGATCATTAATTACAATGTTGCACGATTCTGACGCTAAGTTTAGTGCTACAGCTTTACCCATTCCCTGCCCGGCTCCAGTTATTATTGCTACTCTTTTAGATTCATTGCTCATATAATTTCCTTTATTAAATTATTGATAATTCTTTAGCTGATTTTTCGAATATTGATATTGCTTCATCAAGTTGATCCTTAGTATGTATAGCCGAAAGTTGCACTCTAATTCTTGCTTCTCCTAGAGGAACAACTGGATAACTAAATCCTACTACTAAAATTCCTAGATTATTTACTAACTCAGCTAATTTAACAGTTTTTATCTCATCTCTTAACATAATTGGCACAATTGGATGAATACCTGGTAAAATTTCGAAACCTAAAAGCGACATCTTATTTCTAAAATAAGATGTATTTTCCATTAAATTTTTTCTTCTTTCAGGTTGGCTTATAGCTATTTCTAATGATTTACTAGCGCCAATTACAATTGGAGAAGCTAAAGTATTAGAAAATAAATAAGGTCTAGATTTTTGTCTAAGATATTCAACAATTTCTTTTTTACCACTAGTAAAGCCCCCAGATGCCCCTCCTAAAGCTTTTCCTAGTGTACTTGTTGTTATATCGACTCTATCTCTTACATTCAATTGATCTGCAGTTCCAGCTCCATTTGGTCCCAAGAAGCCAGTTGCATGTGAGTCATCAACCATTACCATTGAATCATATTTTTCTGCTAAGTCACATATATCATTTAATGGAGCTAAATCGCCTTGCATGCTAAAAACTCCATCAGTAGCAATTAATCTAAACCTTTTGTCCATTGATTGAGATAGTTGTTCTTCAAGGTCTTTCATATCATTATGTTTATATCTTTTTCGATCTGCTTTACATAGTCTTATGCCATCAATAATGCTTGCATGATTTAGCTGATCACTTATTACTGCATCTTCTTTATTTAAAATAGTCTCAAATAAACCAGTATTAGCATCAAAACATGAATTGTATAATATTGTATCTTCCGTACCTAAAAAATTAGATATTTGATCCTCTAACTTTTTATGTATATCTTGTGTACCACATATAAACCTTACTGATGCCATTCCAAAACCATAATTATCAATACCACTTTTAACAGTATTAATTATTTCTTTATTATCTGCTAAACCAAGGTAATTATTAGCGCAGAAGTTTATTTTTTCTCCATCAGTTGTATCAACATTAGTGGATTGAGAGGATGTAAGAATATTTTCTTTTTTGTATAATCCACTTTTATGTATATTACTTATTTCTTCTTCAAGCCAATTTTTTATTTTTGTATATGCCATTTTGACTCCTGTTCATAAATATATTTTATATTATGAAGCATAAATATGAATAAACAAAAAGTTTTTATTATAAGGTCTAGAGTTTCAAAAGCAAATAATTTATCAAAAGATAATTTTGAAGTGTCGGTGTGGGATTCATTAATCAAAACACCTTTATCAATTTGGATCACATAGTTCTAATATTACACCTAACATCGTTTTAGTAGAACTTATCAATGATTTGATTCCATAGTTTTCATCGGTTCCATGAACATTTTCACTATTTGGATTATCATCTGGATGGCCTCCCCTAAAACCATAAGTAATTACATCTAATTCTCTAGTAAATCGTGAATCAGTAAAACCATTTGACACAGATGGAATCCATTGAATGTCATCTCTTGATACACTCAAAGCTTGTGATTTTTTTATTGCTTCAGTTAACTCTGTTTCAAAAGGTGATGAATTTGGTTTAGCCATATAGTCTATTTCATAGGATATATTTGGAATATCAATCAATAGTTCTGATAACTTTTCATCTAAATCCTTATCGCTTTGGTGAGGCAAAGTTCTGACATCCAAAATTATTTGAATTTCTTCTGGTACTGAATTTGATTTTATTCCTCCATTTATCATAGTTGGAGTTATAGTCATTCGAGATAAAGCTCTTAATAGAGAACCCAAATTAGGATTTTTATCTGTAGCTTCTTGAATGATTGACTCTAAATTTTCTATTGAAGGTTTTGTTTCAATACCAAACAAGTTTAAATAATTAAATATATCAGTTGAGCAATCTAAATCAGGTTGATAGTTAAAAATTTTCATTAATGCATTGCTAGAATTTTGTAATGCATTTTCTCCTAACCATGGAACTGAGGCATGAGAACTTTCTCCCTTAACGTTAATTTTGACTTCAAGTCTGCCCTTCTCTCCCGTACCTAATAAATAATATAGGTTTTTTCCTATAGTTACTGGAGATCCTCCTCCTTCATTTATAGCGTATTTTGCTTGAAGTACATTTGGATGATTATCCGCTAGCCATCCAAAACCATATCTGCCTCCATGTTCTTCATCTGCACCACATACGAGACTAAATCCATGATTAAGTCTTATTTTATTTTTTGCCAAAATCATCATTGCAAACATTTGTGAAGCAAGTAACCCTTTGCAATCAGAGGAACCTCTTCCCCAAATTCTTCCGTCTTCAACTACTGCTCCAAAAGGATCTTTATGCCATTTTTTTTCATTTTCTACAGGCACAACATCAGAATGAGACATTAACAACAATTTTCTTTTTCCTTTACTAAGTGGATATTCACAAATTAAATTTCCCCTTTCAGGGACTCTAGATAAAATATCTGAAGAAAGTTCAAAATCACTTAACCATTTTGATATGAATTCTGCTACCTTAGTTTCATTTCCTGTTGGCATATAACCTGAATTAACTGACTGTATTTTTATAAGAGCTCTGTGAAGTTCAATTAAGCTATCAACGTTTTTGTCTATCTGTTCAAATAAATTTAAATAATTAGAAATACTCATAACTTCATCATCTATCTAAATAAAGATTTGATTTGTGTTTTCTTATGTCTGGACTTTCTTCTTTATTATTTAACTTTGGAATCAAATTATTTTTTCTATCTTGAACCGTTAAATCCCAAGCTTTTTTTATAGATTTATTGTGACCCTTAAATTCCGGCATAACGTATCTAGCAAAAAGCTCCAAAGAGTTATTTATAGAATTTTGACCAGTCCATTCATGTGTAGTAAACATTAAACCACCTAATCCATCTGCTTTCTCATTTAGTTCATTTATTTTTTTTATTGCATCTTCCGGAGATCCTATTATCCAATTTCTTTCTTTAACTATTTGTTTAGCAGTTAAAGAGTATGGGTCTTGAGTTTTGTCTGCAACCCAACCTTCAAATCCATTAATTACATAAAAATATTCGTGAACATCCCTTTCTATGGCCTTTTCCACTTCATCCCATGCTTGCTTTGTTGTTTCTGCTAAATGAACATAGGTAACAAGTCGCCAGTCATCCTTGGATGGATTTGTTCCTAATCTTTCAGAAATTTCTTCCATTTTTTTCCATTGTTTAGACCAATGTATGGCATTTGGGGGGAGATTTTCAATTCCTAATGACCAAAGATGCATATCATACATTGAAGCAAATTCTAAAGATCTTTCCGATCCAACTGAGGCTGTAGCAAAGGGTAGTCTTGGATGTTGATAAGATTTTAGCTGTACAAACATATCTTTTATATTCCAATATTTACCTGAATAGCTAATTGGCTCTTCTGATTCTAAAAGTAACCTAATTATCTCTGTAGATTCTCTCATCATAGGATTTAAGTCTTGAGGGGGAATATTGTACAATTTCACATCAGGGGGCAAACTACAAGGACCAACTCCCAAAACAAGTCTACCTCCGGTAAGATGATCAAGAAAAGCATATCTTTCAGCAACATTAAATGGATGATGAAAAGGTAAGCTCACCAAAGAGGATCCTAATTGAATTTTGTTTGTATAAGCTGAAGCTTTTGATAACATCAGTTCAGGAGAAGGAATATTTTCCCAAGCAGCAGTATGATGTTCCCCAACAAAAAAACCATCATATTCCAATTCTTCAGCAAGCTTAATAAGAGATAAATCTCTTTTAAATGCTAAAGATGGATTTTCGTTTGGCAGATGCAAAGGCATTGAAAAAAAAGAAAATTTCATTTTATCCTTTCTTCCATTTCGTAATATCAGTAAAATTATTCAAAAGCTTCAAAATTGATTTTTTATTATAATAATTGATAATTTGATATAAAAACACTGTAAATGAAAAAAAATAAACCAAATATCTTCATATACTTAATATTTCTTCTACTATTTGGTATATTTTACTCTTGTGGAAATAACAATTCAAAATCAATAATAGCAGAACAAAAAATTGATTACTTTTCAAGAATAATTCTTATAGAACCTTCAAATGGTAACTTTACCTACATTACTGACCAAGAGACTCAGGGATTTTCTCCTGAATGGTGTAATAAAAAGGAAAAGATTGCATTTATTTCTGATAAAAATAATCAAAATGAATTGTGGATATACGATACAAATACAAAAAATTTCAAAATGGTTAACTCAAATAATCAGAATGTATTAAATTTTTCTTGGGCACCTAATTCAAAAGAAATAGCAATTGAAGTCGAAAAATATGAAAATGAAAGCAACATTTTATTGTATTCACTTGAAAATGATTCTATATTGCCAATAACCAGATTTGACCAGAAAGCAAAATTAGGTTCTTGGTCTCCAGATAGTAAGTGGATAATTTATAACGTTGAAAATCATATATATAAATCGAATCCAAGAGGAGTAGATGAAATATTACTAATAGATAATGGAATGAATCCTTTATGGAGTACAAACAGTGAATATATTGCTTTTTCTATCAAAGATAATAACAAAATGAAGTTAAAGGTGTATATTATTGACAAAAATAAAGTTATTGATATTGATAATGGAACAGGAAATATAAAAGGGTTTGATTGGGCATTTAATGGAAATAAACTTTTGTATATCAGCGACAAAGAAAATAATGATGAGATTTATCATTACGATATAAAAACCAAAAAAACTACTAGATTAACGAACAATAGGGTAGATGAAAATAATATTGTTTGGTCAGAGAAAAATAAAAAGATTTTATTCACCTCTGAAGCTCACGGAAAAGCCGATATATACGTGATGGATGGGAATGGATCTTCCCAAAAAATAATTCTAAATTCTGGTGATGATTTTGCATCTTTAGACTGGTGATCTTTCTCTAAAATCACACTTAATATAAAACATATAACTAGCAATGATAATTAATATTATTGATACTATATAACCAAATGTCACATCCAATGAAGATGCTATAAGATATCCAATAATTGGACCCATTGCAGCTCCTAAATCTTGCCAAGTTGAATATTTGGAAACTTCAATACTTCTACTCTTTTCCTCAACAATTTCTCCAAACAATGCATCTAAAGATGTTTCAAGAGATACGCTAACAAAAAACATCAATATCAAACATAAAACTGTTACAAAAAAATCTAATTTTAATATAGCAATGATAATAAACAGATTCATAAATAGAATACTTAAAGTTATATTATTAAATCTGCCAAATTTATCGGAAAGAGTGCCAAAAATAACACCGAAAAAAATGTCAGAAATCCATCTGAATCCTACTACAATCCCAGCTATAAGAATAATAGATTCAGTAGAAAATTTATTAGCATTAACATTCATTAAAAATGGAGTTATAGTAGCTATCGCTAAACCATTAGATGTAAAAGAAGAAGTAAACTTCATGAATGATAAAGTTATTAGCTTAAATCTATTTCCTTGCATATTTTTTGAGTAGAACAAATCCCAGTTAGATACTTTTAAAGATAGATTAGTTACAATATTCAAATTATTTACTTTATAAATAAATAAGAAGCTTGGAAGAAACAATAATCCCATTATTATTAAGATTGTCTCATAACCTATTAATAAACAAAGAAAAACTCCTAAAGTTACTGCAATAAAACTTCCTAATCTCTGCATACCTAAACAATAACCCAAATATTTACCATAATCTTTTTTGTCAAAAGAAAAAACTTTCAATTGATAAGATAATCGTAATATTGAATATGAAACCCCCCAAAGAATTCTTAACAATATGAAAAAAAATACACCCTTAAATACCCCATATCCAATTGTTGATAATCCACCTAAGGTTGCTGAGAAAAATAACGAGTTTCTTAGTCCTAAAGAACTTAATATTTTAGATGCAAAAATATTTGAAAAAAATCTAACAAATCTATTAATAGATAAGATAAATCCTATCCAAAACACAGGGTCTATGTTTAGAAATCTTTTAAACTCAAAAATTTCAAAGTTACTGGGAAGGATTACATATAATATTGAGTCTCCCATAATTACTAAAGTTAATGGAACAATAGTAAACGTAATCTGTTTTGGAATAGAGGGTAAATTAAACTGCTTAGACATTAGATTTTAGTTAAATAGAGATTTTTCTACGTTTTCTTTGGGTTTTATAGCTAGAAAGTTTATCATTGTTTGGAGTATTTTTTGGAGCATTATATCTATTTCTATTTCTTTTTGGTATCCACAAATTATTGAAGTAAAATTTATGTAATTTAATTAATTTGTCACAAGCTTTATTAGTTTCTTTTGAAATATTAGATTGAAATGCAGCAACTTCGACTCTTTTCCCTTCAGCTTGAACAGCTTCTATAGCAGGGAAAAAATCTCCGTCGCCACTAACAATAATTGCTGTGTCGAATTTATTTTTTGCTGCATTTAATACGAGGTCTGTTGCTAATAAAACATCCACACCTTTTTCAACAATCGATCCATTCTGTTCTTTCCATATGCCTAATTTAACTTCTATATTAGGAATTCTATTCAAAGTTGATAAAAATTTCTTTTGTTGTTCTGGGATCGTTATTTTCCCTTCTAATTCCTGGCGAACATTATAGTAAAAAATTCGCTCTATTTTTCTTTTATTTGCTAATTTTGTAGCAAATTTAGAAAAATACAAATCATAACGACCACAATTTCTCATAAGAACGTGATATAAATTAGAGCCATCAATGAATATCATAACTCTATCTTGTTTTTTAAATAACGAAAAAAAATTCAAAACAAATTAACTATTATTTTTACTTATATATTATTATTACATTATTGAGTCACTCTTTCATGCAAAAAGAAATGCGAGGTTATTGAATGATAAGTATAGAAATTTTCAATTCACCATGTAAACACCCTAATGGTCTACAATGGACTAATGAGGGCCTTTACGTCATGGATCAAGGATTAGATGATGTTTATTTGTTATCTTCGGATGGAGATATAATAAATAAATTACCAACCATAACTGAAAATGGATCTGGGATTACTGTAGGTGGAGGATTTATCTGGACCGCTTCAAATGGAGAAACCCAAGCAAGACCTTTTAAAAATACTGATACCCATAAAGGGCTTATATATAAATTAAACATAGAGACTGGAGAATTAGTAGATCAATTTCTCACGCCTGATGGTGGAGGAATTCATGGCATAGAATGGGACAATGGATTTATATGGGTAACAGCCTTTAATCCTAAAGCAATATATAAAATAAATGCTACAACCTATGAAATAGAACATAAATTTTATGTAAAAGAAGAACGATTACATGGATTAGCTAGACATGACAATGGAATATGGTGTGCTCATACGACCGCAAAAAAGATTATAAAATATGATATTAATGATGGTTCAATAATTGATGAAATCCAACTTGATCATGATGATCCCTATCCACATGGAATGTCTATTAAAGGAAATAAAATGTGGATATCTGATGCAAATTTTGGAGGGAAAATGCACAGTGATACTTTAATGGGAAAACCTAGTTTTAATACAATTAATTTGTAATCATCCAACGATGTGTTTTGCTAAAACTTTTTCATCAAACTCTACACCCAGTCCTGGACCTGTTGGAACTTTGATATATCCGTCTTTAAAGACTATTGGATCTTTGAAAATTTTCTTATGTAAAGGCCCTTGATTAGCTTCTGCAATCATAAAGTTTGGAGAACATGTAGCTAATTGTAATGCAGCCGCTGCAGCAACAGGACCGCAATACATGTGAGGAGCAATAACTGCATAACTGGCCTCTGCAATTGAGGCAACCTTTTTTCCTACCATGATTCCTCCAGCTTGACCAATATCTATTTGGATGATTTGAGCTGCCTGTTTTCTTATCAATTCAGAAAATTGATAAATAGTTGCAAGTCTTTCTCCTGTTGCTATAGGTATGCTCGTGTGCGCGGCAACTCTAGCCATTTCATCAATATTTTCAGGAGAAACAGGTTCTTCAAACCAAAATGGTTGGTAAGGTTCAATCGCTTTTGCCACCCTAATTGCACTGTATGTTGTTAGCTGACCGTGTGTTCCCAATGCTACTTCTAATTCATTCCCAACAGCAGATCTTATACTCTTAAAAATATTTTCAGTGTATGTAATTTCTGATAGCCCAATGTCTCTTGGAACTCCTGTTATAGGATGAAAAGGATCAAACTTACATGCTGAATTCCCTTCTCTTAATAATTGTTCTGCAACTTTCCCGGCATTTTCAGCTTTCCCTTCTGGTATTGGTGGCATATAAGCATATGCTCTCAACTTATCCCAACATTTTCCTCCTAAAAGATTATAAATAGGTTGGTTGTTAGCTTTACCAACAATATCCCATAAAGCCATTTCTATTCCAGAAATAACCATCCCAAAGTGTAGACTTGGCAATCTATAATCATGCCTTCCCGCATACATATCATAATAGATTTTCTCTATGTTAAAAGGATCTTGGCCTATTACGAAAGCTTCGACAGTTTCATGAACTAATTGAATTTGAGATTTAAAGTCTTTCCAGGTCATTTTACCTGAAAATGAACTACCTGTGAGCTTCTCTCCTATTCCTACAATTCCTTCATCTGTAGATAATTCTAAAATTAGAAAATATTTCCCACCAACATACCACTTTTCAGAACTCTTCCCACCACCACTTCTTACACCTGGTTCATTTTCTATTACGTAGGTTTTAACTCCAGTTACTATCATGATCTTAATATATTAATTTATTTTCTTTGACCAGAACTCCAAGACCAGTTATCTGGAGGCCAAATATTTTTTCCTCGTCTACCATTTTGACCTTTTCTTGATTCGTCATACATGTCTTTTACAGTTTCTTGCCATTTTTTTATATGTGGTGTTTCTCTATGATATTCAAAAGCCTGTGAATTTGAATATACCTCATATAAATATAACTCGGAAGGATCATTAATATTTTGATAAATATCAAAACGTAGACAACCAGGTTCTTGGTTTGTAGATCCTATACTATCCAAAGTAATAGATTGGATAAATTCTTCTATATTTTCTTTTTTAACATATTGAGGTGAATGAATTACATGCAAAGAAGAATTTGAAAAATACTCATGATTCGATGCCTCTTCCCTTTTAGCATCCCATAAAACATTATCAACAGGGTAAACAGGTTTACAAAATGAAACTTCAATTTCTAAATCATAAAATGGCTTTGTGGTTTCAAACCATGTTTTAAAATGATCATATGTTCCATGAGCCTTAAAAGCTTCCTCATCATCATAAACTTCACAAAAAGCAAATAAGGTTGGATCGGTTTGGTCTTGAATTATATCAAAACGTCTACACCCTGGTTCAATATCAACAGAACCTACTGCATCCTTAATTGATTCTTTAATAAATTCATCAATGTTTTCTTTTTTAACTTTCAACCTAACCATCAAAATATACATAAAGTTTCTCCTAATTTTGTTTCATTATACATAATAAATCATCCTCTACCAATAAACGGCTGCTTTACAGGTAATACGGTAGCTTCAAAAACATTAGTAGATGCAGGCATAGATGCCATTAAAAGTGCTGTTCTTGCAATATCTTCAGAATTTATTAGTATTTCCTGACCTTCATCAAGACCCGAAGCTGATCTTCCATCTGGACGTCTTTCAACCATAGTGTTACCTGGATTTAAACAACCAACTGCAATTCCATATTCCCTTCCATCAAGAGCAGCTGATTTAGTAAGACCTCTAATTGCATGTTTACTAGTGGTATAAGGAGAAGAATGCATCCTAGGAGTTTCTCCTGCAATTGAGCCAATATTTATAATTTTCCCACCATTTTGTTTCATGTACTTAAAACCTTCTCTCGTACACTTAAATGTACCTGTAACATTTACAGCTATAACATTTTCCCATTTTTCATCTGAAATTTGATCTATTGGATCTCCTTCAATAACTCCACTATTATTTACTAATATATCGATTGATCCATATTTATTAAAAGTTTGTGAAAACAAATACCCTACTTCATCGGTATTGGTAATATCACATTTAATATAATCAATAATTTCATTACCTGTTTGTCTAATATCGTTTATTGTATTTATTAAATTTTTTTGATTTCTTGAAGCTATAATAACTTTAGCACCCTCTTGACAAAAGATTTTTGCAATAGATTTCCCAATTCCAGTACCTCCTCCAGTAATTATTGCTACTTTTTTATTTAAAATATTCATTTCTTTCCTCCTATTTCGTTTTATATGAAGCCAAAACAGATATAAAAACTATAATACTTGATATTATAAGTGTTATTCTCCATCCATTTCTAAATAGTTGAAGTATTTCATCAGGGGAATTTGAATTAATATCACTTAGTTGTAAGTCAGTGATTCCCGAACTTAAAAAAATTACTAAAATAGTTGCTGCAAGACTTTGACCAATGGTTGTTCCTATATTTCTTATAAGGTTAAGATAAGCACTTACAGATCCATATTGATTTTCAGGTACACTTTTCAACACTGCACTCATATTAGGAGCCATCCATAATCCTATTCCAAAACCATTTATGAACATCAAAGATGTAAATAGTATGAAATTAAAGTCATTAGCCAAAAATGAAAGAGTTATATTAGCAAAAGCAGAACAAATCATACCTATTATCATAAATATTCTATGTCCAAATTTATCAGATAGACGTCCAGAAATTGAAGCAGCAATCACGGTTCCTGTGCCAGAATAGAAAAGTATTAAACCAGAAGAGCTTTCACTTATACCCACTACTTTCTGAAGAAATATTGGATTTAAAAATATCAATATAGAAAATCCTGTAAAACCTAAAATCCTAGAAATAGTTCCCCATAAATATAAAGGATTACTAAAATTTTTCAGAATTAAGATTGGATTATTGAACTTCTTTTCACGTTTATAGAAAAGATAAATCAAGATTATAAAAATTATAATTTGCAAGAAGTTTCCAAAAGAGTAAAACCCTAAATTAAATGGATCATTTACTATAAAAACGAATAATGTCATAAACATCATCGAATACAATATTCCAAAAGTATCCATATACTTTACTTCCAATTTTGGTCTATCTAATTTGGGGACAAACATAATTACCATAAATAAGGTAAAAAGTCCCACACCAAATATCAATTGATATGCAAATCTCCAACCATAATTATCTAATAAAAAACCTGCAAATAATGGTCCTATCATTTGACCAGATGCAACAGCCGTTGTTATTATACTTAGGCCCAAACCTTGATGTTTTTTTGGAAAAGTAGAAGTAATTACAACAAACATTAATATAGATGATCCAGTCGATCCAATAGCTGAAATTGTCTTGAAGAGTATTAGCATGTATACATTTGATGAATAACTCGACATTAATAATCCAAATAAATAAATTACCAAAGAAATTATATAAAAAAATTTTCTATTCAATAAATCAGCTAAATTACCAATGGGTAATAAAAAAGCTGTCATAATAATAGAAGATGATAAAATTATCCAAGATGCCAGTCTTAAATTTAAATCAAATTCGTCAGACATCGATGAAATACCTAAAATAGTTGTATTGAAATCTAACAAATAAATTAAAGCCGTAAAGATAACAGGAATTACAACAAAATATAATTTATTCTGCATTAAAACTTTCTATTGAAATTTTAGTTTATATAACGTAATTCCTGTAGCTACAGAGACATTTAGTGAAGATACATCTCCACTCATTGGAATCTTCAATATAAAATCAGATTTTTCAATTATGGATTTACTTACTCCATTATGTTCTGCACCAACAATTAATGCGGTTGGAATTGATTTATTGAAATCAAAATCTTCAATATTTTTACCTAACATATCCAGAGAAATTATTTGAAAATCCATTTTTTTTAAATATTCAATCGTTTTATTCATAGAATTCACAATTGCAAAAAGCATATGTTCTAAAGCTCCGGCAGAAGCTCTAATAGAACCAGGAGAAATTTTTGCAGATTCCTTAGATGGAACTATTATTCCATGTACACCAAAGATTTCAGCTGTTCTTGCAATAGCTCCCAAATTATGTGGATCTTGTATCCTATCTAGAAAAACTAGAAATGGGGGCTCTTTTCTCTTATCTGCTAAAAAAATCATTTCTTCCACTGAAGATTGATAATTATCATCAAGATATAGGATAATTCCTTGAGATTTTTTTGTAGATGATTTTTTTTCTATTGATTTTTTATTAACAAAATTGATTTTTATTTTTTTTTGGGAAGCTAAATCTATAATTTGATCTATTTGCAGCCCTTCATTATTATTAGCGATGTCAATATAAGAAATTTTTTTATCGGAAAGGATGCTTTCTATTACAGCACGCCTTCCTTCAACTTGACGTAATTTCTTTTTATTTCTTGAATATCTTGACAAAATAGCCTTTTGGAATGAATTATGTTCTGAATTTTATTATAAAATATTCTCAAAAAAACTGTTTTAGCTTTGTCTATTCTTCAAAAGAAAGGTAAAAATGAAAATCATAAATATAACTGCTTCAAGACATGCTGTATTTTATAGTCCTTTATTAGCATTGATTAATGGAGATTTTTTAACAAATGAAGGATTAAGAGGTATATACCATTTTCCTAAAGATAATATCAATGTATATTCAAAAATTAATTCTGGTGAAATCGATGTTGCACAATCAGCGGTATCAGGTACTTGGAATTATTTTGAAAAAAACATAAGTTTGACTATCAAACACTTTGCATTAATAAATTCCAGAGATGGATTCTTTATTATTTCAAAAAATGATAGCTCATTTAAATGGATAGACTTATACTCTAAGCCATTTTATTATGTGAGAGGAGGGCAACCTCAGGCAATGCTATCTTATGCTCTTAATAAAAAAAACATTGACATTTTAAAAATCCCTCTTGTTTCAGAAAATCCACTTTCCACCTCCTTAATGTATTCTAGATATAAAGAAGAAAATAATGCATTTTTTCATGAACAAGGATCATATCCACATCAATTAAATATAGAAGGACATGGAAAAATAGTCGCTTCAATTGGTGAAATCATTGGCCCAGTTGCATTTTCTAGTTTATGTGCAGAAGAAAAATGGATAAAATCTGAAACTGGGAAAAAGTTTTCAAGGGCATTCGAAATAGCAAAAAAATGGGTAAGTTCTGCTTCTCCTAAGGAAATATCTCTATTAATTAAAAACTTCTTTCCAGATTTTACACTTAATGCAATATCAGCAGCAATCGAAGATTATCAAAAATTAAAAACATGGGATTCAAGCATAGAGATTTCAAACCAAGAATATGAAAAATCGTTAGAAATATTTGAACATTCAAAATTGATTACAAAAAAACACATAATCAATAATGTAATTTTATATGCATAGGATGTATAAGCTTTGAAAGAAAAAAAAATTATCATTACTGGTGGATTAGGTTTTCTTGGGTATTCAATATTTAAAAAACTAATCAATGAAAATTACGTTTTAGTTATTGATAATTTGAGTAGTAACATAATCGAAAAAAAATTTGTTACTAATAATAAAAATGGTACTTTCTGTGAGCTGAATATCACAAACAATTCAATGATTGAAATTATTGAGCAATATAACCCAGATATTCTAATTCATTGTGCAGCACAAACTAATGTAATCGAATCTATGAAGAATCCCATAAAAACAAAAAACATTAATATAGAAGGTACTAGAAACATTTTAGAGTCAGTAAAAAATTTAGAAAATTGTTATTTTATTTTTATTTCCTCAGGGGGAGCTATATATGGTGAACCCAAGTATCTTCCTGTAGACGAGAATCATGAAAAGAATCCTATTTCAAATTATGGAATTTCAAAATTAAAAGGTGAATTATTAACAAAAAACATTTTATCTCAAAGTAAAATTAATTATTCAATCATCAGGCCTTCAAATATATATGGCCCAGGTCAAAAAACTGAAAATGTGATCCCCAAATTTATAAAATTAATGAAAATGAAACAGGAAGTTAGAATTTTTGGAGATGGATCATCTTCAAGAGATTACATTTACATAGATGATTTAGTTGAGATAATACTGAAATTATGTGAAAAAAAAATCGGTTGTACAATTAATGCATCTAGTAATCAAGAAACTAAAATCATAGAAATTTTTAACTTTTTGAAAAAACAGTTAAATTATAATCTCCAACCAACATTTCTAGATGATAGAAAGGGAGAAATTTTTAATATAAGTTTAGATAATACGAATTTAATTAAAATTCTAAATTTCAATAAATTCACAGCATTAAAAAAAGGATTAATTAAAACTATCAATAGTTAATTGTTCTTTTTAATTATTTCCTCCAAAGCAACCCAAGAAAGCATTGCACATTTTATCCTGACAGGAAATTTTCTCACACCTGATAAAGCTGATACATCTCCTAGTGAGTCTAATTCTTCTTCAGAAAGTATCTCATCTCTAATTAATTTTCTAAACAAATCAACGTTACTTTGCAATTCTTTGTAAGGAAGTAGATCAATTTTTTCAGCCATAAGAGATCCTGAAGCTTGTGAAATAGCGCATCCTCTACCAGATACACTTACAATAGTTTTTTGATTTTGATCCAATGAAATTTGAATTTTAATTTCATCTCCACAAAAAGGATTATTTTTTTCTACTTCATAATCTGGTTTAGATATTAATTCTGTGTTTCTAGGATTGTGATAATGATCCATCACTATTTCTTCATACATTTCATTTAGTTCATCGCTTACCATTTTTTACATTATTCCTTCAACATCTAAAGTAGGAATTTTTTCATCAAGTAATTTTTCCAAGTATTCTATTAATAATTCATCTTGAAATTCTTCAATTATTTCTTGAGCAAATCCTCTTATGAGCATTGAAGTAGCTTGATCTTTATTAATACCCCTACTTTCGAGATAAAATAACATATTTTTATCAATATTACCAGCTGTTGCTCCATGACTACATACAACGTCATCAGCATATATTTCTAGGCTTGGCTTAGTATCTACTTCTGCTGATTTTGAAAGTAAAAAATTGAAGTCTTTTTGAAAAGCTCTAGTTTTTTGAGCATTTTTCTTAACTAAAACTTTACCACTAAAAATGGCTCTTGATTTACCTGCCAAAATTCCTTTAAACATTTGATCACTAGAGCATCTTTCAACAGAATGAGTAGTTGAGATTTCATTTTCTTGGTGTTGATTTTTATCAGTAACGTATAATCCATGAAAACTACAGTCAGAGTTAATCCCATGTAAATCAGAGTGTATATCATATCTTGATAATAAGCCAGAAAAGGAAAAGGAAGTAGATTTAAATCGTGATTCTTCATTTTGTAAAATTCTATCAAATTGAAAGTAATACGAATTTCCATGATCAATTTGAATTCTTTTGTGAGTAACTTCACTTTTTTTTCCTAAAAGATATTCAATTACTGGTACAGTCAAATTTTCATTACTATTATCAGCTAAATTAACAAACATTTCTACTATATTGGATTTTGTGTTGGGAGCAAATTCTACAAATAATCGAGGGAAGCTACTAGAGTGAAAATTTTCTCCTGAATTAACAATTATTATTTGTAGATTATTTACTTTGTTAGAATTTCTTACTGAAACTAAAATTGGATCTTGCATAAGTGAAGAATTTAAGGCTATCATTTCGTTTTCTGAATTAATTGCAATCGAACCAAATTGATTATTCAAATATTTTAAATTTTTCAAATTTACTGCATTTTCTAAAATTATTTCATTTGAAATAATAGAATTTTTTTCATCATAAAACCCATCAACAATAAAAATTGTATTCGTATCTGTTTGTTTACCAAGTAAGGAGGAATAAAACTCACTTCCATAATCTTTTTTTGATGTCTTAGAAAACTCAGAATTATATAGTTTTGAAAAATTGGTATATTTCCATAATTCTGAAGTGTGAGAACTAGGCGGAAGACCATGGTTATTAAAATTTTTCCAACCATCGATTTTAATTTCTTTGATTTTTTTATCAAATTTCGAATTAGGCTCATAGAGATTTTTAAATCTGTTGAGAATTATATCTGATACCACATCAACTTCCTAACTCGGAAATAATTTTTTCATAACCATTATTTTCTATATCTATAGCAAGATCTTTGGTACCGGACTTTACAATTTTACCGTCAACAAGAACATGAACAAAATCTGGCACGATATAATTCAAAATCCTTTGATAATGAGTAACAATTATAAAAGATCTTTCTTCAGATCTCATTGCATTGACACCATCAGCAACTGTTCTTAAAGCATCTACATCCAATCCAGAATCAGTTTCATCTAAAATTGCTAGAGTTGGATCCAATATTGAAAGTTGTAAAATTTCATTTTTCTTTTTCTCCCCTCCAGAAAAACCAAAATTAAGAGACCTTTTAGTTAATTCTATATCCATACCCATCTCTTTTACTTTTCGGTCATATAATTTTGAGAATTCACGAATAGAAAGTTTTTTTTCTTTGTAATACTCTTTTTTTGCATCGATAGAAGCTTTTAGCATTTGAAATGAACGCACTCCAGGGATTTCAGAAGGATATTGGAATGCCAAAAAAAGTCCCATATGTGATCTTTCATCCGGAAGAAGATCGTTAATAATATTAGATTGGAAATCAATTTCTCCTTCAACGATTTCATAATCAGGTTTCCCTGCCAAAACGTTGGCAAATGTGCTTTTCCCAGATCCGTTAGGACCCATTATGGCGTGAATTTCTCCTTTTTTAACAGATAAGTCTATGCCATTCAAAATTAATTCATTACTGTCCGCGACTTTAACCCTAAGATTATTTACATTTAACAAAGATTTTCTCCTAATTATGGAATTTAGATTTAGATTTAACCAACAGCACCTTCTAAGCTTACTTTCAAAAGCGCGGTTGCTTCTAATGAAAACTCAAATGGTAATTCCTTAATAACATCTTTACTCCATCCGGTAATAATCATATGGTTAGCTTCTTCTTCAGATAAACCTCTAGACATTAAATAGAATAACTGATCCGCTGAAACTTTTGAAGTAGAAGCTTCATGTTCCAATCTAGCAGATGAATTTTTAACTTCTATATAAGGAATAGTATGAGCTCCACATTTGTCACCAATTAAAAGGGAATCACATTGAGTATGGTTCATTGCTCCATCCGCAGTAGGCATTATTTTTATTTGTCCTCTATATGTGTTTTGACCTTGTCCGGCAGAAATACCTTTTGATACTACAGTAGACTTAGTATTTTTTCCTATATGGATCATTTTTGTTCCTGTATCAGCTTGTTGGTGATTATTTGCCAATGCAACAGAATAAAATTCTCCCACAGAATTATCTCCTTGTAAAATAACTGATGGATATTTCCAAGTAATCGCTGATCCTGTTTCAACTTGAGTCCAAGAAATTTTAGAATTTTTACTTGCCTTTCCTCTTTTAGTTACAAAATTATATACTCCGCCCTCACCATCTTTAGTTCCAGGGAACCAGTTTTGTACAGTAGAATACTTAATTTCTGAGTCATCAAGAGCTACTAATTCAACAACTGCAGCGTGTAGTTGAGAAGTTTTCCTGAAAGGAGCTGTACATCCTTCTAAATAAGATACATAAGCACCTTTATCTGCAATTATCAATGTTCTTTCAAATTGACCAGAACCTTCTGTATTGATCCTAAAATAAGTCATTAATTCTATTGGACATCTAACACCCGGTGGAATATAGGCAAAAGAACCATCTGAAAATACAGCTGAATTAAGAGAAGCAAAAAAATTGTCTGAATAAGGGACAACTGATCCTAGATATTTTTTTATTAGATCAGGATGGTTTTTTACTGCATCATTGAAGGAACAGAATATTATACCCATATCTTTTAATTTATCATCCAATGTATTTGCAACAGAAACTGAATCAAAGATGGCATCTACAGCTACTCCCGCTAATTTTTCTCTTTCATTGATAGGGATCCCTAATTTCTCAAATGTTGCTATCATTTCAGGGTCAACATCATCGAGTGATTTTGGGGCATTCGTCATAGATTTTGGGGCTGCATAATAATAAATGTCTTGATAATCAATCGGAGGGTACTTAACTTTTGCCCATGTAGGTTCTTTATGATTTTTATTTATTTTTTCCCAATGCCTAAATGCCCTTAGTCTCCAATCAAGCATCCATTGAGGTTCTTCTTTTTTATTTGAAATTAATTTGACTATAGATTCATCAATTCCCTTGGGAGCTAAATCAGTTTCTATTTCAGTTGTAAAACCCCATTTATATTCTGAGTCTGGTAAATCCGTGGTTCTTGATATACTTTCTGGAGTTGGCATTCCTTATTCTTTCTGTAAACTTAAATTAAATTAGTATCTATTATTATTATAATATTTTTTTACATCTAATATAAAATAAAATGGATACATAAATACAAATTAAATCTAAAATATGACATACAAAGCGGTTATAGGTTTAGAAACTCATGTTCAACTAAATACAAACAGTAAAATGTTTAGTTCTTCAAGTGCTAAATATCAAAATTCTGAACCTAATACTTTAGTAGACCCTACAACTATGGGACTTCCAGGCGCATTGCCAGTTGTAAATATTAAAGCTATAGAGAGTGCTATTAAAATAGGTATTGCATTAGATTGTTCAGTTGCTGAATCTACAAAATTTGATAGAAAACAATATTTTTATCCAGATTTAATGAAAGGGTACCAAATATCACAATTTGATGAACCGATATGTATAAATGGCTTTATTATGCTTGAAAAGAAAAATAATAAAAAAATCAGAATTAATCGTGTCCATATGGAAGAAGATGTAGCAAAATTAACCCATATAAACTCAAATGGTAATTCATATAGCATCCTTGATATAAATAGATCAGGCACTCCATTAATGGAGATAGTAACTGAACCAGATCTTGGCTCTTCTGATGAGGTAATAGAGTACATAGAAAGTTTGCAGCAGATAATAAGATACATTAAAGTGGGATCTGCAAACATGGAAGAAGGTTCATTTAGATGTGATGCGAACATTAGTGTTAAAGAAGAAAGAGAAAAAAAATTAGGAACCAAAGTTGAAATAAAAAATATGAATAGGATATCCGCTGTAGCTGAAGCTGTTGATTACGAAATAAAGCGCCAAATAAATAATATTGAAAATAATATAAAGATAATACAAGAAACTAGAGGATGGTCAGAAGAACGCAAAAAAACTATTCCTCAAAGAACTAAAGAGGAATCAAATGATTATAGATATTTTCCTGAACCTGACATTCCTCCTATAACCATTAAATCTTCTTGGATTGATCAGATAAGAAATAAACTCCCAGTTCTACCTAAGAAAAGAAAAGAAAAATATATTAAAAATTATCAATTAAATGAATATGATGCATCATTGTTAACTAATGATATAAACTTCTCAGATTTTTTCGACAAAACAATAAATTTTTTACCGAAAAAACTTAAAAATAACGAAACAATAAAATATTTGGCAAATTTGATGAACGGAGAATTCAATCGTCTTCTAAACAATAATTCAAGTATTGAATTTAACAAAATAAAGTTTACTGAAAAGGATTTGGCTGAATTAATTCAGATTTATAAAAGTAATAAGATAAACAACAAAATTTTAAAAAATGTATTTGAACAAATGTGGAATACAGGAGAAAATCCAGAAAAAATTATAAAGGATAATAATTTGTCAATCGTCGCAGATACTGATGAACTTGAATCTACCATTTATAATATAATTGAGGATAACCCAAAAGCAGTTGAAGATTTTTTATCTGGCAAAGAACAATCAAAAAAATTCTTATTAGGTCAAGTAATGAAAGCAACTAAAGGACAAGCAGATCCGAGCGTGTCAAACAGTTTAATAAACAAAATTTTAGACAAAAAAAAATAGAAAGAAGGATATGAATCTTGGATACTCTGTTTACTATTTTAATGCTAATTTTAGCAATAATAATAATACTAGCAATACTTTTGCAAACTCGTGGAAGTAGTGCAGGACTTTTTGGTCAATCAGATGGATCATATAGATCCCGAAGAGGTTTTGAAAAAATACTCTTTAGGTTCACTATTGTTTTAATTATAATTTTTGTATTTATCGCAGTATTAAACGTACGTTTCTAAATTTTTCTATAATGAGTGCCTTCTTTAGAATCTAATATTTCGATTCCTTTTTCTAGTAGTTGATTCCTTATTAGATCAGCTTTTTGATAATTTTTTTCTTTTCTAAATCTGTTTCTAGATTCTATCATTCTATTTATCTCTTTATCATCAAAATTATTTGATTTATCAAAACGGAACCCTAAGATAGATCCTAGTTTGTACAATAAATTTATTCCTTCATTTACTTTTTTTGTTTGAGAAAAATTTTTATTTATATCATGAGTCAATTCAAATATTATAGCTATTGCTGAAGGGGTTCCCAGATCATCGTTCATTGCTGTAATAAATCTCTCTTCATAATCCTTTGTATCGAATCCATCGGCACCTTTCAATGTTAGAATTCTTTCAATTCTTTTCAATGAAGACTCTGCGTTTTCTAAGGAATCTTCATCAAGATTACTGGGTTGACGATAATGACTCTGTAAAATCCACAAGCGGATACAATTGCCTGAATATTTATCTAAAGCATCTCTTACATCATAAGAATTCCCAAGTGATTTACTCATTTTTTCATCTCCAGATCTTTTTAATAATCCATTATGAACCCAGAATCTAGAAAATAAATCGCTATCATTAGCTGATTGGCTTTGAGTAATCTCATTTTCATGATGAGGAAAAATTAAGTCTAGCCCTCCTCCATGAATTTCTATTTCATCTCCTAAATGTTTTTTTACCATAGCTGAACATTCAATATGCCAACCAGGTCTACCCAGTCCCCATGGACTTTGCCAGTGTATTTCTTCTGGTTTAGCTGCCTTCCACAAAGCAAAATCTGCAGGGTTTCTTTTACCAGGCTCGGATTGAGTCCGAGTATTTTCGAGCATTTCATTTAATTTTCTTCTAGATAACCTACCATAACCTTTATCGTAGTTAATATCAAAATATACACTTCCAAGCGTTTCATATGCTGCATTTTTATGAACCAGAGTTTCTATTAAATTGATAATTTCACTCATATCTTCAGTTGCTCTCGGGTGTGCATCGGCTCTTCTCACTCCTAATTCATCCATATCTTGAAAAAAAGCGTCAATATATTTTTCGGCAACTTCAATGGGAGAAATTTTTAGTTCGTTAGCTTTGGCAATAATTTTATCATCAACATCTGTAAAATTTTGTACTCGTATTACTTCATGGCCTATAAATTCAAGATATCTGTGTAATACATCAAAAGTAACTGTAGATAAAGCATGTCCCAGATGAGGACGATCATATACAGTAACACCACAGACATACATTCTAATTTTTTTTTCTGTAAGTTCTTCTTTTTTTCTTGTTAGAGAATTATATAAATACATGATTAATAATTTTTAATAGTTGATATTGACTGAGAAGCTATTGCTTTTTCTGATCCTATAATTCCCAGATGATCCGTAGTAGTACTTTTGATATTGATATTATTGATATTTAAATCTAATGTTTTAGATAAATTAATCTCCATCTTTTTCAAATGATTATTCATGCGTGGCTGTTGGGCAATTATTGTATTGTCAATATGTAAAATCTCAAAACCTTTTTTATATACCATTTCTTTGATTTCAGATAACATTATCTGAGAATCCATGTCCTTCAAAGAAGGATCTTCAGAAGAGAAATAATTACCAATATCTCCTAATCCACATCCTCCCAAAATAGAATCTATAATTGAATGAATCAGAACATCACCATCTGAATGACCATCCAGTTTAAATGGATAATCTATTTCAATACCCCCCAAAGTTAAAAATTTATGGGGTATTAATTTATGTACATCATAACCTATACCATACTTTATATTTTGATGAAAAAATTCAATGTCAGATTTATTTGTAATTTTTAAGTTATTGTCACTTCCTTTTATGATTTTTACTTGGGTTGAGGAATCATCAAATATTGAAGAATCATCAGTTAAATTTAATAAATCTTTATTCAAATTTATATTGTTAATTAAGACCTTACGATCGAAAAATTGTGGAGTTTGAATATTCATGATTGATTCTCTATTTATTGTTTTGATTACAATATTATTATTATCAATAATTTTCACTGTATCATTTGGTTTTATACCTGGGATAACTGCATCATAAATATCCAGTGATTCAATACCTTTTTGATATAGTTCTAATTTTGCATTAGGCCTTGCCGCATCTTGTACTATAATTATTTCATTAGAAACATTATTCATATCACAATAATTTATAGCATTTAAGAATGATTCCATTCTTGTACTCCCACCTAAAACGGTAACTGTATTAGTTTGAATGTTCTCATCCCTCAAAATAACATTTATTTTTCCTATATTTTCCTTAGAACAAACAACTACTACATTTTTAACATTGGAAAGTTGATAAATTGTTTTTAAAGTTTTTATAATTACAGGAACACCATCTAGTTCATATAATATTTTATTTTGTCCAAATCTTTCTGATTTTCCTGCTGCTAAAACAATTACAGTAATTTTTTTATTTTTTCCCATTGAGTAAAGATTTTGATAATTTTTTCTTAGATATAATCAATTCATTATTTTTTAATCTTAAGTATAAATGATCCTGATCAGATACCTCCTTAGAAATTATCATTTTAGATATCTTATCCTCAATTTCTTTTTGAATTAACCTATTTAGAGGACGAGCGCCATAAAATTTATCAAAACCATTTTCAGCTATCCAATTTTTTACATTCTTTGGAACAAAAATTTTAATATTTAGATTATCTAATTTAAATGTTAAGTTTTTTATAACTTTTTCAACTATATTTAACAAATTTTCTCTCGTCAAAGTATCAAAGATTATTATCTCGTCAATTCTATTTAAAAATTCCGGCCTAAAATGCTTTTGCAAAGCTTCATTCACATTATTTTTCATATCTGAATTGTCTGTTTCCCTTTTGTTATTAAATCCTAATGATTCTGAGCCAAAAATATTGCTTCCTAAATTTGAAGTCATGATAATCAAAGTATTTGAAAAATCAACTGTTCTACCTTGTCCATCAGTAAGTCTTCCATCATCTAATATTTGCAGAAGAATATTGAAAATATCAGAATGAGCTTTTTCTATCTCATCGAACAAAAGTACAGAATATGGATTTCTTCTAACTTGTTCACTCAATTGACCAGCATTATCATATCCTATATAACCAGGAGGAGCTCCGATCAATCGAGCTGTTGTATGTGACTCCTGATATTCAGACATGTCGATTCTAATCATTTTATTTTCATCATCAAACAAAAATTCTGCTAGTGATTTAGCTAATTCAGTTTTACCCACACCTGTGGGACCTAAAAAAATAAATGAACCTAAAGGTCGATTGGGGTCTTGTAAACCTGCTCTACTTCTTCGAACCGCATTAGAAACACTCTTAACTGCTTCATCTTGACCAATTACTCTCTTATGTAAACGCTCTTCTAAATCTAACAATTTCTTTGATTCAGTTTCTACCAAATTAGTCAATGGGATGCCCGTTTTTTCAGAAACTATTTTTGCTATGTGTTCTGCTTCAACTATTTCAACCAATTGATTATTAAATTTCCATTCCTTAAACTTTTTAGATCTATCTTCTTGAGCTTTTACACGTTGGATTTTAATTTCATCAGTCTGGTTTATACCTTCCTCACCAGATATAGCATATTCATGTGATTCTTTTGTTTGTAAATCATGAATTTTTTCATCAAGTTTTATAACATGATCCGGTAATTTGGGATTATCTATATTTATTTTTGCTAATGCTTCATCCATTAAATCAATTGCTTTATCGGGTAAATGTCTATTAGTAAGATATCTATCAGATAAAATCACAGCTGATTCTAGTGCATCATCAGAAATTTTCAAATTATGGTGGTTTTGATACTTTGATCTTAGCCCTTTGAGCATGTTAATTGAGTTTTCTATATTAGGTTCCTTCACCCAAACAGGAGAAAATCTTCTTTCCAAAGCAGAATCAGATTCAATGTACTTTCTATATTCATCTGGTGTAGTAGCACCTATTGTTTGTAATTCTCCTCGAGACAAAGCTGGTTTCATCATATTGGACGCATCTAACGCACCTTGAGCACTTCCTGCTCCAACAACAGTATGTATCTCATCAAGAAAGAGGATTATTTCACCCTGTGCATTTCTTACATCATCCATAATGGATTGCAATCTTTCTTCAAATTCTCCTCTTACTCCACTCCCAGCAATCAATTGACCTAATTGTAAGGACAAAACTCTTCTGCCTTTCAATGATTCTGGGGTGTTTCCACTAGCAATATTTAAGGCTAAACCTTCAGCTATTGCAGTTTTACCCACACCTGCATCTCCTATAAGAACAGGATTGTTTTTAGTTCTGCGTGATAAAATTTGTTGAACCCGTTTGATTTCTTCATCTCTACCTATTACGGGATCTATAAGATTATCCATGGCTAATGCAGTCAGGTCGACTGTATATTTTTCTAATGTTTCATATTTGTTTTTATGTTGATTAACTTTTTCATCTTTATCTTCAATTCTAAAATCTTTTGCTCTATAGTCAGATGATTTAATTCTTTTGATTGCATTCTCAACATGTTCTTTAACAATTACATATTTTTTAAAAAGAGCTACGATTCCATACTGATTAGCCGTTTTTATCCCCCCTACCCTAAAACTACCCGCGTACATAACTTCTTCACTAACATAAGCTAAAGCTAACATTACATTTTCTATAGATATGGAACTATTCTTGTTCCACTCTGCTATTCTTTTAGAATGATTATAAAGTTTAATAGCACTATCATCCAAAGTAATATTAGTACTGTCGATTTTAGATAAACTACCATCTCTAGAAAGTTGTGCAACTTTTGGTTTTCTATTGATCGCTGAACCTATATTGTATATAGCTTCATTTATGAAACGTTCTTTATCAGGTAAATTTCTATCAAATATTTCCGCGTATATCTTTTTCCCAGTTTCACTTGAAATTATAGTATAAGCTATGTGATCTATATCAAAAACTGGATTAGAAAATTTTATACAAATATTTTGTGCCTCTATTACAATTTGATTCAACTCCTCTGAGAGAGTTAATGGATCCCAATAACCTCCTACCCAGCCCCCTTTTTGTTTTTCATCTATCATGTATTTCTCCTATTTCTTTCTAGTAATTCTCTATTAATCCCTCTTGTTTTAAATCTTGACAACTCTGTTTCTAAATATTTAATTTTATTTTCTAGCGAAGATATCTCTTTGATAAGTTCAGTTATTATTTCTATACCAGCTCTATTTATTCCAAATTTATCTATCCAGTCTTTTATTTTTTCTATTCGTTCTATATCAACAACAGAATAATACCTTGTTCCTCCAGG
>CEVM01127929.1_pt1 | contig 26422 bp, 22 predicted proteins | sample 531481 | NCBI WGS metagenome assembly CEVM01 (sample SAMEA2623649, study PRJEB7988) | marine metagenome | biome: marine biome (ENVO:00000447); feature: mesopelagic zone (ENVO:00000213) & marine oxygen minimum zone (ENVO:01000065); material: "saline water (ENVO:00002010), including plankton...
CTTGAAGCAGGTACAAAAGATCCAATTTGGGCCAAAATAAATTGTATAGCGATTGTTCTCAAGAATGTTGATTTCCCTGCCATATTAGCTCCGGTTATTATCGCTGTACTTTGATGCTTTTTAAAACTGATGTCATTTGGTACGAAAGTTCCGAATCCAAGTATTTTATCAATAACAGGATGAAGTGCATCTTTGATTTCAAAACTCTTGTCATCTGATACTATAGGTCGTACCCAATTATTGTCATATGCAATTTTTGAAAGAGAATAAATTGAATCAATCATTGATATTTCGTTACTCAGTTGAAGCAATGTCTTTTTAGAGGAAGATAAATTCTCACACACTTGGTCAAAAATAAGTACTTCAAGGTTATGTATTTTTTCATCAGCATTCAGTATTATTTCTTCCAAATCTTTCAATTCATCTGTGTAAAATCTTTCTGCATTAGCTAATGTTTGACGTCGGATATAATTGTCTGGGATATTATTTAAATGAGATTTGGTAATTTCAATATAATATCCAAATACCCGGTTATATCTAACCTTTAAATTATTGATTCGTGTTCTTTTTCTTTCAGAATCTTCTAATTGTAATATCAATGAATTTGAATGGAATTTCATTTCAACAAGATCATCAAGATCCGAGTTGAATCCCTTTTTTATTATTTCTCCGGAACCAACAACAGACGAAGTATCCATATTGATTGAAGTTATCAAATATTCAGAGATATCATTTATTTCTTTTAAATTAGATTTTAGAGAGAAATTAGATTCTGCTAGAAGATTAAATATTTCAGGTATTATATTGAGGCTATGGTAAAGAGATATCAAATCTCTAACTGAACCGTTTTTTATAAAAATCCTATTAATTATTCTTTCAATATCGTTTATTCTTCCCAGTTTTTCATCCAGATCCTGAAGAGGAACATGCTGTTGATTGAACCATTGGATTTTATTTTGTCTGTCATTTATCAATTCTAGATCTTGTGATGGAGTGAGAATGAAATTTCTTAAAAGTCTAGCTCCCATCGGAGTCTTAGTTCTATCCATAAACTGATAAAGTGTATTTTCTTCATTAGCTCCTGTAAGTGATTTTGTTATTTCAAGGTCTCTAAGTGTTACAAAATCCAGTATCATATCCTTTGAACGATCAATATTATTAAGCGAGATAATATTTTTCAGATAATCTTTGTAATTTGAATTAATGTAATCAAGAATAATCCCAACAGACATTAACAAAGTCTTACGATTTTCTAATTGTATTTGAGAAAGGTTTTCAATTTCAAAATGTGAAAGTATAACGTTTCGGGCAATATTAACGTTTCTTACTTCTCCCTTATATTCTCTCAAATGATAATTTGAAAAATATTCATCTATAATTTTTTTATCACCTTTAACAAAAATAATTTCTTTGGGATTTAGTCTTTCAATTTCATTTTGGAGATTAAGTAAATCACTAAAATATGTTTCAAATTTACCTGTAGAAACATCTAAAGCGCTTATATCCACTTCATCTTTGTCGATGACAATACTTACTAAGAAATTATGCTCATTAGCATTTAACATATCAGGAGCGGTGATTGTACCTGGTGTAATAACTCTTGTTACCGCACGATCAACAATTCCCTTGGCATCTTTTGGATCAGATGTTTGTTCTGCAATCGCAACTTTCAATCCAGAATTCATCAATTTTGAAAGGCTGTTATCAAGAGAATGGTAAGGGATCCCAGCAAGTGGAACTTTATTTTTTGCACCTACATCTCTAGCTGTTAATGCAATATCTAAAACTGAAGATAAAATTTTTGCATCTTCATCGAAGGTTTCGTAAAAATCTCCCATACGATACAATAAAAGGCAATCTTGATATTGATTTTTTATATTCAAATATTGTCTTCGCCCAGGTGATAATTTTTGTAGGTTATCTTTAGATTTTTTTTTCATTTAAAACTAATAGTTTATGGTCACAGTATCACTTGATATCCATCTTAAACGACTAAATGTTACATCATTAGGTAGGTCAAAGACCAAATATCCTGTAACCATTGTACCCGCTGTTAATTCAACTGTTCCCCATAATGGAACAAAATCCATTTGGTTTTTTTTGTTTATTTTAGATACATCATACGCTCTCGTAAGAGAATTTACAGGATAATATGTCTTTTTATTTGATGCCAGAAGTTCAGCGCATTCTTCATTGATATCTAGTGTAATCGTATTCGCTGTTTCGTTAATTATTTGTAGCTTAACTAATCCTAGATAATTCTGATCATCAACACTAGTTATTTCCCAACTACGTAACTTCCCAGAAATTGTATCTGGTCCTTCATAATTTACAGTTTTTTGAAAAACAGGTTCTTCACTTTTAATCCATAATACTTTTCCTGCTTTATATAACGGATCAGCACTTTCTGAATTCAACAATACCCATGGAATAACAATTATTGCTATCAACAAAGAAAAAGCTGTGATTAATATTAAAGGTAGTGGTTTTTTTTGCTTAGGAAATGATGTGATCCTTCTTGTAAGTATTTTATTATCTAAATCAATTTCTACATATTCATCTCCGATTTCATCATATTTATCAATTTGGAAAGTAAAATATACCCTGTTTATCAAAGGTGTTGTAGAAGAAGTTTCTATTTTTTTTACAGAGTATTTTTTTTCTGTTTTTTCGAACGCAGGTCCATATTCATATTCATTATTTATAATATGATTAAATGCAATATCAATTTTTTCTTTTTCACTAGAAAATTTGCCGTAATCTAGTGAAGGTTTAGTATTAGTTTTTTTATTCATAGCCTAGACATTATTTACTAATTATGATTTTAGATCATTTATAACTTCGATAATAGACTTATTGATGTACTTAATTTCTTCAAACGTATTATTGATTCCAAGGGAAATTCTTATTGATCCTAATGCAGTCTGTTCATCGATTCCTTTAGCTAAAAGTACATGAGAAGGTTCCGTTGAAGCTGTAGAACAAGCGCTTCCACTACTTGCCATAATTTGCTTGAAGTCAAGAGCTATAAGAATTGGTTCACCATGTATATTCGGTATGGAAAAATTAATTATATTTGGAAGGGATTCTTCGATTTCAGTGTGAAAAATAATTTCTTGGAAATCCTTTTTAATTTGATTTATAAATTCCATTTTTAAAGATAACGTATGCTCACAAAATTTCAATCTATTTTTTTCTGCTAGTTCAATTGCTTTGCCAAATCCAACTATGTTGGGAACATTTTCTGTTCCAGACCTATTTTGTCTTTCCTGTCCTCCTCCATCTATCAAAGGATTAATCGTGTGTTTATCTTTTAAAAACAATGCCCCTATCCCTTTTGGTCCACTAAATTTATGTGCGGATATTGACAAGGCATCAACATCTAAATCTTTAACATCAATTTGTATTTTCCCAATCGCTTGAACAGCATCAGTATGGAAAATAATTTCTGTTCCAAACTCCTTTTCTTTCTTGCGAGTCATTTCAACAAGTTTTTTTATTTTCTGTATGGTTCCTATTTCATTATTCGCATACATAACAGAAATAAATTTTGTCTTCTTACTAATTAATTTATTTAAAGAATCTGTTTCCACAAATCCTTTTTTATTTATAGGACAGTAAAAAACAGAGTAACCTAATTCCTTCATTTGTTCTGCAGGATGTATAATTGCATGATGTTCAATTGTAGAAATTATAATTTCATTTTGATCGTTTTTTATTTTACTTCCTAATAAACCTTTAAATGCCAAATTGTCAGACTCAGTGCCACCACTAGTAAAAATAATTTCTGAATTACTTGAATTGATAGCTTTAGCAATTTTTTCTCTTGAAAATTCTACCGCGGCTCTTGAATCCTGACTCATCAAATACAAACCGGAAGGATTAGCAAAGTTTTCTGAAAAATAAGGTAGCATTTCATCTAAAACTTCTGAACTGACTTTAGTAGTAGCAGCATTATCAACATATATATTATCAATATCTAAACTCATATAAATAATTATAAATGTTCTTCTACAATAATGTGTATTTTGACAATTTTAGATAAACTTAATTTACCTGATTTTTTTGTATAAGAAAATTTAAATATGATTAGAGTAGAACACATGTATAAAAATTTCGGCCCATATCCGGCCGTTATAGACGTTTCTTTTGAAGTTCTAAAAGGAGAAATAGTAGGATTCTTAGGCCCTAATGGTGCTGGGAAGACAACTACCATGCGTACTATTACAGGATACCTCCCCCCCACATCAGGTAATATTACTGTAAGTGGATTTGATACAGTAAAATACTCGCTTGAAGCTAGAAAACATATAGGCTATTTACCAGAAACTGTACCTCTTTATCTTGATATGACAGTTATAGATTACTTGACTTTTATGGGTAGAATTAGAGGGATGAGTAGAAAATGGGTTGAAGAAAGAATACCTAAAGTTATCGATCATGTTAAGTTAGGAGATTACAGAAATACTCTCGTTGGTAAATTATCAAAGGGCTATAGACAAAGAACCGGAATTGCCCAAGCAATTTTACATGAACCAGACGTTTTAGTTATGGATGAACCAACGATTGGTATAGACCCCATTCAAGTTGTGGAAACCAGAGAGTTGATTAGTGAATTAGGAGAATCTCACACGCTACTTATTTCTTCCCATATTCTTCCTGAAGTATCGACAATATGTCCCAGAGTTTTAGTAATTTCAGATGGTAGAATTGTAGCTGATGATAAACCTTCGAATTTGTCACAAAGGCTTTCAGGTAATGAAAGAATTGAATTAGGAGTGTCTGGGATAGATCCTAAAACAGCAATATCTGCAATAAGAAAAATTAAAAATATAATAGATGTAAGAAGTGACACTAGAGCAGAAAAATTAGATCAGGCTTCAAAAGAAAATTATCATTCAATACTTGTAGATACTAAATCTAACAATAATTCATCAGAAAAAATAGCAAAACTAATAGTAGATAATGGTTGGGGATTAAGAAATCTAACACCACTTCCTATGACATTAGAAGAAATCTTTTTACAACTTACTCAAGATAAATAAAATAATCAAATGAAAAATATATTCATAATTTTAAGTAAAGAATTAAAAACCTATTTTGCCTCTCCTATGGCGTATATTGTAGCAGCAGCCTATTTGGCTATAACTGGTTTTTTCTTTGTTGCATCAGTTTCAGATGCATTTTCTGAAGCAAGTATAAGAGGATATTTGGCAGGAGCGACTTTTTTTATGATCTTCATGTCGCCAGCAATAACAATGAGATTAATAGCTGAGGAACAAAAATTGGGGACACTTGAATTACTTTTAACCTCTCCTATAAAAGAAGCTGAAGTTGTAATTGGAAAATTTTTGGCAGCTTTCATAACTGTAATTATAATGGTTATATTATCGATGTATTTCGTAATTATTTTATACATTTTTGGAGATCCTGATACTGGGCCATTATTTAATGGACTATTGGGTCTCTTATTGTATGCTTCTTCAACACTAGCAATTGGGTTGTTTGCATCAGCTCTATCGCCAAATCAAATTGTTGGCTTGGTAGTTGGATCAGGGATTCTTACTGCACTAACTATTGTAGATTTTGTGGCTTCCAGAATTCAAGGAATTGGAAGTGATATATTAAGTTTTATGCAATTAGGAGCTTCATTTTCTGTTTTTGATCTTGGCGCCTTAGGTGTTGCAGAAAGTGGACATTTCGCAGATTTTGCTCGAGGAATTTTTTCAATAACAGATGTTGTTTTTTATATTTCCGTTACAATAATATTTTTATTACTTACAGTAATTATCTTAGAATCAAGAAGGTGGAGATAATGAACAATAAAGAAAAAAGACCTTCTATAGAATCTACTAAATTTAATTTTTCTAAACTGGCTTTTAGCATAAAACAAAACATTAGGTCGGTGAAGCAAGGTGTATTACTTAGTGGGTTACTGTCAATTGTTTTAGGTTTTATCATATGGATTTTCTTGAGAGATATTTCTCAAATCGGTCTTTGGTTTATTTTAGTAGGACTTATCCTGTTGATCTTATTAGGATTATTGGCTTGGAGAAGCATGTTATTTTTTCTTTTTGGAAGAAGAGGAAGATATGGGCTAAATAGTTCTATTATATTTCTGACTTCATTAGGGTTAATAATAGTAATCAATTCACTATTATATTGGTTGGTCTCACAGCCAAATCAACCAGAATGGTTAAGAGTTGATACAACTGCCACAAAACAATTTATTCTCGAAGATCAAGCTATAAAAGTAATAGCAAACTTAAAAGAAGATGTTAAAATTACAGTTTTTATAGCAACTAACACTCCTGAAAAAGCAGCAGGATGGAGATCAATTGAAGATCTATTATTAGAATTTAAAAGAAGATCTAAAAAAGTAGACCTATCTTACGAGAGAATTGACCCTGAATTAGACCCTAATTCCGCAGTTAAATATGGAGTAAATTATTTTCCTTCGCTTGTAATCGAAGCAATTGATTCCAGAAGATCTCAAATAATAAAAGGAAGGCAAGGAACCACTATTTTTAGTGAGCAGGACATAATTACTGGGCTTCTCATTGTAAGTCAAATAAAGCAGAAAAAGGTAATTTTTTTAACTGGACATGGAGAGAGAGACATTACAGATTTTGATCAAAATTCAAAAGGTATGGGTTTAATTTATTCAGATTTAATGACACAGAATTACAAAGTGTTATCTGCTACATCTCAAGAATTGGCAATTCTTCTTTCTGAGGAAAATATACCAGCTGTTGTTGTTATAGCCGGAGCAGAGAAAGGTTTTACCATACAAGATTCTGCTATTATTTCAGAATATTTGTGGTTGGGAGGATCATTGTTAGTTTTAATAGAACCAGAATTGACCCCCGAGGGTATAAAAACTTTTCTATATAAATTTGGGCTTGCTGTAGGAGAAGGAACAATATTTGACATGGCAAGTTTCGTAGCTCCAAAACCAAGTTATCTACAACTCAAAAAAACCAATGGACAAATATTACCTCATGAAATAACAAAAGATTTTGATGTTTTGTATTTACCTGGTTCCACATATATTGGATCAGCATACAGTCCTGATACTATACCTATTACTGAAAATGGAGAACCTTTTGTCAAACATGTACCCCTTGCTTTCACAACTTTGGAAAGTTGGGCACAAAACACTCAAGAAAATGAACCTATAAAATACAATTCTGAATCAGACGCTCTTGGTCCATTTCCAACAATTATGTTAATTGAAGCTATCTCCGAAATAGGAAAAAGTCCTAAAGAAAAACCAGATGGAACACTAGCTCAAACTGCAATTGTTGTTATCGGAGACACTGACTTTGCTTCTAACAAATATTCTAGTTCAGCCAAAAATGCAGATTTATTTGTAAACAGTATAAACTGGCTTGCTAAAGATTATGAACTAATAACAATTAGGCCTAAAACTGCAGCATTTAGAGAACTAGTTTTAACCAAAAGTGAAAGAGATTTCATAAGGTGGAGTGGTTGGTTATTAATGCCAATTTCAGTAGGAATTGCTGGTATGGTAAGCTGGTGGCGAAGAAGATAAAATGAATTTAAGAATTTCATTACTACTAATTTGCATTTTATCTTGGGTATCCATTTTTGGGGTTTTAATTTATAAATCTGATATTGGTAAAGAAGATGAAAAAAAAATAAGTACTTTTTTTTATCGAGTATCCTCTCAGGATCTTACAAATATATCTATAACTAAGGGTTCTAAAACATTAAGCTGGCACTCTGGAAATGATCATAATTGGTTTTTTGATAATTTTGATGGAATTCCCGCAGATAGTTATAGATGGGGTGGAATTATAGATTTGTTGTCAGGTCCAAAACTATATAGAACATTATCAGATGATATAGATAACAAATCTAAATATGGCTTAGATGATCCCAGCTTACAAATTACTTTATATCTAAAAAATGGCGAAAAAAGAACTCTTTACATAGGTGATACGACACCTGATGGAATAAATAATTATGCTTATATGGAAGGTCATAAATCACTTGTAATGATAGATAATACTTGGTACGGAGTTTTCTCAAGATTAATTGAAAATCCTCCTTATCCTGCATGGATGTTTGAACTGGACCCTTTGACAGCAATTGAATTTGTCCTCATAAATAATAACAAAATACATAAGGCATTTGGTAAAAATAAAAATGATGACAAATGGCATGAATGTGCTTTGCCAATAATAGGAAACCCTTGTGATGGAGATAAGGAAGTTGATTCAGAATTAATTGTCAATAATGTACAACATATCTCTGAAATATCAATTTTAAAAGCTGAGAAATTAAATTTACTGTTTGCGGAAGATTACGAAGGGTATGGACTTGGTCCCAATGCTCCATATATAGATATCAAAACAGTTTCTATTGATTCTAAGGGAAATCGAACAATATATAACACATCAATGAGTATAGGAAAAATTACAGAAGATAAAACAGGTTACTATGTTGTGGCTAAAGAAACAAAAGATGTAATAGTCGTAGAAAAAAAATGGGGGGATAAAACTCTCTCATTTTTTCAATAAAAAATTATGAAGTAAGATTTTTGTATAACTCTGGCAATCTTGCAGGCAGCATAGATATGTCAGAAAGAACTTCATATGAGAAATCATCCATCATAGTCTTAAGATAATCATGTCCTGCTTTGTCTACAGTTAAACAAAAAGGAACTATACCCTTTTGTTTAGCTTCCAATAATGCTTGACGAGTATCATAAACAGCATATTCTTTTTCCACTCCTTCACGTGAATATCCGCGATCTTGTGGTCTTCCATCCGTTATCAAAAACATAAACTTTGATCTTGCTTCATGATTTTCCAATTTAGAGATTGTGTGTCTTATAGCAGGACCCATTCTTGTGGCATGCAAAGGTGCAATTCTATCAATTCTTCCTGAAACAGAATCTGAAAATTTTTCATCTAAATCTTTTATTGTGTAAAATTCAACATTTTCTCTACCATAACCAGAAAATCCATAAACTCCATAATCATCTCCAAGCATTTCTAAAGAATTAACCATTAGAACAATTCCTTCTTTTTCAACATCTACTATTCTTTTATATGACCTTCGCAATCCTTCAGCTCTTCTAGATCTTAACCACACCATATATTCAACAGGATCATCAGGAGCGCCCCAATCATCATTCGAAGACTTAGTACCATCATCTATAGCTTCGGCTGTTGAAGCACTCATATCAATAAGCAAGGCTACAGCAACAGAACGTTCAGTTTTATTTCTTCTCCAATATATTTTTTCGTCTGGAGTTACATTAGATCTTAAATCTATAAGTGCTTCGATTCCAGCATCAAGATCAGCCTCCTCACCATCTTCAAGGCGCTTTTGTTTACGGTACATTTCAGGGAAAACTAATTCAAATTGTTTTTTAATCTGATATACAAGTGAAGAATTGCTCGTTAAGGTTTCTTTATAAAAGTTAGATTCTCCATCAGCTAATTTTTTTTCATGCAAAAGACACCAATTAGGTTTATATTCCACATCCCTAAAGTCCCATTCATCATAGGTAAATGTATCTGGAGCTGTTGCCTCCAAAGGTCCTCCTTCTTCATCAAAATGAAGCGGTTCTCCACCCGAAAATGAAGAATTATCCAAATCGCGATTTTTTATTTCTTTCATCAAGTTTTCTAATAATTCTTGATTGGCCTCGGAGTCTAATTCGGAATTTTCATCAGCTTCTTTTGTTTCTAAGTCTGGAGAATTTTTAACTAATTCTTCAATTTGCTCTTGAGTTAGTCCCTGCATCTCTTCACCCTCTCCCAGCATATCATCTCCTTCAACTGTCAACATTTCCGTTAACAATTGACCTAATTCAGGCTTGAAATCTCCTTGATATTCAACAGGTTCTGGAGAATTGTATTCCTCTTCTAATTCATCAGAAGGTGAAATTTCGTCACCATCATATTCGCCATCTTCTGAAGGTTCGAGAGTTCCAAAAAAATTCATCATTTCATTGATTTTTTGTTCATCCTCATATTCATCAGAAGAATTATCATCTTCAGATTCGTCTATATCTACATTTTCTATATCTTCTTCTTCAATTTTTTCATTATTAGGTAGGCGAGCAATTCTATCAAAAGTTCTAACAGCAACTGCCATAGAGTCTTCTACGTTCCCATCTATTCTTTTTAAAGTCAAGAAGTACCCAATAATAGACTTGAATTCCTTGGTGAATCCACGTCTTATTCTAAATTTTTTTCTTTTTCCTAGAGTAAATTTAATTATCTCTTCAATCATTGCTTCTCGTTCATTTAATTCGGATGAATTTCTACGCTCACCTACTTGTTCGTATTGAACTTTTACAAAAGATTTTCTTAATCCTTTATATTTATCAATGATTTTCTGATCAACTCTATAATTTTCGATTATTTCAAATAAATCAGATGCCAGTTGTGGATCAGAGCTGAAAGGAGGGATTGCTCTTAACACTTTTGCAAATCTAGTCGCATGTTCTTCTTGTGATTCGTTTAACTCTTTTTTTAGTCTATTGTGAATTATTAATGATTTTTTGTTTTTTGGTTTAATTTTTGGATCATATTTAAATGTACCAAATTCCAACAGAGCTTCTTGGTGAGTAGAAATTACTTTATAATAATCAAAGTTTTGATCTTTTATTTGGTATTTATTAACTACATTTGGTAGATAGATAGTTTTACCATCGGAAGTTGGTAGATCAGATTGAGTCCACCCTATATTTTTATCAGAAAGATTTGATGAATTCGCAACAGAAACATCGTCCCCAGACAATCCTGTACAATACAATCGCATAATTTCCTTGATTCTGTTTAATTCAACACTTGAAGAAATCTTATCTACAAGATCTTTGGCAATTTTTGATTCTAATTTGAAAAAATGAGTTGCTGGAGTTGGATTTGTATCTTGGTCTAAAGCTAGTCTTATTCCATTATTTTTCCATTGATCTAATTGATTTAAATCCAATGTTTCAAGTAAAGTTGGAACACTCTTCAAGAAATCCATTGTTACATAAGGAGCATTATTTACCACATGTTGAGTCATGTGTAAAATTTCATCTCTGTCATCTTTTTTTACTAATGCCAAAGTTTTCATGATCATAGAAAAGAAATTTGAAATTTGTATTCCAGACAATCCAAATAGCCTTTTAGACATTTCAAATATAAATTTTATATTTGCATTTGGTAGCTTTACTATTTGATTTAAGATAATTTCGTATGTTGGTTTGACGTCTCTCCATTCTTTTTCAGTAATGGATATTGATAGTTGAAGCAAATCATCTATTTCTGGAAAGTTTACTAAAAATATTTTGGTTGAAGTTTCTAATATTTCACTTGCTATGTCATAAGACCTATTGGATAAAGATTCGATAAATTCTATTAGTTTACAGTATTGATCAAATGAAATAGTTTCCAAAATAGTTGGTGATGATTCAAAAACATTGCATGTTAGTATTGTAGATTTCCAAGTACCTTTATAGAGGCTTTCTACTCTTGAAACCCAATCTTCTATATATCTTGGTCTTAATCTTGTCATGGTTTTTGGGCTTGAATCAAAAAAAGAAATGGAGATTTTAGTACTTTTTCTAGTCAATTTGAGCCCAGATTCACACCAACCTAGAAATTGCCCAGAAGGTAGATGTTGCTGTACCTCAACTGACACTTTGAAAAAAGATAGAGCACACTCCCATGAATGCGTATTTTCTTGGGCTATGCCTAATCCAACATTTTCCCAATTAGATAGAATTTCTTCTGGTAGTTTATTTTTTAATATTCCTCGAGAATAAGTATAGGTTTCTGAAACTTCTTTTGGATAAGCTTTTAATAATCTTTTAATTTTTATATGATCAAAATTAGGCATTTGTTAAATAAAACTATTGATTTGAGATATAATTCTTGCGGATGCTCCCCAAATTAATTTGTTTTCATAAACGTATGATTTAGAATCTATCCTACCATTGTTCGTTGTAAAAGAAACATATCTATTATTTTTAGATTCTAACAACTTAAATAAAGGGATTTTAGTTATTTCTTGAACTTCTTCTTCATTTTTTACAGTTTTTATATCTGATTTTACAACCCCTACAAAGGGAAAGATCTTCCATCTTGTGCCGAGGGTATAAACTGGATCTAATGGGCCCCAAAAAGAAATAAAGTCATTTGATATGCCTATTTCCTCATGAGTTTCTCTTTTTGCAGTTTCAAGTAAATTTGAATCTTCTTCTTCATATTTACCACCAGGGAAAGCCCATTCTAGAGCGTGTACACCTTCATCTGCTCTTTTAATCATATATATGGGATAATTATCGTTGTCATTCTCTATAAGGATACTCACTGCAGCCAATCTTACTTCTTCATTATTTTCAATTTGCAGTTGAGATTTTCTACTTGTTACTTCTTTTTTTAATTGATTATATTTATATGAATTGTTCAATTTATTCAAAAATAGACGATACTATCTGATCAACAGTTTCCTGTATTTGTAGTTCATCAGTAATTCCCCAAGTCAAAGAAACCTGACAAGCTCTTTTAGGACTAATACCTTGTTTGATTAATCGTGCTGCATAAATCAACAATCTGGTACTAGCACCTTCTTCTAGTCCATGTTCCTTAAGATTTCTGATTTTTTGTCCCAAAATTGCCAGTGGATCAGAAATGTCTTTTTTAACCCCAGCTTCATGAGATATTATTTTGCTTTCTCTTTCTATATCAGGGAAATCAAATTCAATCGCGACAAATCTTTGTCGGGTTGAATGTTTCAAATCCTTGACTGCATTTTGATATCCAGGATTATAAGAAACAACTAGCAAAAAACCTTCATCTGCTTCAACAACTTGCCCTAATTTATCTATAGTCAAAGTTCTTCTATGATCAGTTAATGGATGAATTATAACGGTTGTGTCTTTTCTTGCTTCAACTATTTCATCAAGATAACATATCCCCCCAGATTTCACCGCTCGAGTAAGAGGTCCATCGATCCACCTAGTACCAGTCGCATCTAACAAATACCTTCCAACCAAATCACTGGCAGTTAAATCTTCGTGGCACGCTACGGTTATCAAAGGAACATCTTTTGTAGAACCTTTACTATTATTTATTTTCCATGACATATATTCAACAAATCGAGTTTTTCCGGTCCCTGTAGGGCCCTTAAGAAGGATTGGAATTCTCTGATTATATGCTGATTCAAAAACTGTAATCTCATCTGAAATAGGGACAAAAAAAGGTTCTTTTTCCACTATATATTCTTCAGCATTAACTTCTTTGTAAGTTTGTTTGACCATTAATTATTCTCCAATTGATATTAAAGTTTGGAAATAAATAGGATTATTTATTTCATAATCAAATCAAATATATAATTTTATTCCTTTTGATTCAATTGATATAGAATAAAAAAAGAAGAATATGTGAATAAATAAATAAATAAATAATGCAATGAACCTTAGAAACATACCTAGTGTTAACAAAATTTTAATAAATAAAAAAATAGAGAACCTAAGAATCAATAAAGTAATTCTTAAAGATATTATAAATAAAGAATTGGAAGATTTAAGAAAAAATTCCGATAACAAAAACGGGGAGATTTCTGAAAAACAAATCATTGACAACATTGTCCAAAATGTTGAAACATTGAAAAAATTAAAATTCAGTAAAGTAATCAACGGCACAGGAGTACTTTTACATACCAATTTAGGTAGATCTCCAATATCAAAAAAATCAATAAAAAATATTGAAACTCTTGTTACAGATTACTCTGATCTTGAATTAAATATATCTAATAAAAAACGCAACAAAAGAACAGAGAGAACATCTAATCTTTTGACAATTTTAACTGGAGCTGAATCCGGGACTGTAGTAAATAATAATGCAATGGCATTACTCTGTTGTTTAGCTCCTTTGGGTAAAAACAAGGAAATATTGATTTCAAGATCAGAATCAGTAGAGATAGGAGGAGGTTTTAGAATTCCAGAAATAATTGAATTGTCAGGTTTATCAATAAAAGACGTTGGAACAACAAATAAAACTTACATTTCAGATTATGAAAAAAATATAAATTCAAATACAGCGGCTATTTTAAAGGTTCATAAATCAAATTACAAAATAAAAGGATTTACAGAAGAAGTTAGTATACGGGAATTATCAAAAATTGGAAATAAAGCTCATATACCTATAATTCATGATTTAGGATCAGGTGCATTAATAAATACTTCTCAATTTGGGTTACCCGAGGAAAAAACAGTAAGTGATAGTATCAAAGAAGGAGCTACGATTACATTATTTTCAGGTGACAAGTTACTAGGGGGTCCTCAAGCTGGAATTATTGTTGGAGAAAAAAAATATATTGAAAAAATAAATAATTTCCCATTAAGCCGAGCAGCAAGGATAGATAAACTTAATCTAAACATTCTACAACAAACCCTTCTATATTATATTTCTGGAGAATATGAAGAGGAAATTCCTTTCTGGTCCATGTTACGTAAAACACAAAAAGAGTTGTTAGAAAGAGCAAAGTTTATTGAGAAAAAGATAAATGGAAATTTTTTTACATCAAGTGAAAATATAAAATCTACTATTGGAGGAGGAACGTTCCCAGACACATATATTGATAGTGCAGGTATTGTACTGAATAATAAAAAAATCATACGAGAAATTGAAAGTTTTTTATTAGAACAGGAAATACCTATAATAGGAAGAATTGAAAAAGATATATTGATTTTTGATTTAAGGACAATAGTTGAACACAATGATGAATATTTCATAGAAAAAATTAATATGTTTTTTAAAAAGTAATGGATTTGTTTGAACACAATATAAGAAAAGAATTATTATCTCAATCTCCGTTGTCCACAAGGATGAGGCCAAGAAAGATGAAAGATTTTTTGGGGCAAGAACATTTAATGAAACAAGGTGAAATCTTAACTAATCTTATAAATAATAAAACTATTCCTTCAATGATTTTCTGGGGACCACCAGGAACTGGCAAAACTACTTTAGCTCAGTTAATAGCTGAAGAGGTTGGAATGAATTTTAGATCGATGTCTGCTGTTTCTGCTGGGCTATCAGACATCAGAAAAATATCAGATGAAGTTATAAATAATAGAACAAAAGCAAATAATAACAAAACAATCCTTTTTTTAGATGAAATCCATCGTTTTTCTAAAAGTCAGCAAGATACTTTGTTACCACTAGTAGAAAATGGGGTAATTGTATTAATCGGAGCAACAACAGAAAATCCAGGTTTTTCAATAATAAACCCTCTCATTTCAAGAGTTAAAATTTTCAGATTCACTCCACATAGCAGTGATTCTATAAAATCTCTAATAAATAAAGCACTGAATGATAAAGAAATTAGGATTTCTATGGAAAAAATAGTATTGAACGACGATGTTCTTGATTTGATTATAAACGGATCTAATGGTGATGCTAGAAAAGCACTAGATACTTTGGAATTATCTATAATGTCAACAATCTCAAAAAAGAATGAAAAAAAGATTGAAGCACCCACAGTAAAAATATTATTAGAAAATCAAAATATTTATGATAAAAACAGCTCCAATCATTACAATAATATTTCTGCGTTTATAAAATCAATACGTGGTTCAGATCCCAATGCTGCAATATATTATCTTGCAAGAATGCTAAAGAACGGAGAAGATCCAGTGTTTATTTCAAGACGATTGATTATCAGTGCATCTGAAGATGTTGGGTTAGCAAATCCAAATGCGATGATAATAGCAAATGCAGCTTTTGATGCAGTGAGTAAGATTGGTATGCCCGAAGCAAGAATCCCTTTAGCAAATGCTACTATTTACCTAGCCCTGTGCGATAAAAGCAATTCTTCATATCAAGCAATAAATTCCGCACTTTCAGAAGTTACTAATAACCCTATAACTGAAGTCCCTTTACATCTTATTAATGCTGTTACTGATATAGATAAAGAATTCGGAGCAGGACAAGGGTACAAATACGACCATAATTCAAAAGAAGGTTTTGTTAGAAAAAATAATTTCCCTAAAAATCTTTCAAACAAAAAATTTTACACTCCCAAAAACCTAGGAACGGAAAAAAGGTTAAAAGAAAAATTCGAACAACTTTGGAAAGATACTTAAATTACGTTTACAGCTTTTGAAACTGCTTCAATAGTTTTGTCTATATCACTAGATTCAATACCATAATGGGTAACCATTCTTAAGTCAGATTCAGATCCATTAATAAGCACACCAAATTCTTTAAGTTTTTCTGCAAATTCAAATCCTTTTTGATTAGTGATTTTGAATCGCACAAGATTTGTAAAAATATTATCAGCATCAATTTCAATAATATCCATTTCAGATAAACCAATAGCTAATTTTTTGGCATTTTCATGATCATCTTCTAAACGATCAATCATTGAATCTAATGCAACAATTCCACACGAAGCTATAACACCAACTTGTCTCATTGCGGATCCAAGAATTTTTCTTACTCTTCTTGCTTCGATAATCTGATCCTTTTCACCAACAATTATACTGCCGATAGGACATCCTAAACCTTTAGATAAGCAAAAAGTAACTGAGTCTACATTTGCTGTTAAATCTTTAACTGGAATCCCCAAAGATACAGCTGAGTTAAAAATTCTTGCTCCATCAACGTGAACTCTCAATCCTACTTCTTTAGCTGCTTTAGCCATTTTGTCAGAATCTGATTTGTTTATAGGTCTACCACTTGACCAATTATGAGAATTTTCAAATGAAAATAGCTTGGTTCGAGGTTTATGATAATCATCTCCTTTAACAGCATCTTTTATTTTTTGAATATCAATAGTTCCATTTGGATTAGTTTCAAGAGGATACATTACCACACCTCCTAATACAGATACACCACCTGCCTCAGAACTAAAAATATGTGATTGGTTCCCAAGTATAATCTCGTCACCTCTGCCAGTTTGTGATAATACAGAAACTAAATTTCCTTGAGTCCCTGATGTAACAAAAAGGGCTGATTCTTTACCAAACAACTCAGCTGCTTTTTCTTCTAGTGAATTTACAGTAGGGTCATCTCCATAGACATCATCACCGACTTCTGCCTCAGCCATGGCTTTTCTCATTTCAGGTGAAGGTTTAGTTACGGTATCAGATCTCAGGTCAATTAACAAAGTTTCCTCCATATTTTACATCGTATTTATAAGAATATAATTAAGATTATAATTAAAATAAATAAATATGAATTTATTAATGATGTTTTTTCGAAAAATAAGTCACTCTTGGGTATTTAAGGACAAATACATTTTTCCTGTCTTCTCTTTTGTATTTATATCAGACCAAATAACAAAATATGCAGTTTATAAAAATATGTCTCTAGGAGAATCCATCCCTGCTGAAGGAATATTTAGGATTACTTATGCTAGAAATACCGGAATGGCTTTTAGTCTTTTTGAAAATTTTGGAATTATATTATTAATCCTATCGCTAATTATCGCATCTATATTAATAATATATTTATTTACAATTGATAAGCCTAGAATAGTGATTAGAGTATTTTCAGGTCTAGTTATAGCTGGAGCTCTTGGTAATATTTTAGATAGAATAAGGTTTGGATATGTTAATGATTTTATCGATGTAGGTTGGTGGCCTATTTTTAACATTGCGGACTCTTCAATAACAATTGCACTAGTTATTTATATTTTTGATGCAATATTCATCCAGAAATTAAAATAATGGAAATTTCTCTAAAAAACAAAAAGACAGAACGGCTAGATAAAATAATTGCTGAAAATTCTGATTTGTCTCGTGAAAAAATAAGCAATTTGATAAAAAATAAAATGTGTTATGTTAATGACATTATTGTTACAAAAAAATCTCAGATCTTAAGCCCAGGGGATCTTATTATTTTACAATTGGATACTAGTATTTCTTCAAAAAAAGAATTGACCCTTGATATACATTTTTATCATAATGATGAAGATATCATTGTTTTAGAAAAGCCAGCTAATGTTTCAACACATGGAGTAAATGGGAATCATGAAAGTACTTTAAACGGGTTATTAATAAAAGAATTCCCAGAAATTATTTCTGTTGGAGATCAGGAACGACCAGGAATTGTACACAGATTGGATAAAGGAACATCTGGAATTATGATAGTTGCTAAAAGCCAAAGAGCATATAATTTGTTAAAGAAAATGATTCTTAAAAGAAAAATAGAGAGAATATATACTGCATTAGTGCATGGCAAACCAATTAAACAAAAAGCAATTATTGATGCTCCAATTTTAAGAGACCCCAAAAATCCTTTAAAGAGGAAGATTATATCTGGGGGTAGAGAATCCAAAACTCTGTATTCTTGTAAAAAGTATTATTCTAAATTTACTCTTTTAGAAATAAAATTATTTTCTGGAAGGATGCATCAAATAAGAGTTCATTTATCAGAATTAGGTCATCCATTAGTCGGAGATAAAATGTATGGATCTTCAATTGCTGAATTAGATTTAAAAAGACCGTTTTTACATTCTTCAAAATTAAGTTTTAAACATCCTATAAATAAAAATGTGTTATTTTTTGAATCAACAATTCCTGAAGATTTAGAAAAGTTTTCACATTCTATAGAAAGGTAAAAAAATTTGACAAATAATATGGTTAGAGTAAGGTTCGCTCCTAGTCCCACAGGAGATATGCACATTGGTGGTTTAAGAACAGCCATTTTTGACTGGTTGTTTGCTAAGGCTAATAATGGGAAATTTATATTAAGAATTGAAGATACGGATAGATCCAGATATAACAAAGATTCTGAAATAACAATAATTGAAAGTTTAAAATGGTTAGGATTGAATTGGGATGAAGGTCCCGATATAGGAGGCCCATTTGAACCATACCGACAATCTGAAAGAAAAGCTATTTATAAAACAGAAGTGCAAAAATTAATTAATAATAATTCTGCATATTATGATGGAGCAACACCAGAAGAATTACAAAGTTTAAGAGAAGAACAAGTAAGAAACAAAATACCTCCAAGGTACGATGGACGTGGTGAAATTACAGAGAAAGAAGCACTTGCAAGAAAAAAAGATGGGAAACAAGTAGTTGTCAGATTTAGAATCCTTAAGGAACAAATAGAATTCTTTGATGAAATAAGAGGAATGGTAAATTTTGATCATAAAGAAATAGACGATTTTATTATATTAAAATCTGATGAAATGCCCACTTATCATTTGGCACACGTCATTGATGATCATAAAATGAAAATTTCCCATGTTATTAGAGGAGAAGAATGGATTTCCAGTACCCCTAGACATGTTCTTTTACACAAAGCATTGGCTTATGAATTACCAAAATATGTACACGTTCCTCTGATATTGGGAAAGGATAAATCTAAACTATCAAAAAGGCACGGAGCTGAATCTGCGTTGAATTATAAAGATAAAGGATATCTACCTGAAGCTTTATTAAATTTTCTTGCTCTACTTGGATGGTCTCCTGGTGACAACACAGAAATTATGTCAATTACAGAAATAATAAAAAAATTTAGTATAGAAAGGATTTTAGACCATGCAGCTGTTTTCGATCCTGAAAAACTAGAATGGATGAATGCTTCATATATTAGAAACATGGATTCGAAAAAATTAAATGAAATTATATTTAAACAAGTTTCAAAACCTATTGAGAATAAAGGTTTAGGCATTAAAGATAAAACACAAATTGAAAAACTTACACCTCTTATAAAAGAAAGATTGAAAAATATAAATGATGCTTCTTATTTATTGAATTATTTTTTTAATGACAATTTAGAAATCAATTCGGATCAATTGATCCCTAAAAACACTTCAAAAGAAAGTATTATCATAGGGTTACAAAAATCAACAGAATTATTACAAGGAATAGAAAATTTAGAACCTGAAATTTTAGAAGGAAAGTTCAGAGTTTTGGCTGACAATTTAGGTTTAAAGGCTGGACAGTTATTTTTTCCCATAAGAATAGCATTGACTGGCCGAAAAGAATCTCCTCCTCTTTTTCACACAATGGAAGCATTAGGTAAAGAAAAATCTACAGAAAGAATAGATAAAGCAATAAAAATTATAGAAAGAATGTAAATTTTTATTTTTTTTATATAAAATATAATTATAAAAAAGAAAAACTATATGGTTAGAGTAAATATAAAAGATGATGAAAGCTTTGAAGCACTGCTGAGAAGGTTTTCAAAAAAAGTTCAACAAGAATCTATTGTTTCTGAAACAAGAAGGAGACAAAATTTTGAGTCTCCTACCTCTATAAGAAAGAAAAAAATCTCTAACAAAAAAAGAAAAAGTTTCAGAACCACTCAAAAAAATCAACAATAGTATTATATTTCCTTCTTTAGTTAATTCAAAATAATCATTATCATTTCCTTTAGATTATATTTATTTAGCTGAAAAGTTTATCAAAATTGAAAATAGGTATTGTAGTTTTCCCAGGAACTTGGAGTGATAGAGATACTTTCTATGCACTAAACGAAGTCATAAGGATTGATTCTGAGTATATTTGGCATAAAGATCAAAGTTTAAATAATTGTGATTTAATCATATTACCAGGAGGTTTTTCATATGGTGATTATTTAAGAACTGGAGCAATAGCAAGTTTTTCTCCCATTATGGAAAAAGTCATAGAATTCTCAAAACAAGGGGGGCCAGTTTTAGGTATTTGTAATGGATTCCAAATTCTATGTGAATCTAATTTATTACCAGGAATTTTGATCAAAAACAAAAATCTAGACTTTATATGTGAAAGAAGTTTTTTGAAAGTAAACAATCAATCAATTTATAGTGATCAATATAAACAAAACGAAATAATCAATATACCTATTTCACATGGAGAAGGAAATTTCCAATTAGATAAATACAATTTGGACAAATTGGAAGAAGAGGAAAGAATTATTTTTCGCTATTCATCACAATCAGGCGATGAGACGGAAAATTATAATCCAAATGGTTCTGTTAATAATATTGCAGGAATAGTAAATTCTAAAGGTAATGTCTTAGGAATGATGCCACATCCAGAAAAGGCCAGTGAAAAAATATTGGGTGGTGAAGATGGGAAAAGAATCTTTACTTCAATAATTGAAAATATAAGTCAAAATGCATAACCTTGAAACTTTAAAAGAATTAGCACTTACAGTTCACGAATATAATTCTATAGTCGAGAAATTAAAACGTGAACCGAATGATTTAGAACTTGGATTATTTGGAGCTTTATGGAGTGAACATTGTGGATACAAACACACCAAAAAGTTATTACGTAATATTAAATCTACTTCTAATCTAACCCTTACTAATGCGGGCGAAGAGAATGCTGGGGCAATAAACATTGGTGACGGGAAGGCAATTGTAATGAAAATAGAATCACATAACCATCCTTCAGCGATTGAACCATATGAAGGTGCAGCCACTGGAGTAGGTGGTATTGTCAGAGATATTTTTGCTATGGGTGCTAGACCTATAGCTTTACTAAACTCCTTAAGGTTTAGTAATCTCGATAATGATAAAAATCTTGAAATTGCAAAAGGAGTTGTTAGAGGGATTTCTGGATATGGTAATTGCTTGGGAATTCCAAATATTGGTGGAGAATGTTTTTTTGATTCATGTTATGAAAGTAATCCTCTTGTAAATGCAATGTGTGTTGGAATTGTTGATACAGACAAGATATTAAGTGCAAAAGCTGAGAAACCAGGTGATTTATTATTATTAGTAGGAGCAGAAACAGGGAGGGATGGAATCCATGGTGCTTCAGGGTTGGCATCTCAAAATTTTGAAGAAACAACAGAATTGAGATCAGCCGTTCAAGTTGGTAATCCATTTCTAGAAAAACTTTTGATAGAGGCTTGCCTCGAGATATCTTCCTTAAAGGGTTTAGTAGGAATGCAAGATTGTGGTGCTGCAGGAATTACAAGTGCAGCTATAGAGATGGCGAAACGTTCAAATTTAGGGATAAATATTGATGTTTCAAAGGTACCTACAAGAGAAAATATGATGACACCATATGAAATAATGCTATCTGAATCTCAAGAACGAATGTTATTAGCAGTCACTGCTAATGAAGAAAAAGAGATTTTTGAAGTTTTTGATAAATGGGATTTGAAATGTGCAATAATAGGTGAATTTATAGAAGGAGATGATGCCAGTGTATTTAATAAAAACAATTTACTATCTAAAACTTCCATAAGTGTTTTAACAGAAGCTCCTGAATATGATCTAGAGAAAATAATAATAGATTTCAAACCTAAAAAACATACGTTCAAATTGGAGAAAAAATATCTATCATTTGAAAAACAGATAATTGATAAATATTTAAATAAAATTATAAAATCTAATAATATAGTTTCAAAAAAAAGTATATTCCAAAAATACGATCATCACGTACAAACAAATACAGTGGTAGAACCCGGACAAGATGCGGCAATAATTAGAATAAAAGGCACAGACAAAATGCTCCTTTTTTCTTGTGATGGTAATTCAAGATATTGTCATATTGATCCAAAAATAGGAGCAGAAATTAGTATAGCTGAAGCTTGTAGAAATGTTTCAGTCATGGGAGGGAATCCAATAGCTATAACAGATGGATTGAATTTTGGAGATCCTACTACACCAAAAGGGGCTTATGAACTAATCGAAACATTTAAAGGTTTCAATTCTGCGTGTGAAAAATTTAATATTCCTATCATAAGTGGAAATGCAAGTTTGTTTAATGAAGGGCATCTTTCTTCGATATACCCTACTCCTATAATAGGAGTTATGGGAATAATGAATAAAACAAATAAAATACCTTCTTTAGGATTTAATAAAATTGGAGATTTGGTTGGTTTACTAGGTAAAAACTTTTGGGGGTCAACAAAAGGATTGTCAGGAAGTGAATTTCAAAATATTATCTCGAATAATTCAAAGGGAGAGTTAATTTTTGATATTGATTATGAAATTGTTTTGCAAAGACAAATAAGAACACTTGCGGATAATAATCTCATAGAATCTGCTCATGACACATCATTAGGAGGAATTATAGTCTCACTAATCAAAGCATGTAATTCTAAGCATTTAGGAGTTGAAATAGATAAGCATCTACCTGAAGATTGGGCCCCCGCTATGTTTGGAGAAGATCAATCTAGAGTGATCTTCTCTTTCAAAGCAAATAATAAAGAAAAAATCGCGAAAGTATTAGCAGATTTTGATTGGGAGGAAATTGGTATGGTTACATCCAAAGATATAATATTCAAGAACATAACATTTGAAACAGATAATTTACTAAAAAATTATAATAAAGGTTTCAGTACTAAGTTATAATTAAATAATGCCTACATATGAATTTAGAAATAATAAAACAGGTGAAATAGAAGAACATCTTTTATCTTTTAGTACAATAGATAAATTTAAAGAAGAAAACCCTCACCTAAAAAGAATATGGACAGATACCCCTAATGTGATTTACAAAGGGAGTGGATTTTACTCTACTGATTATAAACAGGTCCCTAAATCAAAAAAATCCGAACAAACTGAAAAATCTAGTGAGCAAAAGAAAAAATCTATTACAGAATCAGGAAAAAACGAAAAAAAATCAAAAAAAACTGAAAATCTATCTACAAAAAGAGAAACAAAATCAAGTAATAAAAATTGAGAGCTTTAATTCAAAGAGTAATGAAAGCTTCGGTAACAGTCAATAAAAAAAATGTATCAAGTATTGATGCTGGATTATTAATATTTCTTGGCATTAAAAATGATGATTCTTCAAAAGATGTCGAATATCTTGTAAAAAAAATAATCAACTTGAGAATATTTTCGAATGAAACTTCTGATAATTTTGAAAAATCTTTAATTGAGTCTAAAAAAGAAATTTTAGTTGTTAGTCAGTTTACTTTATATGGTGAAACCAAAAAAGGTCGCAGACCAAGTTTCATAGAATCTGCAAAAGCAGATTATGCATTAACAATATATGACGAGTTTATAGATGAATTGAAAAAGACAGATTTAAAAATACAAACAGGGATTTTTGGAGCAAAAATGTATGTAAATATAATAAATGATGGCCCTGTAACATTAATGTTGGACTCAAGATTATGACTAGATTATCAAGGAGATATCCAAGGCTTTTGCAGAATGAGTAATTCTGCCAATTGATACAATATCAATACCCATAATGTTGTCTAGCTCAACTAATCTTTCTTTATCAACATTTCCAGACACTTCTATAATTTTTTTACCTCTAGTAATGTCGATGGATTTTTGTATCATTTTATCAGTCATATTATCTAACATGATAATATCAACATTTGTTTCGACAACTTCTTTTAGTAAATCTAAGCTGTCAACTTCAATTTCTATTTTCAAATTTTTAGGAGAATTATTTCTTGATTTTTCCACTAATTCTTTTATCGATATCCCTTGCTTATTAGCAGCTGAAATATGATTATCTTTAATTAATAAGCCATCACCTAAATTCATTCTATGATTATTTCCTCCGCCACATTTAACTGCATATTTATCTAAAGTACGCCATCCAGGTATGGTTTTTCTTGTATCAAATATAGAAATATTTTTTACTAAATTTACATATTCATTTGTTATTGATGCTACGCCTGACATTCTCTGAAGAAAATTTAATGCTGTACGCTCCGCTGTGAGTATGGAGTTTTTATCTCCAAATATGTTTGCGATTACAGTTCCATTATTTAGAGTTTCTGAATCTTTTGTTTGTTCTGTATATTCAATCGATTTATCAATTTTCTGAAAAACTCTACAAGCAACTTCATTACCAGATAAAATTCCTTTAGCCTTTGATATTATTTTGCAAGAAATGTTTTCTGAATTAAGATTCAAGCTCTCTGTAGTTATGTCTCCTAAATATAGATCTTCTTCTATAGCTAAGTCTATAATAGTATCTAAGTTTAGAATGTTTGAGTTATCTATTGGAATATCCTTTATTTTATAAATCTAGCATTCTTTGAAGAGCAATTTTTGCATAATCTTTTACTTCTTCTTCTACTTCTATTTGATTTATAACATAACCAGCGACTAATCCTTCTAGTACCCATAATAGGTATGCCGGGTGAACTCTATACATCGTTGAACAAGGACAAATCATATCATCTAAACAAAAAATATTTTTATCCTTGTTTGTATTTGCTAATCTTTTAACCAAATTGATCTCTGTGCCAATAGCCCAATTTGATTTTGCCGGGGCATCATCTATAGTATTTTTTATATATTCAGTTGAACCTACAAAATCAGCCTTAGATACTACTTCGTTTGTACATTCTGGATGAACCAAAATATTTACATCTGGAAATTTTATTTTTGCAGCTTCTATTTGTTGAACAGTAAATCTAGTATGAACCGAGCAATGTCCCTTCCAAAGTATTACCTTAGAGTTCGATATTTGAATATCTGACAATCCCCCGTTAGGAAGGTAAGGATCCCATATAGAAATTTCTTCTTCTTTTATACCGAAATCATATGCAGTATTTCTACCCAAATGTTGATCAGGAAGAAACAAAATTTTCTCTCCTCTTTTAAATGCCCAATCGTACGCTTTATATGCATTTGATGACGTGCAAACAATCCCATCATTTTTCCCACAAAGAGCTTTTATTGATGCTGTGCTGTTCATATATGTAATTGGAATAATTGGCTTCTTTGCTGACTTTGATTGCAACAGAGAGGTTAATTGAACCCATGATTCATTCACTTGAGTAAAACTTGCCATATCTGCCATTGAACATCCTGCGGCCATATTTGGCAAAATAACTTTTTGGTTGTTCTTTGATAAAATGTCCGCAGTTTCAGCCATAAAATGAACTCCACAAAAAATTATTACTTCAGAATTTTCCATTTCACTTGCCAATTTTGATAATAAGAATGAATCACCTTGAATATCAGCGTGTAGTATGACGTCCTCTCTTTGGTAATGATGACCCAATACTACAACTTTATCTTTCAATGAGTTTTTTATTTCAGCTATTGATCCCTCAATTTCTTCTGGAGAAAGTTTTAGGTACCTTGTAGGTATTTTTTGCCATCGAACTCCTGATTTGAATTCTTCTTCTAGTGTACGTGTTCTATAATTAGACCCGTCTTGACAAAATGCGGACTGCTCTAACTCAGTTATAGGTATTTCTATTTTATTGTTAGATTTTATTACCATTTATTTTTATTATATAGGATATGTGAGTAGTATAATTTTTTTAGATATTTTAAGTATTTCATTTTACATTTTTTTTTGAAAAAAGAAAATTTATAAAAAGTTTTTAATCATTTTTTATATTTTACTACCACTTAATGAATAAGGTGAAACATCATTAATCTCTGTTTCTATGATACTTCCTAAATCAGATGAATTTATATCCTTAATATAAACTAATTTATCACCCAATGTTCTTCCATAAAATCTATCTTTGGTTTTTCCATCTATCAAAACCTTATAGAC
>CEVM01126118.1_pt1 | contig 26400 bp, 27 predicted proteins | sample 531481 | NCBI WGS metagenome assembly CEVM01 (sample SAMEA2623649, study PRJEB7988) | marine metagenome | biome: marine biome (ENVO:00000447); feature: mesopelagic zone (ENVO:00000213) & marine oxygen minimum zone (ENVO:01000065); material: "saline water (ENVO:00002010), including plankton...
ATGCGTTCGCAACATTTCTTGCAGATAATGGCTTTGGATCCATTGCAGAAATTCCAACTCCTTTATTACAACAAACACTCTTAAACCATGTGCTGACAACTTCTAATGCGAGTGCTGATTTTACAACATCATATACCACCACACTCGCTACCTTTGGTGATACAGATGATAATATTAGTCTGTTCATAAATACCGAATCGGGAGTTGTTTTGAATGGAATTTCAACCGTTGTGGCTCCGGATGTGGTTGCAACAAATGGTATTATTCATGCTGTCGATACAGTTATTGCTTTGCCAACCGTGGTGACGTTTGCTACTGCAGACCCATCATTTAGTAGTCTTGTCGCTGCATTAACGCGACCCGATCAACCTGATTTTGTGGGTACGTTGAATACTCCCTTCGGAACAGATCCTGCACCATTTACGGTATTCGCTCCAACCGATGATGCCTTTACAAGTTTATTTGCTGAATTAGGTGTAGGTGGCCTAGCGGATATTGACGCAGCGACCTTGACAGCAGCGTTGAACTTACATGTTATCGCCGGGGCGAACGTTCGAGAGGAAGACTTGACATCGGGACCTGTAACTACTTTAGGAGGAGAAGTTATCATTGATGCCGCTGCGGGAACCATTACCGACGCCAACGGTAGAACCAGTACCATCATTGTAACGAATGTACAGGCAAGCAACGGAGTAGTTCACGCTATAGATACCGTCTTGTTACCTGAATTGCCGTAATCTTATTATTTGACGTCTATGTGAATAGCGTTTATAATTCTAATCTGAAAAAAATCCCCTGCGATAATTGATCGCAGGGGATTTTCGTTTGAACTAGATGTTCTTCGGAATGGTAAAAAAGCTAGCTCAAATGTGACGGTTGCTTTTAGCTTGACAATGCCATAATCGACTTAGCATTGGTAAACTCTTTCATTCCGAAACCTCCGTGTTCGCGACCATACCCAGAATCTTTGACGCCTCCAAACGGCATGTTGGGTTGTGCAAGTCCGAAAGAATTGATAAATACCATACCGGTATCAAAAATATTAGCAGCTAGATCAAATGCCTTCTCTTGGTCGTTTGTAAATATGCCTCCTCCAAGTCCAAACCGACTGTCATTGGCGATGCGAAAAGCGTCCTTGGTGTCCTTCGCTTTTATAAGTGAGGCGACCGGACCAAATAGTTCTTCGTCATAAGCGGGTTGTCCCGGTTGTACGTTCTCCAATACGGTGGCAGGATAGAAAAACCCATCTTCTTCCGGCACGTTTCCGCCACATAAAATGGTAGCACCCTTTTCCACACTTTTCGCTACTTGTTCGTGTAGTTCTTCCCTTAGATCCTTGCGCGCCATGGGTCCCAATCGAGAACGCTCATCGGTAGGATCGCCGTAGGTCACGCCTTTCATTCGTGCTACAAATTTTTCTTTGAATGCATCATACACTTCTTCAACTACAACAAATCGTTTTGCCGCCACACAGGTCTCGCCATTGTTGTAGACCCTTCCATTAACACATTGCTTAACGGCCATGTCCAGATCAGCATCCTCTAATACAATGTAGGCATCATTACTCCCCAATTCTAATACCGTTTTCTTTAGCGCGGCACCTGCAACTTTTGCAACATGTTCTCCGGCTCCTGCACTTCCGGTAAGTGTGACCCCTCGTACGCGCTTGTGTTTTATTACGTTGTCTGATTGATCATGATCGATGATCAGGACGGTGAATAGATGTTTTGGAATTCCCGCAGCCGTAAAAATCTCCTCCAAAAGCACAGCGCTTCCGGTAACACTCTCGGCGTGCTTCAATAAGACACCATTACCCGCCATAAGGTTGGCAACTGCGTACCGAATCACTTGATACGTTGGAAAATTCCAAGGTTGAATTCCGTAGACCACACCCATAGGAGAATGTACAATTCGACCTTTGCCACCCTCCGGAAGCGTTCGATCCTCGTCGGCAAGTTCTTTGGGGCCATTTTCAGCGGTGTAGTCACAAATTCCGGCGCATAGCTCAACCTCTTGATGTCCTTGCTTCAACAATTTCCCCATTTCTTCTGTCATGAGGGCGGAAAGTTTATCTTTATTTTTAAGAAGCTCTTTTCCTAGTTTCTGAATATGTTTCGCTCTATCGGCAAGGGATGTCTTTTTCCAACTCAAAAAAGCGTTGTGGCATGTTTCGATTTTTTGATCAACGAGGGCATCGCTCATATAGGTATACGATTTTATGTTTGTTCCTGTAGCAGGGTTCACGGTGTGAAATTCTTTGGTAGTACTCATGGTGTTTGCTTGAATTATTTGATGTTATTTAAAGATAGCCATTCCGCAAATCAAAAGATCACATTGCTTTCCCAAGCCTTCGTTAATGAAACGGTAAATTTTTCCGAAGATAATGGCGTGGAAAAAACTGTCTTTGAAAACAATTCAGCAAAAATTTGATCCTATTTAAATAGGATAAGATTCTGTTGTGATAAACAGGAAGGTAACTTTGCTACAAGCGTATCAATTGTTATCTTTGCAACTCTCTAAATTCCATGCAATACTATGTTTGATAATCTGACCGATAAACTAGATAAAGCCTTACACGTTCTCAAGGGACACGGTAGTATTACTGAAGTCAATGTAGCAGAAACGCTTAAAGAGGTTCGCCGTGCTTTGTTGGATGCCGATGTGAATTTTAAGACGGCTAAGAACTTTACCAATACGGTCAAGGAAAAAGCATTGGGACAAAATGTATTGAGTTCCTTAAAACCTGGTCAGCTTATGGTCAAGCTTGTGAAAGACGAGCTTACGGAGTTGATGGGTGGGGAAACCGAAGGAATCGATCTTAGTGGTAGTCCGTCTATCATCTTGATGTCCGGTTTACAGGGTAGTGGTAAAACCACTTTTTCAGGAAAACTTGCCAAATATCTAAAATCCAAGAAAACAAAGAAGCCATTACTGGTTGCCTGTGATGTGTATCGCCCTGCGGCAATCAATCAGTTGCATGTAGTAGGAGAGCAAATTGGAGTTGAGGTATATAGTGAAGAAGGCAATATGGATCCGGTTGCTATTTCTCAGAATGCCATTGCACATGCTAAACAACAGGGCCATAACGTGGTCATCGTAGATACCGCAGGTCGCTTGGCAGTAGATGAGCAAATGATGACAGAGATTGCGAATATTCACAATGCTATTCAGCCAAATGAAACACTGTTTGTAGTAGATTCTATGACAGGGCAGGACGCGGTGAATACGGCAAAAGCCTTTAACGATCGATTGGATTTTGATGGGGTAGTGCTTACCAAATTAGACGGAGATACCCGAGGTGGAGCCGCCATTTCCATCAAAAGTGTTGTCAACAAACCCATCAAATTTATTGGTACAGGGGAAAAGATGGACGCCATTGATGTGTTCCACCCATCGCGTATGGCCGATCGTATCTTGGGGATGGGAGACGTTGTTTCGTTAGTAGAACGTGCACAAGAGCAATTTGATGAACAAGAAGCGAGAAAACTTCAGAAGAAAATTGCGAAGAACCAATTTGGTTTCGATGATTTCATGTCGCAGATCCAGCAAGTAAAGAAGATGGGTAGTATGAAAGATCTGTTAGGGATGATTCCCGGTGCCGGAAAAGCACTGAAAGGAGTCGATATCGATGACGATGCTTTCCAAGGGATTGAGGCGATTATTCAATCCATGACCCCGGAAGAACGTTCTACACCATCTGTGATCAATGGAAGCAGAAAAAAACGCATTGCCAAGGGAAGCGGAACTTCGGTTCAAGAAGTAAATCAACTGCTCAAACAGTTCAACCAAATGAGTAAAATGATGAAGATGATGCAAGGCGGCGGCGGTCGAAAGATGATGCAGATGATGAAAAACATGCGATAAATTCACCATAAACCCACCCACATGACGCTATTAGACGGTAAAAAAGTTAGCAACGACATTAAAGATGAAATCAAGGCAGAAGTAGATGCCATGAAAGCTAATGGCGAGAAAGTACCGCACCTCGCTGCAGTTATTGTTGGAGATGATGGGGCGAGTTTAACGTATGTAGGCAGCAAAGTGCGCGCCTGCGAGCGTATTGGGTTTGAGTCTACTTTGGTGAAAATGCCACATACGACTAGCGAGTTAGAGTTGCTTAAAAAGATCAAGGAGCTTAATACCAATGATGCGATCGACGGGTTTATCATTCAATTACCCCTTCCGCCGCAAATCGATACGCAAAAAGTCCTCATGGCGGTAGATCCCAGTAAAGATGTCGATGGTTTTCATCCTGAGAATTTCGGAAAGATGGCGCTGGATATGAGCACCTTTATTCCTGCAACTCCATTTGGTATTTTAGAACTTTTAGAACGTTATGATGTAGATACCAAAGGGAAGCATACGGTGGTTATTGGAAGAAGTCATATTGTAGGACGCCCAATGAGTATTTTGATGAGCAGAAAGGGATGGCCGGGAAATAGTACCGTAACGTTAACACATAGCAATACCAAGAACATTTCACAAATTACAACACAGGCAGATATCATCATTTCAGCGCTTGGTGTGCCTAATTTCTTAAAGGCCGAAATGGTCAAAGACGATGTCGTTGTGATTGATGTAGGGATTACTCGAGTTCCTGATGAAGATCATCCCAAAGGATATGTGATTCGAGGCGATGTAGATTTTGAAGCCGTAAGTGAGAAAGCATCTTTTATCACTCCGGTTCCTGGTGGAGTAGGCCCTATGACCATTGCCATGCTGCTGAAAAACACACTTTTGGCTCGCGAACAACGTCGCGCCCTATAATTTTTTTTATTCTTTAGCTTGATGCAAGCGCCAGTCTAGATAACGATGTAGGTCGCTTTCAATCCACCCCATTCCAATAGAAAGAACGGCTAGGTCATCGATGTATCCCACACCCGGAATAAAATCCGGGATAATATCCATGGGGTTCAAAATATAGAGCAAGCCTAATACAATAGTTGCAATCGTAAACCAGGGTACACCTTTATACGTTCCATTCTTAAAATCACGTAGCATGGCCAGCATGACCTTGCCAAGCTCGGCATATTTAGAAAGACTATTAGGCCCACTAAATTTTTTGTTAATCGCTTCTTCATTTTCTAAAACCACTTCCACATCTTCTTCTTTAATGTGGTCTACTTCATCACGCATGGCATCTTCATCCACGCCAGATTCTCGATTTCCGGGATTGAAGAAAAGGTTCTTTTTTGAGTTTCCGAATAGCATATTGTTCTTTTTATGTAAAGATAGGCGAGCTACGCAACTAAATGTTTTAAAGTTTTGTTATATCTGTTTGAAGAACAAGATAATTGCAACAACAATAACAGTTAGATACAATAACCAATAGGGTTTAAGTTTTTTTGGGTTTTTTCCGAAGAGAACATGGGTCAGTCGAAAGAAAAAGGGGCGGTTTTTTGCTATTTGGTTATAGCCATGATCGCTTAACCAAGTGAACCATGAGTGCTTTTTGTACCACCGATGCCACGGAAACGGATTCGAAGTATAGTGATAACTTCTGTAGGCTGAATCTGGACCGCTATACACGTTCCCGTTGGGTTCTATTAATCGAGAGGCTTTTTTAAATTCCTTCAGCGGAATATCCTTGAATTGTTTGGCAATTTCTTGAAACGTGATAAAATCGATTTGTCCTTTTGTTTTTTGCTGCCAACGTTCCACCCAAAACGCGCAAAAACCACACTTGCCATCCCAAACCAATACAGGTTTTTCTCTGGGTGGGTAGGCTGTCGAGTCGAATTTTTGAAACATGATAATTATAAATCGGGATCGTCATCGTGAGCTACATGTTTGCCATATTCCCGCTTATAGATCCGCACCACGATCAAAAACAAACTAATAAGCAACGGTCCAAATATGAGTCCGATGAATCCAAAAAGCGGAACCCCAACAATCACTCCAATTAGCGTGATCAAGGGATGTACATTGTCTAATTTCTTTAATACATAAAGTCGGATCAAATTATCAGTAGATCCCACAACGATAAGTCCGTATAACAGGATGCCCCAAGCTTGGAAATCATTTCCGGAGGACAGCGTTAAAATAAAGACGGGTACAATCCCCAATAGTGTTCCCACGAAAGGGATCATAGAACCGATGGTGACCACTACGAACCAAAATAAGGGGTCATCAATTCCGAAGATGAGAAATCCAATAAGTGCCACGATTCCTTGAGCGACGGCTACCATAGGAATACCCAAGGCATTGGAACGAACCATTAGATGGGTCTCTTTCCCGATCTTTTTTAAGTTTGTTTTGCTAATAGGAATATATTCGAACAACGACTCGCGTAACTGACTCCGATTTGTCAACATATAATACAGCATAAAATACATGAGTCCGATAGCGATGGTAACATCAAAAGTGCTGCCTGCGAGATTTTGTAGGTTTTCGGAAACCCATGAAGAAATGGCTCCCGCATCAATCTCTGAAGTAAAATCATATCCCAGCTTTTCTTCCCATTCTGCTGTTTGACTCTTAAAGGCGCGTACTACTCGTTCAGAATTTTGCACGGCATTATTGATCTTATTTCCCAGCATGATGATAATACCACTCACGGGGAGTAATATTCCTATAAAAGAAAGAACCATTAAGAAGGCGGCTGCAAGATCCGGTTTCCAGCCTCGCCGTAGTAACGACACCATCCACTTCCGCATCAATACATAGATGGTGATGGCACCTAATACTCCGGATAAATAGGGCAATAATTCGCGAAAAATGAGCGTGCCCATCAATAAAATGAGCAGGATCACGAAAATTTGACGAATGATATGAGGATTGATCTGTTTCATGGTTAGGTTGCGAAAAGTTGGTCTAAGTTTGCGAAGGCTTTAAATTCAAGGGCATTCCCGCTAGGATCTTCAAAAAACATGGTCGCTTGTTCTCCGGGTTGTCCTTCAAACCGAATGTAGGGTGCAATCACAAATTCAACACTCATAGCTTGTAAACGATCAGAAAACTCTTTGAAGGATTCCATGGTCAAGACTACTCCAAAATGGGGAATCGGCACTTGCTTACCATCTACAGGATTTGCTGCTTTTTGTGACGGTTCTTCCTTTTTTTCATGCAGTACCAATTGGTGGCCAAAGAAATTGAAATCAACCCAATGATCACTGCTTCTACCTTCGGTACAGCCCAAAATATCGCGATAAAAGATGCGATCTCTTTCTAAATTGTTTACTGGGATGGCGAGGTGAAAAGGTCGAAGGGATGTTGTTGTTTCCATAGGTTAGATTCGGTTCCAAATATCAAGGTGCATTTTCCAAGTATTTCCGGTATATTTCCAGACAATCACATATTTACCCGCCCATTCATAGCGTCCTTCGGTATCTTCAGAAATACCTTCATAAACCCCAAAATCATAGGCGTAATTACCATTGATTATGATTTCCGTGGGCGTTGCTTTATGAGATAGAATACGAGTTCCTTCCGGTAGCGTCCATCGTTTCAAAATACCTGCTTTTCCCGAAATAATGGGAGCATTGGGCGGAAAAATAGATCCGTCTTCTGTGTAAAGATCGGTCATGGTTTGATAATCTCCGGCTTCATATGCTTTAGAAAAACGGCGACTATTTTCACGGATGACGGTCTCGGCATTTTCAGGAAGTGTTTTCTTCTTGGTGCAATGGATGCGCCAAGTAGGAAATACGAAGCTTTCTGCAGGATCGGTCCAAGCTCCTTCCCATTCAAATCCTTCCGAAGAAATATCACTAAAAGTAAGTCGGTAGTACCCATCGGTGCCATTGGGTGCTTGTTGCTCGCGATAGAGCACAATGCTGTCTCCACGCTTGGTTCCTTCCCACACCGGTAACGTCACTGTAGGGCTCGCACTGCTGTAATAATGAACGTACCATTTGCTGCTATCGGCGATAAACTGCCGAATGCTTCCCGAGTGGCTTCCATCTTCTTTTAAGGTTTCATCTTGTACGGCTGTTCCGTTCATAATGTATTTAAAGGTCCACGTCATTTTTAGCGGTTGTGCCCACGTTTGATCCTGTTTGCGAGTTTCGGAAAGACAGTCGCAAGTACCAATTAGCGGGGCGAAGTCAGCAACGGCTTGAGGTGCCTCAGGATTTAATTGGCCAAATGGGTTTTGCTGTGTAGGTTCATAATTATTATAAGACTGTTGTGCACAAACGGAGTGCACCGCAAGGGGCAGGATGACTAAAAAAAATAACGATTTCATGACGCAGCGATTAGAAGTAGAAAATTACCACTAAAATTTGAAGTATGAAACTGTTGGTTTAATTGTTCCGTAACGCGTGTATCAATTCTTTCTTGTTCATTTTAGAACGTCCATCGATCCCTACGTTCTTTGCTTGTTCGTAGAGTTCTTCCTTGGTCCATGTTTCGTAAGGCGAAGCCTTTCCCCCTTTCTTACCGGAATCGGGCGTATTTGCGATACGCGCCGCCTTTTCTTTACTGTAACCTTTATCGCGTAAAGCTTCGTATTGTTCTTCGTTTTTGATGCTTGGATTAGGCATAGTGTTGTGGATTAAAAAAAGCCTTCTTGAGAAGGCTTTGTTCTTTAATTATTTTCGGCTTCTACTTGATCGGTGTCTTTTCGATATTTCAAAAGACCAATACCCGCAAAAAAGAACACTACTCCTAAAATGATAAGTGCCCACGGGCTTAATCCCGAGTCCATACTTCCAAATGCGCCAAGAACGCCCATAATTAGAGCAATGGCACCACCGATGGTTAGAATAAATCCTAATATTTTGATCATAACATATAATATTGATTGGTTATGAATAAAATTAGGGGAAGCGCTTTTAATTCAGGCTTCACTTAACAAAACGTTGGGGGAGTTTTCTGAAAAGATTAATATTATTCCAGCGGCTCCGGCGCATCATAGTCGGTGTCCCATCCAATCATAAAATATTTGAATGTCGCCTCATTGGGAATCTGCGACTGCTCGATCTTCGCTTGATAGTCATACCGAATGTTTTCGGGCAATTGTTTTTTATCGATGGTTACATACACGTTACTATCTTTTATAAAGACGACCACCGAATTAATAGCATTCTCGATCCCGGCAATCTCGTAATTCGCCTTCAGGTCACCAAAAGTGCTCTTACTGTTAAGTCCTTTGTCGGTTTTATAGCGAGCATCAAAAACTTGGATATTTGTTATGTTGGAAGTGGGGTCATTTTCATCTTCCGGAGAAAGCAGTAGTAATTTTGTACCATCCTTGTCAAAAATCTCAACTTCTCCTTGCGTGCCCAGTGCATTTTCGTTGGGGTTGAGTTTTACGATGGAATCATTGGCAAAGATAGAGTCAACCTGTCGCATAGCAGTGTTTTTAGTCAAAGGACCCACTGCGTCTTTTTGAATCAGAAACGGATCACTATCGTCTCCGCATTGAACAAAAAATATGGCAATGGTAAAAAGGATTACTGTGGTGAGGATATTTTTCATAGGTTATTTTATTAATTTAGTGAGGATACCCAACACGCTTCTTATAACGGTTGGGCTGGTTAATACTTTTTCTAACGGACTTCGTGTCGTTCTTCGGCGGGAAGAAGTGCTTCTTCGAGAACTCGAACGCTGTGCCTTCTTTTTTTCTTTTGCTGCTTTCGCTTTGGCTTCCTCTAAATGTGCTTTTTCGATTTTTTCATTCAGCAATTCATAAGCGCTTTCTCTGTCTAAGGCCTCATTGTAGCGATCTTTCAATTTAGAAGCGGCCAAAACGTCTTCGAGTTCTTCCGCTTCCAAAATGTCCATTCTACTCATGGGCGCACGCAGTAAGGTGGCTGCCAACGGAGTTGGAATTCCTTTTTCGTTTAAGGCTGAAATAAGAGCCTCTCCAATCCCGAGGGAGGTAAGCACTTCGTCGGTTTCGTAAAAGTCGGAAAGCGGGTAATTCTCGGCTGTCAGTTTGATCGCTTTTCGATCTTTCGCCGTAAAGGCCCGAAGCGCATGCTGAATCTTTAACCCTAACTGACTTAGTACGGCATCAGGTACATCGGTAGGATTTTGCGTTACAAAATACAAGCCCACGCCTTTGGAGCGAATCAATTTGACAATGCTTTCAATTTGGTCCAACAATGCATCACTGGCTTCTTTGAAGATGAGGTGCGCTTCATCAATAAAGATGACCAGTTCCGGTCGCCCCGTATCGCCTTGCTCGGGAAAAGTTGCATAAATTTCAGCAAGCAAACAAAGCATAAAGGTGGAAAATAGCTTCGGCCGATCTTGAATGTCGGTGAGGCGAACAATATTAATGTACCCACGACCATTTTCATCAACACGAAGGAGGTCATCGGTATCAAAAGAGCGTTCCCCGAAAAAGAGGTCGCCTCCTTGCTGTTCAAGTTCTACGATCCGTCGAAGAATCGCTCCGGAAGAGGCCGGAGAAATACGTCCGTAAAGCTTCGAGATCTCTTCTTTGCCTTCTTCGGTGGCATATTGAAGAATTTTCTTCAAATCTTTTAAATCGAGTAGTGGTAGTTTATTATCATCACAATACTTGAAGAGTATCGATAAGATCCCGGCTTGTGTTTCCGAGACATCGAGAATCCTAGAAATAAGCACCGGCCCAAATTCACTCACTGTAGCACGTAGGCGAACCCCTTCTTGTTCGGAGAGGGTTAGGATCTCCACAGGAAACTTCTTGGCTTCAAAAGGAATACCAATCTTCTCATGACGCTCGTCAATCTTTGGGTGTCCGGGGCTTGGTTGTGCGATACCGCTCAAGTCTCCTTTCATATCCATCAACAGCACGGGTACCCCTTGGTCGGAAAGGTTTTCTGCCAACACCTGAAGTGTCTTCGTTTTTCCGGTCCCGGTAGCGCCTGCGATGAGCCCATGACGGTTGAGAGTTTTCATCGGAACTTTCACCAAGGCATTGGTGATGGTTTCACCGTCTAACATAGCAGCGCCTAAGGTGATTGCTTCTCCTTTGGTTTGATATCCTTTATTGATATGATCAAAGAAAACTTGTGTGTCTGACATGACTCAAAAATTTCGATAAAAATAGGAATTGTCCCCTAGGTATTGAAATATTCCGTACTTTACTTTTCAAAAGTTATCGATGCGTTATTTTATCATACCTTTCGGACTTATTGGATTAGTGTTCTTCGGAATGATGGCCTGCCAAGAGCCTGCAACCAAGACTGCTGAGGGAGATTCTTCCGAAGCCATACAGCAAAAGCAATTCCATGCTTCTCATTATCCCAAGAAGAAGGAGGCGCCATTTAGTGATGTGGTGGAGTTGGGAAACACCTACTATCTCTCGGGACAGATTGGAATGGATCATACCACTAGAACCTTAGTTTCCGGCGGTGTTGAAGCAGAAACACACCAAACATTGAAAAATATTGAGGAAGTATTAGAACGCCACGATCTAGCCATGTCTGATGTGGTCAAAGTCATGGTAGTCCTCAAAGATATGAAGGACTTTAGTACGTTTAACGACATCTATGTCACGTATTTTCCGCAGCGTCCTGCCAGAACCACCTTTGCAGCCAAAGAACTAGCAGCTAATGCAAGCGTTGAAATAGAAGTGGTGGCTGTTAGGGATAATTAAGAGTATTGTAGTTTCTCGTTGCGGGTTTCACTATCTTTGCGCCCCATGAGCAAAACGATGCAAGAACAGGTTAACGAAGGAGTGTTGTTGCCTTTAATGGAAGCCTTTTACACGATTCAAGGAGAGGGGTTTCACAAAGGTACTGCAGCTTATTTTATTCGTGTGGGAGGCTGTGATGTGGGCTGTCATTGGTGTGATGTAAAGGAGAGCTGGAATCCAAAATTGCACCCACCTACGGCCATCGAAACCATCGCTAATGATGCTGCATCCTACTCCAAAACCATTGTCGTGACGGGCGGTGAGCCGCTTATGTGGGGTATGCAGCCACTCACAGCGCTGTTGAAAGAAAAAGGCTTACAAACCCATATTGAAACGTCTGGAGCGTATACGTTTTCAGGAACTTGGGATTGGATTTGTCTCTCACCTAAAAAGACAAAACTGCCAACCGAAGCGATCTATCCTCATGCCAACGAGTTAAAAGTAATTGTTTACAATAACGATGATTTTCGCTTCGCGGAAGAACAAGCCGCTAAAGTCTCAGAAGATTGTGTCTTATACCTACAGCCCGAATGGAGCAAACGTGATAAGGTCATGCCGAAAATCGTGGATTATGTCATGAAACACCCCAAGTGGAAAGTGTCGTTGCAAACTCATAAATATTTGAATATTCCATAAAAAAACCTCCGATTGCGGAGGTTTTTTTGTACTTGGATTTGTGCTTTATTTTTTCTTGAAAGGAACGGCAACTCTTGTTTTTCCCCAGCCAAGGTGCATATCGACACCTCCCGTGGCTTCTTCAAAAGCAATGGAAAATTCTTCAAGAGAATCTTCCGCCATGGTTGCAGGTACAGTAATTCTAGCAACGTCTTTAGATTCATCGTAGAAGTAACTTCCCCACACGTTGAGATCAGAATTGATGATCGCGGTCCATTCTTTTTCACCGGGGATTGTATAAAAAGTATACGTTCCGGCGGGAACGGCTTTCCCGCCCAAGGTCATATCGGTGTAGAGGGTTAGTTCTGCAGCTTCATTGGCACCGGTACGCCAAACTTCGCCATACGGCGTTAATTTTGTGAGACTTCTCTCTTTCAGCTGAGGTCTGCTGTAGACGATCTTGATCAGCTTTTCAGCATTTCGGTAATCGCTAGGGTAGGAGGCGGCATCCATGGGGCTCACATCCATTTTACTGAATTTTTGTGCGGTGGCTTCCGAAGTGAAAAACAAACAAAGAGCAAATACTAAAGATAGTGACAGGGTTATTTTTTTCATAATGAAAGGGTTATGTGTGAATAATTTGTTGCGGATAGGTCGTTCCTAAAAATCATTTCTTACAACGAAGATTAGATGCCTATAAAGTACGTCATTTTAACACGGTTTTTTTCACAAAAATTTGTTAATAACTTAAGGGCTTCAATGGGCTGAAACCCCATATTTTATGAGGGGTTTTGTTATATTTGTTTGTTACTGAAAATTTGAAAAGAAAGCGTTTATGAGCGACGAAAAAAATATTAAAGTGTACGGTGCCGACAGCATTCAGGCGTTGGAAGGAATGGAACACGTAAGAAAACGTCCTTCCATGTATATTGGTGATGTAGGCGTACGTGGATTGCACCATTTAGTATATGAAGTAGTAGATAATTCAATTGATGAGGCATTGGCGGGGCATTGTGATACCATCAATGTTTGGATCAACGAAGATAATTCCATCACCGTTCGTGACAATGGGCGTGGTATTCCGGTGGATATTCATAAAAAAGAAGGCGTTTCAGCACTGGAAGTCGTTATGACGAAGATCGGTGCCGGAGGTAAATTCGATAAAGATTCTTACAAAGTTTCCGGGGGGTTACACGGAGTGGGTGTTTCGGTGGTAAATGCATTGTCTGAACACCTCAAAGCTACCGTCTATCGCGATGGCAAGATTTGGGAGCAAGAATACGAGCGCGGAAAAACTTTATATCCGGTAAAAACAACGGGCGATACTACCGATCGTGGAACCTTAGTGACCTTCAAACCCGATTCTGAAATATTTCAACAAACCTTAGAATATAATTACGATACCTTGTCAAGCCGACTCAGAGAATTGGCGTTTTTGAATAAGGGTATCACCATTACCATTGAAGACAAACGTCAAACCGACGAAGAAGGTAATTTTATTGGAGAAACGTTTCATAGTGAGGAAGGGTTAAAAGAGTTTATTCGCTTTTTGGACGGAAATAGAGAACCGTTAATTGAAGACGTGATCTCGATGGAAGGCGAAAAAAACGACATCCCGGTAGAAGTTGCGATGGTATACAACACCTCGTTTAACGAAAACCTGCATTCCTACGTGAACAATATCAATACCCATGAAGGGGGAACTCACCTTACCGGGTTCCGAAGAGGGTTGACCACCACCTTAAAGAAATATGCGGATGCTTCGGGCATGTTAGATAAGCTGAAGTTCGATATTTCGGGAGATGATTTCCGCGAAGGTCTTACGGCTATTGTTTCGGTAAAAGTTTCCGAACCACAATTCGAAGGACAGACCAAAACAAAACTAGGAAACCGTGAAGTTTCCTCAGCGGTAAGTCAGGCAGTGTCAGAAATGCTTGAAAATTACCTGGAAGAACATCCAAACGATGCTAAGACGATTGTTCAAAAAGTGATCTTAGCAGCGCAAGCACGCCATGCCGCTCGAAAAGCACGTGAAATGGTGCAGCGTAAAACGGTGATGAGTGCCGGTGGATTGCCCGGGAAATTGAGCGATTGTTCCGAACAAGATCCTGAACAGTGTGAAGTATTCCTAGTGGAGGGTGACTCGGCTGGAGGTACTGCAAAACAAGGGCGAGATCGAAACTTTCAAGCGATCCTTCCGCTACGCGGAAAAATTCTGAATGTTGAGAAAGCGATGTCGCACAAAGTATTTGAGAATGAAGAGATTCGAAATATTTTTACCGCTTTGGGTGTTACCATTGGTACCGAAGAAGATAGTAAAGCCTTGAATATGGAAAAGCTGCGCTACCACAAAATTGTCATCATGTGTGATGCCGATGTGGATGGTAGTCACATTGCTACCTTGATCCTTACCTTCTTTTTCCGGTATATGAAAGACCTTATCGAAGCGGGCTACGTCTATATTGCCACGCCACCACTTTATTTGGTGAAGAAAGGAAATAAGAAGGAGTATGCTTGGACCGACAAAGAACGCGATGCGCTTAACCAAGAAATGGGCGGTAGCGCCAGCATCCAACGATACAAGGGTCTTGGAGAGATGAACGCAGAGCAACTTTGGGATACCACCATGAATCCTGAGTTTAGAACATTGCGTCAAGTAACCATCGATAACGGAACAGAAGCAGACCGCATCTTCTCTATGTTGATGGGGGATGAAGTGCCGCCACGTCGCGAATTCATTGAGAAAAACGCAGTTTACGCAAATATTGACGTGTAACCAATACCGTTAAACTTTACCTAAAAACCCGTGATGTCCGTCACGGGTTTTTTATTTTACTGAAAATTGCGATTATGAAAAAGTCTCTCTTTCTGATTTGTCTGTTTGTTGTCAACCTACTTTCGGCCCAAGAAAACCTTGAAGACCTTTTGGCGGCGGGTATTGAAGATGCGCAACGTTTTGCTCGCGGATATATAAGTCCGGCTGCCGAATCGGGCATTTATAACATGTCAAATGGCTGGATACAATCGGCCGAAGTAAAAAAACCTTTGCGTTTTGATATTTCCATCATCGGAAACGCCACGTTTATAAAAGAAGAAGATCGGTCGTTTTTATTGAACACTAACGACTACAATAACCTGCAATTTCGCGATGGCAGCACTTCTAAACAAGTGGCCACTGCCTTTGGTGAAAATGACCCTGAAGTGCTCGTCTTTGCAGAAGTTCAAAATGGTCCGTTCACAGAAGAGGTCGAGTTTTTGCTTCCGCAAGGACTGGCCGCAGTAAACGTTCGGATGCTTCCTACGGCTTTCTTACAAGCGCGTTTGGGATTGTTCAAGGCGACCGAAGTGAAAGTTCGTTTTTTACCAAACATAGAACGTGAAGATGTAAAAACTGGATTGTTTGGTGTGGGGCTGCAGCACGAGTTTTCGCAATGGTTAGGCGCAGGTGAGAAGGTGTTTCCTGTAGCCCTATCGGGCATGGTGGCATATAACCGACTTAATGGTAATTATGATTTTACCGATGATGAGATCATTGAAGGGGAAAACCAACAGTTTGATCTGATTCAGAATAGTTGGACCTTTCAAGTGCAGGCTTCTACGAAAATGAAGATATTCAATGTGTATGGCGGATTAGGGTATGTGACCGGAACTTCAGATTTTGAGGTGTTGGGAACGTATCGCGTGCGCGCGGGGATTCCTTTTTTAGAAACCACGAACGAGTTTACGAATCCGTTTTCGGTACAAAATAAAGTTTCGGGAGTGCGTGCAACCATTGGTGCCGAACTACGACTTGGGTTCTTCGGGCTTCATGCCGATTATAACATCGCCCAATACAGTAATGCTTCGGTAGGGGTTCACTTCGGAATTTAACCGAAAATGATTCCGTTCAACAGTTGGGCTAACAATTTCATTTCGACCCATATATCTTTCCGAAGAGATCAAAAAACGAATGCGCAATCTGCCTGAAAGCAAAATGGTTTTCGTAATTTTGTGGCTCGAAAAACAGATTCAAATATTTCAAAATAAACTATAAATAAAAGATTCCATACTAATGAAAGTTACAGTTGTAGGAGCAGGTGCGGTAGGTGCGAGTTGTGCCGAGTACATTGCCATTAAAGATTTTGCCAGCGAAGTTGTTTTACTAGATATTAAAGAAGGGTTTGCCGAAGGGAAGGCCATGGATCTAATGCAGACCGCTTCCTTGAACGGGTTCGACACGAAAATTACAGGTTCCACTAGTGATTACAGTAAAACAGCCAATAGTGATATTTGTGTGATAACTTCCGGAATTCCTAGAAAACCGGGGATGACTCGTGAAGAATTGATTGGGATCAATGCCGGGATCGTAAAATCGGTTTCTTCAAGTTTGATCGAACATTCTCCGAACACCATCATCATTGTAGTGAGCAACCCGATGGACACGATGACCTACTTGGTGCATAAAACAACCGGACTTCCTAAAAACCGTATCATCGGGATGGGCGGTGCCCTAGATAGTGCTCGTTTCAAGTATCGCTTAGCGGAAGCTTTAGAAGCACCTATCAGCGATGTTGATGGAATGGTGATTGGTGGACACAGCGATAAAGGGATGGTGCCATTAACACGCCTTGCTACACGTAACAGTGTGCCGGTCTCTAAATTTATTTCAGACGAACGTCTTAACCAAGTAAAAGAAGATACTAAAGTGGGGGGAGCAACCTTGACGAAATTATTAGGAACCTCTGCATGGTATGCTCCGGGAGCTGCGGTTTCCGGACTGGTGCAAGCCATCGCTTGTGATCAGAAAAAGATGTTTCCTTGTTCTGCCTTGTTAGAAGGAGAATACGGTTTGAACGATCTGTGTATTGGAGTTCCCGTATTATTGGGGAAAAACGGAATTGAAGAGATCGTAGAGATCGAATTGACCGATGCAGAAAAAGACCACATGAAAGAAAGCGCCGAAGGGGTTCAGAAAACCAACGGACTTTTAGAGGTTTAAGAAATACAGAACCTATTAAATTGTAATAGAGACCGTAGCAATACGGTCTTTATTGTTTATATTTGGCGCGTGTTACAAAAAGGGTACATCACTATTTCCTTGATTCTTCTGGCGATTTTAGGCGCTAGTAAGGATTATTCTCAGGTACCCAATCAAGAAATTTTACTTCAGTTTCAGCAAGAGGCGATATCCGCTTCAGATGCGGATCAAGCTATTGCCAACATTGAACAACGCCTGGCATCCATAGGAGTTTCGCATGTTCAAGTGATAGATTCTGGAGACGGCTTGCTCAAGATCCTTTATTACAGCGACCTTGAAAGTGTAGAAATAGCCCGAATGCTAGGTGCTGACAATACCTTCGCTCTCGATCTTACAACCGTTCCTTTCGGAAAAAATTCTTCTGGAGAACAGGAGCAAGAGAAGGAAGTAACGTATCAGTTGAACGTCGTTGAGTTACAGAGCGACTCAGATGCGCCTTGGCATTTGAACGGAGAAAGTTTTCAGTATTCCAACACAAAATTTAGAGGAGATCATTCTGTAGTGTATGCTGCAGGGCGTCTTCCTATATTTACTACCATTATTTCGGTTGCCGAGGTCAAAGAGATTGCAACCGCTATCCCTTATCTTGGCTATAAGAATCTTCAATTACTCATTCCTGAAATTAGGGCAGGCCCTACATCTATTGGGGTTGAAGGAATTTCGTAAAGGGGAAATTCAAGTTCTACAAAGCAATTGGCTTTTACGACTCCATCTGTGTCTTTAGGGACGCAATTACCTTTATTCATTTATTACATTATCATTGTCGAATTATAGGGTAACTATTATATTTGCCCGATTTTTTAGAAGACCAAAACCATAAACTCATGCAAAATAAAGGACTAGTAACTGTATTTGCGATTTTATTCGGATTGGTAAGTTTATATCAACTTTCCTTTACCTACATCGCGAATACCGTTGAAAACGATGCCGAAGCATACGCTAAAAGTATGTATTCGGAAAACCAGCCGGACGAACGCAGCATTGCTGAAAGTCGGTATCTCGACTCCGTTGGAGCGACGCCTCAATTTTTAGGAATTGACTACCGTACGGCTAAAGAAAAAGAATTAAACAAAGGATTAGACCTTAAAGGAGGAATCAATGTGATCCTTCAGGTTTCTGTGCAAGACATTCTGAAAGGCTTGGCGAACAACACCAAGTCTCCTGCCTTCAACCAAGCATTGGACAATGCGGTTGAACTTCAGAAGAACAGTCAGGACACCTATCTTGAATCATTTTTCCAAGCGTTCGAAGCGATTCCGGGAGACAACAAATTGGCGGCTCCGGATATTTTCTTCAACAAGAATCTTGAAGATGATATCGATGTATCGATGTCGAATGCAGAAGTAAAAACCGTCATCGAACGTAAGATCGACGAATCCATTACCTCTGCTTTTGAAGTATTGCGTAAGCGTATTGACAAATTTGGAGTAACACAGCCAAACATCCAGCGTCTTGGAAATTCTGCCCGAATCTTGGTAGAACTACCGGGAGCAAAAGATGTAGAGCGTGTGAAGAAATTATTGCAAAGTACCGCTCAGTTAGAGTTCTGGGATGTCTATAAATTTGAAGAGATGCAGGACTTCTTGGTCGCTGCCGATTCTAAAGTAAAAGAACTGACAATTCCAACAGAAGAACTGGAAGAAGGTGAGGAAGCACAAGATACTACGACGACTTCCGAAGACCAAGATATTCAAGATCTTTTGGGAGGTGACGAAATTGAAGATGCCGATGAAGACCCTGCAAAGGCTAATCCAATTTTAGCAAAAATGGTGTCTCCCGGTTTCCAAGGACAGCCGGTGATCGCGCGTTTTGCAGTTAGTGATACCGCGCAGATTAACGAATACCTGCGCATGCCACAAGTGCGTGCGCTGCTTTCTGGAGATCAACGCTATACCAAATTTGTTTGGGAATTACCTGAGTATAATGAAGAATTAGAAGAAGAGATCACCGGGCTTTATGCGCTTAAGAGAGGTAGAAACCTACAACCGCCATTGAGTGGAGGAGTGGTAACCGATGCGCAACAGGCGTACGATCAAGTTGGTCGTGTGGCCGTAGATATGCAGATGAACGGACAAGGAGCGAAGGTTTGGGAAGAACTTACCGGAAACGCCTACACCAATCAAAGTCAGATTGCGATCGTGTTAGACGATGTGGTATATTCTGCACCGGGTGTAACGTCAGGACCGATTTCCGGAGGACGTAGCCAGATTACAGGTGACTTTACCATTACAGAGGGTCAGGATTTAGCTAACGTGCTACGTGCCGGAAAACTTCCTGCTTCCGCAGATATTATTCAAGCAGAATTTGTAGGACCTACCTTAGGACAAGAGGCCATTAATAGTGGGATGATCTCCTTCTTAATCGCCTTAGGTCTTGTGTTGCTTTGGATGATCTTTTACTACGGAAAAGCAGGTGCTTTTGCCGACATTGCCTTAGCCGTAAACATCCTATTTATTTTTGGTGTGTTAGCCGGATTAGGAGCAGTACTTACCTTACCGGGTATTGCGGGTATCGTATTAACCATTGGTATTTCGGTAGATGCGAACGTACTGATCTTTGAGCGCATTCGAGAAGAATTGGCCAAAGGAAAGACGCAAAAAGATGCCATTAAGGACGGATTTAACAATGCGCTTTCGTCCATCTTGGATGCGAACATTACAACGGCGCTTACGGGTCTTATTCTTTTGGTCTTCGGAACAGGACCTATTAAAGGATTTGCAACTACCTTATTGATTGGTATTGCCACCTCTTTATTTACGGCTATTTTCATTACGCGTTTGTTTATCGATAGATATTCGAAGAACGGAAAGCCACTTACCTGTTCCACAGGAATTACCAAGAATTGGTTCAAGAATGTGAATATCAATTTCCTCGGAAAGCGTAAGATCGCTTATGTGATCTCCGGTATTTTGATCGCTATTAGTTTAGGGTCTTTGTTTACCGTTGGACTAAACCAAGGAGTTGACTTCGTTGGAGGTAGAACGTATACCGTTCGATTTGATAAGGATGTGAGTGCCACGCAGGTGCAAGGTCAGTTGGTGGATGTCTTCGGAAGTGCGGAAGCAAAAACGTATGGTGGAGACAATCAGTTGAAAATTACGACCAAGTATAAGATCGATGAAACAGGAGCTGAGGTAGATCAGGAAGTAGAACAATTGTTGTTCGAAGGACTTTCAGACCAATTGCCTTCCGGAATGACCTACGAAGATTTTATCGCGGATGACGATAACAAAGTGGCGGGCCGAATGGAATACTATAAAGTAAGTCCGACGATCGCCGATGACATTAAAAAATCGTCTTTCTGGGCGGTTCTTGGATCGTTGATCGTGGTTTTCCTATACATTTTGCTACGCTTTAGAAGATGGCAGTTTAGTTTGGGTGCCGTTGCGGCTGTATTCCACGATGTGCTGATTGTGTTGGGGATCTTCTCCCTCACGTATAAAGTAATGCCTTTCAATATGGAGATCGATCAATCGTTTATTGCGGCGATCTTGACGGTAATTGGATACTCCCTGAACGATACCGTGGTTGTGTTTGACCGAATTCGTGAGTTCTTTAACGAGCATCCGGGTTGGAAGATGAACCGCATCATTAACAGTGCATTGAACAGCACGCTTAGTCGTACCTTAAATACCTCGATGACCACACTTATTGTATTGATGTGTATCTTCTTTATTGGTGCCGAATCGATCCGTGGGTTGATCTTCGCCTTGATGGTTGGAGTGATCGTAGGTACATATTCATCGGTATTTATTGCAACTCCGGTGTTCTTCGATACAGTGAAAAAACGCGGAATTGATTTGACAGATAAGAAGTCTGAAGAAGAGAACGAAGACGAGAAAGCAGCGTAATAACGTGTGCTATTGAACTAAAAAAGCCCGGCATTTGTGCCGGGCTTTTTTAGTTTTATTATTATTTTCTATTCCATGACAAAGATCATCATGTCCCCTTTCTCGAGGTTCCATTGATCACTTAACCCCGCATTCACTTCTAACACGTATTTCGCATTTCCTTCCGAAGGAAGCGATGTAGGATCCATAGGTTGCGCATTTTTCTGAATGCTAACCACTTTTTGAGCGGCATCTAAATAGATGATATCTAAAGCGAATTGTGTATTTTTCATATAAAAGCTCCGTGGACGTTCGTCTTCAAATATGAATAACATCCCTCGATCCTGCTGCATTGATGTACGGTACATCAAGCCCGTTTGCGTTTGATATTCGTCGTCTGCAATCTCAATATCTAGCTCGGCGACCACTGAGTCGGTTGCTGCTTTTTTTAGTTGTAGCGTTCCCTCTTTTTTAAACGCGACTTTTTTTGTCAGTACTTTTTCTTCGGAAGTGGCATCCTTACACTGCATAAAGCATACACTTGTCGCGGCAAGAAGCGTTCCTGCGATGATCGATTTATTCATGAGTGGGAAGTTGTTTTTTCGAAGAACGAATCATAAGATAGATTCCGATAAGGATAAAAGGAATACTGAGCCATTGTCCGGTATTCAGGAACCAATCGGCGCGCTCATCTACCTGGGCTTCCTTTACAAATTCAACAATAAACCGAACGCTCCAGAGTAGCGCTAAGAATAAGCCGAAGATATAACCTAACTGATTCCGTTTCGTGGTTTTCCAATAAATATAATACAGGATGATAAAGACGATCAAATACCCGGTAGATTCATATAATTGTGCCGGATGACGCGCAAAATCTTCGTTTAGCTTCATAAAGATCACTCCGAAGTCGCTGTTGGTAGGCTTTCCGATAATTTCAGAATTAATAAAATTTCCGATACGTACAAATATTCCGCCTAAAGCAACCGCGATTACAATACGATCCAAGATCCAGAGCATGGGTTTTTGCAAAACACGCTTGCTATACAAATACATGGCTAGAATGATCCCGATGGCAGCACCGTGACTGGCCAGTCCGCGAAACCCGGTATATTCGAATTCTGGCACGGTTCGGATAGGAAGGATCACTGATAGTGGATCTTCCCATAATAATTCGGTTTGATAAAAAATAACATGTCCTAAACGGGCACCCACCAAGGTAGCGATCACTGTGTATATGAAAAGTTTGTCCAGCTTTTCTGAAGGAATGCCTTCATTCTTAAAAATTCGCTTCATGACAAACCATCCCAAGGTAAAGGCTACCACGAACATGAGGCTGTAATATTTTATTTCAAAAAAACCAAGATCAAGGCCTTCGTTGGGATTCCAAACAAAGCTCATAAAATGCGTCATAGACTAAAATTTTAGGTTGGAGTGCTGCTAGTTTTTATTCTGAAAGGTAAAGATAGCAAAATACGTAAGTGATTACGGGGAGACCGGTGGTTCTTTTTCGGAAGCGGGCGGAACAGGGTCATAGCCGCTCCCGCCCCATGGGTGACATCTTGAGATGCGTTTTAATAGTAACCGACTGCCTTTGATCAGTCCGTGCTCACGCAAGGCTTCAATTCCATAATGCGAGCAGGTAGGTTGGTAACGGCACGTACTGGGCAGGATAGGGGAGAGTAGTTCTTGATACAACTCAATCAAGCCAATCATAATTGTTGCGAGTCGTCGTTTCATCGTCTTTTAATTCAGGCTAAAGGTGGTACCGTCTTTACCGTCTTTCAATTGAATCCCGGCTTCCTGTAAGGCATCGCGTATCTCGTCACTAGTGCTGAAATCCTTGTTGGCCCGAGCTTTATTTCGAATATCGATCAAGATTTGAATGGCTTGCGTCAACTTATCACTGTCACCTTCTTGTTCTAAAGCGATATCTTGTAAGCCCAACACATCAAAGATGAAATCGTGCAGTGTTTGCTGCAAGGTGTCAATGTCTTTCTGAAGAAGTTGTTCGTTTCCTTCCGCGACCGCGTGGATCATTTTAACTGCTTCAAATAATTGAGCAATGAGTATCGGACTGTTAAAATCGTCATTCATCGCATCGTAGCAACGTTGTTGCCATGCCGCTATATCTAAACTGTTTTTTTCTGAGGAAGTAAGGTCCGAAACCATTCGGTACGCATCCATTAATCGATGAAACCCTTTTTCAGCGGCTTCCAAAGCGTCTTGTGAAAAATCGAGAATACTTCGATAGTGCGCTTGATACATAAAGAATTTCGCAACCACCGGAGAAAATGGTTTTTGCATCAACTCGTTATTTCCGGAGAATAATTCATTCGGAAGAATATTATTTCCGGTCGATTTTGACATTTTTTTGCCATTCAGCGTCAACATATTGGCGTGCATCCAGTAGTGTACCGGGCTTTTTTTATTGCTGGCTTCCGCTTGCGCGATCTCGCATTCATGGTGTGGAAATTTCAAATCCATTCCCCCACCGTGAATATCAAATTCATTACCGAGGTATTTTGTGCTCATTGCAGTACATTCCAAGTGCCATCCCGGAAATCCATCGCTCCATGGAGAAGGCCAACGCATGATGTGCTGTGGTTCGGCTTTTTTCCATAGGGCAAAATCCTGGGGGTTTCTCTTATCACTTTGTGCTGCTAGTTCCCGCGTATTTGCGATCATGTCTTCTAACTGCCGACCACTCAATTTACCATATTCATGATCTTCGTTGAACTTCATCACATCAAAATACACAGAGCCATTGGTTTCATACGCATAGCCCTCTTTAATGATCTTTTCAACGATTTCGATCTGTTCGATGATGTGTCCGGTTGCAGTAGGCTCAATACTGGGAGGAAGTGCATTGAATTGCGACATCACATTGTGAAAATCAATAGAGTATTTCTGAACCACTTCCATAGGTTCTATTTGCTCTATGCGGGCTTTTTTTAAAATCGGGTCGTCACCACTTTCTCCATCATTTTCCAAATGCCCCGCATCCGTAATGTTACGAACGTATCGCACCTTGTATCCAAGGTGTTTTAGATACCGAAATACAAGGTCAAAGCTTAAGAACGTACGACAGTTTCCCATATGAACATTGCTGTAAACGGTAGGTCCACAAACGTACATGCCTACAGCGCCTTCATGGATGGGGGTAAAAACTTCTTTAGATTTACTGAGGGAGTTATAAATACTCAGTTCTTGCTGTTCGTATCGTTTCATAAGAAAAAGATCCCGGGATTGTTAAAATTCGGTTTCCAATTTGATATAATCGAGGAATTCTCGGCGTGTTTCCGCTTTTTTAAACGCGCCACCAAATTCGCTGGTTACCGTACTACTATCAATATCACGAATCCCTCTGGAATTTACACACAAATGCTTTGCGTCAATGACACAGGCAACATCTTGCGTTCCCAAAATGTGTTGTAATTCTTTAACAATTTGAATGGTAAGGCGTTCTTGCACTTGTGGACGTTTTGCGTAATAATCCACGATGCGATTCATTTTAGATAATCCTACCACCGTACCACTGGAAATGTATGCGATATGCGCCTTTCCTACAATAGGTAAAAGGTGGTGTTCGCAGGTAGAGTACAAGGTGATGTTCTTTTCAACTAACATCTCACCGTACTTATACTTGTTTTCGAAGGTAGACGCTTTGGGTTTTCTATCGGGATGTAGTCCTCCAAAAAGCTCTTGCACGAACATTTTTGCAACGCGTGTGGGAGTTCCTTTTAGGCTGTCATCAGTGAGGTCAAGTCCTAAGGTTTCCATGATGTGATGCACATCCTTTTTGATCAACGCGATCTTTTCAATATCACTTTTTTCAAAAGCATCCGGTCGCAAAGGGGTATCACTCGATCCACTAACGTGGTCATCGCCAATTCGCTCTATTTCCCTTAGTTGTTTTTCCAAATCCATAGCAGTATTCGTAATATAATTGCTTTGAGGGCACAAAGATACGTATTAGAATTTTTCTCGCCGCCATCGGCGTAGTTTAAATTAAAAAGCAGCATTTTTACTATGCTGCTTTTTAATATTGCTTTTTAAAATGAACTAACTTAGAGTTGTAACCCTAAGGTGACCACAACATTACTATTGGTGGTATTCACGGCTCCTCTTGTGGTAAGTCCCGTAGCATAGAGCTGCTGATTACGATTGCGCTCTGCGGTTGCATACGCTACATCCAGATGTAGCTTTCCGAAGTTATATCCCAAACCTAAAGAGTATCCTGTAAGATCCCCGAGGGTTGTTTCGTTTACATACATACTTTCTTCATAGCGGAAACCACCGCGCAAACTGAAATTTTGAATGCGATATTCGCCTCCCAAACGATAGGAAGACGCTCCTTTTAATTGACTTTCAATGAATGCATTTTCAGCTGCAAAGACTGCATCATCATCAGGACGAAATTCTATATTAGAATAGTCTTTATATCCGTAGTCAAAACTAATAAGACCTTCGCCTCCAAAAATATAGGCGGCGCTCGCTGTGACTTTTCCGGGGGTGCGTAAATTATAGTCGGGATAAACATTAATTACACCTGGGGCTACGACTTCATTAAAAGTATCATCATCTTGAAGTCTTCTTGTTTCGATAGCCTGACTTGTTTCTTCGGAAATAGTAAAATAGGTAGGTGTTTCTAACGATAGTCCAAGTCTAAACCCATCGCCCACCTTTGCAATGGCACCAATCTGTGCGGAAAATCCTGCGCCAAGTACTGAGAGGTTTTCTTCAAACCGAACGCGATCTACCGTGCTGCCCTCATTATCATTCGCTTCAAACAAAAAAGTGCTCTGATCATAATTAATGATGTGGGAATTCAAATTCGCCCCGAAAAAGAAATTATCTGTAAACTGTGTTCCAACATTCAATGTGTACTTCGCTTGATATCCCTGACTCAAAAAAGTGTATTCTTGATCAAAACTTCCAGATGCAATATTTGAAACATATGTAGTCCCTTCAGGATTTGTCGTTGCTGGGTCAATTATAAAAGTTTGATATCCAAGGAATGCATTTTGTGCTCCTACGCCTCGTGTTTCTCCTAAAATACTGTAACGGCCATTAATAGTTTCATCAGAAAAAACTTCCAGCTCCTCTAATGGAATTCCTTGTGCTTGATTCAAGAAAAAGGAGCCAATTGTATTATTTGCCCTTCCGTCAATATACAGTTGATTGTCAAAATTCTGTGTTTGATTGTAATTGATACCAATAGAGAATTTTTTCCAAGGAGATTCTGCGTTGGGATTGTTAAAAACAAACACACCTCCTAAATGATTGAGGTCGAAAGCGTCTTCTTCGGAAGCCGTCTGAGTGCCAAAATAAGTGGCCCTGTTCTCTAGATTCTGATACGTAAACGAGCC
>CEVM01018048.1_pt1 | contig 25998 bp, 20 predicted proteins | sample 531481 | NCBI WGS metagenome assembly CEVM01 (sample SAMEA2623649, study PRJEB7988) | marine metagenome | biome: marine biome (ENVO:00000447); feature: mesopelagic zone (ENVO:00000213) & marine oxygen minimum zone (ENVO:01000065); material: "saline water (ENVO:00002010), including plankton...
GCATAATTTTTCGAAAGCATCTAATTCATATAAGGCAGGAGAAAAGATTCAGGAAGAAGGAGCTTGTATAAACTGTCATTTTTATGGAGAAATGAAACCACGTCAGGATGCTCTTACTTGGGCTCCAAATCTAGTTCTAACAAAAGAAAGACTTCGACCAGAATGGTTGATAGATTGGTTCAATAACCCTCAGACTATTATGCCAGGAACTACAATGCCTGCTCCTTATATGCCAGTTGATGAACCAATTTCTGATGTGAAAGAATATTGGGGTAATGAAGTTGCATCATTTGTTGGGGATACTACCGGCATGTTATACGGACTTATTGATTGGATGTGGGGTTTAGAAGGAAAAGAAGATGTTTCATTTATAGTAAAAGAACATCTCGATAATAAAGGATACGGATTTATTTCGGATGATGAAGATGATGAATGGGGAGATGACGAATGGTAATTAGATTATTTGTTATTGGATTTATAATTTACCTTAATAAATTTATTGCTTTAATTGATATAAATTACTCTGGAGGAAATAGTGAAAATTAAAATTATAGGAATGTTAATTGTTTTTGTTTTGATAGAAATTAGCTTTGCAGGTGATGTTCAAGGAAAAATTACATTTGATGGGAACGCCCCAAAAATGAAGCCCTTAAGAATGGATGCGGACCCCGTATGTGTCGCTAATAATGAAATACAACCTAGAAAAGAATGGTTAGTGCTTGATGAAAATAACGGTGTAAAAAATGTATTGGTTTATGTAAAGGAGAGTAAATCTGGAACATTAGTAGATATTGATTATGTACCTAAGGATAAAGCTGTTATCGATCAAAAAGGATGCGTTTATGTTCCTCATGTATTGGGCGTCATGGTAGGGCAACAGCTAGATATTCTAAATAGCGATGGTACTTTGCATAATATCCATGCACTACCTAAGGTAAACAAGGAATTCAATAAAGCTATGCCTAGATCAAAAAAACAAATGTCTGTAACATTTGATAAAGTAGAAGCTCCATTTAAAGTTAAATGTGATGTTCATCCTTGGATGGGTGCATATTTAGGTGTTTTTGATCATCCCTATTTTGCAGTAACAGATGATAGTGGTTCTTATAGTATTTCTGGTTTAGCTCCTGGAAAATATGTTATTGAAGCGTGGCATGAAAAGCTTGGATCTCAGTCGGCTGATATAACTGTGGATGATAGTGGTGTTTCTCAAGATTTTACTTTTAAGAAACCCAGTAAAAAGAAATAGTCTTTATATATTAATTTATAATTTTATAAAGAATAAGCGATATACATGAGCGAACATACTCACCACGAAGAATCTTTTTTCCGAAAATATATTTGGTCAACGGATCATAAAATAATTGGTTTACAGTATGGTTTTACGTCTTTGTTTTTTTTACTTGTAGGTTTTTCATTAATGATGGTTATGCGTTGGCAGTTGGCTTATCCTGAAACACCTATTCCATTTGTAGGCTCATTGTTTGGAGAAGATGGATTATTACTTCCTGACATCTATAATTCACTAGGTGCAATGCATGGAACTATTATGATTTTCCTTGGTATTGTTCCACTTGCTGTTGGTGCTTTTGGCAATTATTTGGTGCCATTACAAATTGGTGCTCCCGATATGGCTTTTCCTAAGCTTAATGCTGCTAGTTATTGGAGTTATCTCGTAGGTGGACTTGTAATGATGAGTAGTTTCTTTACTGAAGAAGGCGCTGCTAGGTCCGGTTGGACTTCCTACCCACCGTTAGCTAATATTGAATTTGGTCAAACTATTTGGCTAATAGGGATGATATTTTTAATCACCTCAAGTTTGTTGGGATCAATGAATATAATCACTACGATTGTTCAACTTCGTGCGCCAGGTTTAACATGGATGAGATTGCCGTTTTTCGTATGGGCACAGTTTGTTACTTCCTTTTTGCTGGTATTAGCTTTTCCTCCATTGGAAGCAGCTGCTGTTCTTCAGCTGATGGATCGTGTAGTGGGAACAAGTTTCTTTTTGCCTAGTGGACTGGTGGTTGCAGGTGAAGTAATGGAAGTTAGTGGAGGAGGAAGTCCATTATTATGGCAACATCTCTTTTGGTTTTTAGCTCATCCAGAAGTTTATGTCTTAATTTTACCGGCAATGGGTGTTGTATCCGAAGTAATTGCTAATAATACCCGTAAACCACTATGGGGTTATAATTCATTAGTTTTTGCTGCAGTCTTTCTTGGTTTCATGTCTTTTATTGTATGGGCTCATCATATGTTTTTAACTGGAATGGGGACTGCAATGAGTGCTTTTTTCCAAACAACAACTATGATTATTTCTATCCCATCTGTTATTATTTTATCTGCATTATTTATTTCATTATGGGGAGCATCAATTCGTTTTAATACTCCAATGTTATTTGCCCTAGCTTTTTTGCCAATGTTTGGTATCGGTGGGCTAACGGGTTTACCCTTAGGATTTGCTGCAGCTGACATTTATTTACATGACACCTATTATGTGATTGGTCATTTTCATTATGTTGTGGCACCAGGTACTATTTTTGGTCTATTTGCTGGTATTTATTATTGGTATCCAAAAATAACGGGTAGAAAAATGAATGAACTTCTAGGTAAAATACATTTTTGGCCATCGCTTTTATTCATGAATGGTATCTTTATGCCTATGTTTATACAAGGATTGGCTGGGGTTTCACGGCGACTTTGGGATGGGGGTCTGGAATATGCGCATGCAGCAGGTGTTCTTCATTGGAATGAATTTATGTCAATTTCTGCGTGGCTATTAGGACTAGCACAAATTCCTTTTATCTTTAATGTTTTTTATAGTTTAAGAAGTGGGGAAAAAGTAGATAACAATCCTTGGCAGGCCACCACTCTGGAATGGGAGGCTCCATCGCCACCTTTGCCTCATGTAAATTTTGAAAAATTACCTGAGGTTCATAGAGAACCATATGAATATAGCGTTCCTGGTCGTAATAGAGATTATACTCCACAAACAGAACCGAAAAAGGATCAATATTAATTATGAATATTCCTTATACAGTTGAAGAAAGGCCCGATACTGGATTATATAATGCGAAATTGGGAATTTGGTTATTTCTTGCATCAGAGGTTATGTTATTTGGTGGGCTATTTTCTGCATATGTTTTTTTGAGATTTGGTGCTCCTGAAGGGGCATTTCATGAATGGGGAAAAGAATTAAATATTCCATTAGCAACAATTAATACAATGATATTGATTTCTTCTAGTGTGACGATGGTAATGTCATGGGCTTCTTTAAAGCTTAAAGATTTTAAAAAATACAAATTTTATATGGGTATTACATTGTTATGTGCCTTGGGTTTTTTAGTTATTAAATACTTAGAGTATACTGCAAAGTTCGATCATCATATTTACCCAAGTACCAATACATTTTATGCTATATATTTTACTCTTACAGGACTCCATGGATTACATATTATTGGAGGTATGGTAGTCCTTTTTTATTTATGGATGCCCGGTAGTAAAATGTGGCATTCAAAACCAGAACAATTTACAAATAGAATTGAAACTGTAGGATTGTATTGGCATTTTGTTGATTTGGTATGGATATTCCTTTTCCCAATTCTATACTTATTATAGGAGGTTTTATGACTAGTGGACATGACACAGCGGATATAAAAAATCATATAAAAGTATATATGATGGTTTTTGCAGCATTAGCTTTTTTGACAATAATCACAGTTGCTGCATCTTACTTAGATTTGAGTAGTGGTGAAGCAATTTTCCTTGCGTTAGCTATTGCTTCTATCAAAGGCTCTTTGGTGGCGAGCTATTTTATGCATTTAATATCTGAGCGTGCTTTAATTACTTGGATATTGATGCTTACAGCCGGTTTCTTTTTTATATTAATGTTCATTCCTATGGCTTCGTTAATAGATCAGGCAAGGTTAGGATGATATCCCTAAAAACATTTCATATTCTTTTTATTGCTTTGGCTATTATTCTAATGATTGGTTATGGTGCTTATGAATTAATAACACCATCTGCTCCAGGTATTATGTCAAATATTTTTGCTCTTTTATCATTTGCTGTAGGAGGTGCTTTACTATTCTATTTTGTTCGTATAATTCAAAAATTTAGGACAATATGAAAAACACTATTAAACTGATATATTTATATACTTTAATTTGTTTTCCTAGAATCTTATCAGCATGTGCAACGTGTTATGGCGCAGCAGATGCACCCGCTACTCAGGGATTAAATATGGCTATTCTTGTGTTACTGGCTTTTATAGGTATAATACTATCATTAATTATTTTGACAATATTTTCATTTTATAAAAGATCAAAAGCATATCATTTGTCTTTATTAACTAAAATTGAAAATGGGGAATAATTAAGCTATGCTAGAATTTCTTCAAAAATATGGACTACCAATTAGTCTCTCAGAGGCAGGCCCAGGAATTGATGAAATCATTGTCTTGACACATTGGCTTATGTTATTTTTATTTATTGGTTGGGGATCTTTCTTTATTGTATCCTTAGTAAAATTTCGTTCATCAAAAAACCCCAAAGCGGATCATGTAGGTGTGAAATCTCACTTTTCTTCAGTGCTGGAAGTTGCTATTGCTGTAGTAGAAATAGTATTACTTATTGGTTTTGCTTTTCCAATATGGGCAAATCGGGTTAATAATGTCCCATCTACAAATGATGGAGCGGTCCATATTCGTGTCGTTGCTCAACAGTATGTATGGAATATTCATTATACAGGACCCGATGGAATTTTTGGTGATTCAAGGTCGGAGCTAGTAGACGAGGTAGATAATCCAATAGGGCTAGATAGATCTAGTCCAAACTCTGCTGATGATTTTTATACAATTAATCAATTACATATTCCAGTTAATAAGAAAATTCGTATTGATTTATCAACAAAAGATGTTATTCATAGTTTTAAACTCCCAGAACTTCGTGTTGGCCAGGATGCCATCCCAGGGATGAGTATTCCAATTCATTTTACGGCTAACATGACTTCAGATCAATTTTTACAACAAATGATTGGAACTCCTCGTGAAGGTAAGGGCTTGGAAATAGCTTGTGCACAGTTATGCGGACTTGGACATTATCGGATGAGAGGATACTTAATAGTTGACACTGAAGAAGAATATAATGATTGGTTAAATTTGCAGGCTGAATATTTGTTAGAAGATAATGAAGAAGATGAATGGGGTGATGAGGAAGACTGGTAAATAATCCTTATATAGCCCTTTAGCTATTTTATTTATTATTATACTTTCGTAAATCATTTAATGTCTTTATTGGATGTAAGCTCAATTTCGTTTCATATCATTGCTAAAGTATTATCAAAAATACTAGTCTTTTCAATTCTTGTATTGATATTTGCTGGAGCTTTAGTTAAAAGTCATGAGGTTGGATTATCGGTACCTGATTGGCCAACAACCTATGGATATCAAATGTTTTCCTTTCCTTTTTCAGATATGGTTGGTGGGATATTTTATGAACATGGTCATAGAATGATAGCAACAGTGGTCGGTTTTATGACTTTAATTTTATCCATTATGGTATATTTAAGTAATAATAAAATATGGTTAAAGAAATTGACCTTCTTAGCTTTAGGTGTTGTGATTCTACAAGGATTATTCGGTGGATTAACTGTTCTATTATATTTACCTGCGTATATATCTGTTATACATGCAATTCTTGCGCAAACCTTTTTTGTCTTAATAATATTTATTTCTTTCAGTTTATCAATAAAAGATAAAGATAACTTGCAACATTCATCCAATGTATCTGATTTAAAACTACCAGCTTATTATGTCTCCATAACTATTTATATACAATTAATTATTGGTGCAATAATGCGTCATACAGAATCAGGATTAGCTATACCTGATTTTCCACTATCTGGAGGATATATTATTCCATTATTTAATCAAACAATGATTAATTCAATAAAATCAATGCATTTTGACGCTGGATTACAGTTTGTCGAATTTTATCAAATTATTATTCATTTTACCCATCGTCTTGGAGCTTTTATTGTCGCTTTATCAATTGGCTATTTATCTTTGAAATTGATTCAACTAAAATTAAAGTTTTCAATTATTCATAAATTAATATTATCAATTGTTATTTTATTAATTATTCAAATCTTTTTAGGCGCTATGACAATATGGACAGTAAAGAATCCTTTAATTACGAGTATTCATGTATTAAATGGTGCTATTATTTTAGGTGCTAGTTTATTGATAATTTTACAAGTGCGACCATTAAATCAAATAAAGTAGATTATAAGTAATGAAAAAAATGTTGAATAAATATTTAGTTATAACTAACTCATATATTGATTTAATGAAGCCAAATATTTTGATCATGGTCTTAATTACTACCATATTAGGATACTTTTTAGGTTCTGACGCTAAGATATTATGGAGTAATCTAACATGGATGTTAATTGGGACTACTTTTTCAGCAGGTGGGGCAGGTGTTTTAAATCAATACCTTGAACGTGATCAAGATAAGATTATGAATCGCACATGTAATAGGCCTATTCCTTCAGGAAAAATATCTCCTCAAAACGCACTTATATTTGGAATAATAACAGTTATAGTTGGAACAGTAATTTTATTAGTAAAAACAAATCTTCTTACTGGATTTTTATCATTATTAACAGCATTTATGTATGTCTTAATATATACACCAATGAAAAGAGTTACCTGGCTAAATACATCTCTAGGATCAATACCAGGGGCCTTACCTCCTGTTGGTGGGTGGGCAGCTGCAACTAATAGTATTGATTCAGGAGCTTGGATTCTTTTTGCAATACTATACTTATGGCAACATCCTCATTTTTTTGCAATTGCTTGGATGTGTAAAGATGATTATGAAAAAGCTGGATTTAAAATGTTGCCGGTAATTGAACCTGATGGTAATCGGACAATACGTCAAATATTATGGCATTTAAGTTTGTTATTTCCTATTTCATTGCTTCCAGTCCTAATAGGAATGAATGGAAATATATATTTATATGGAGTATTGATTATCACTTTATATTATTTTTTGTCAGCCTTACCCATGGTCTATGAAAAATCCTATAAGAATGCTTCTAAAATATTACAGGCATCTGTATTGTATTTACCTGCTTTAATGATAATCATTATTATAGATAAAGGAATGCGATAATGACTTTTAAACCATGGGTATACTTATCAACTTTATTAATTGTAATTATATTAATTATAATTTTACAGCCAGATGAAATAGTGAAAGAACTTCCTGTTATTGGTCAACTACCTGCATTCGATTTAATTGATCAGGATGGAGAACAATTTACTCTAGATGATTTAAAAGGAAATGTATGGTTAGCAGACTTCATTTTTACAACATGCGCTGGTCCTTGTCCTATTATGACAGAGCGTATGAGTACAGTCCAACGTGATTTAATTGGAATAGATAAATTACAATTTGTATCATTTACTGTTAATCCTGATTATGATACACCTGAAGTATTAAAAAAGTATGCAAAACGATTTGATGCAGATATTAATACTTGGTCTTTTATTACAGGAAAGTATGAGCAAATTCAAGATTTAATTGCAAATGGATTTAAAATGGGAGATGAAGAGGAAATAGTTTTTCATAGTACACGCTTTGCATTAGTTGATCATGAAGGCAATCTAAGAGGATATTATTCTGCTACAGAACCTAAAGATCATGAGAATCTCACTCGGGATATTCGTTCCTTAATAAAGGGAATAAAATAATTTGTTATCTACTAGAAGTGATAATTTCTGGCTTCGTATTATCTATATTATATCTGTTCTTGTATCTGCAGCAGTTGCTTTTTTAATACTGGGCCCTAGACCGGATGGGATTGAAGGAGCATTAGATGTAACAATCCTTCCTAAAGTCAATGCAATCTTAAATGGTTTGACAGGAATATTTTTATTAGTTGGGTATGTATTAATTATTAATAAAAAGAGGCAAGCGCATAAAAACGTTATGTTGATCTCTTTTGCCAGCTCTACTGCTTTTTTGATTAGCTATATTATTTATCATTGGTTTAAAAGTGGTCCAAAGGAATATGTTGGAGACTTACATATCTTCTATTATTTTATTTTAATTTCTCATATTGTACTTGCAGCAATTATTATTCCACTTGCGCTACTAACATTGTATCGTGGATGGAATGATCATATTGGAAAACACAGGAAGATTGCGAAAATAACTTTACCATTATGGTTATATGTATCTGTAACAGGTGTCATTATATATTATATGTTATACTGGTAAGTTTATTTGTTTAGTCTCTGTTATATTTTTGACTAAACCACCAAAATTACGATCAATTTTAAAACCATGTTTATAGAAGAAGTCTTCTTGAAAAAAACCAACTATAATAAATTGAATTCCTTTGTTTCTTAAACGGCTAAATAATTCATCCATTAAGCGGTTACTCAAATCCTTATTTCTATACTTTGATCTAATTACAATCCACTCAAAATGGACAATAGTATCTTTTTTAGATTGTTTCCAATACACCCCTCCAACTAACCTATCTTTCATATCAAAAATCAATAGAAATTCATGATCACCTTGGAAAATAGGTTCAAGATTTGATTTTATAAGGATTGAATGGAAACGTGCAATTTCCTTAGGGTGGAAGGGAGGTCGTATTCTATACCCATTCCCATCATTGTCTTCACAAAGCATTACAAGATCAATTCGGCTATTATCACCTTCGTTCATTGTTACTAGTTCTATATAGTCTGCAGCTGCTAAATGCTTAAAAACTAAATGTGTTAAGAAAAACTTTTCTTCATCTGATACTTCAATATTTTCATGTATATGATGTAACCTATTTTGAAGATCATCTTCAGTTGCTTTTTGTGATCGCAATTCTTTAATTAGGTCCCCTAATAATTTCTTTAGATTTTCATTTGAATCTTTTAAACAAGTCATCAAGAAAAAACGTACTCTTGTTTCAGGGTATTCCGTTAATAGTTCTCCAAGCTTATAATCTTGATATAATTCTTGTAAAATAGTTGTTCTTGCCCTCAAGGTAGCATTATGATTTAGGTCAAGCCATCGTTCATATCTTAAAGCAGCAAAAACCATCCTTTTTGTTAAAACTCCTTCTTTTTCAATTTCAATGAGAAAATCATCAATTCTTTTATCAGTTAGTCCATATTTTTTAGCTATTTTTTTCTTATCTGTATTATTATTTATCTCATCCTTGAATTGTTTTATCAATGGGATTCCATATTTTACTTTTGTTTCTTGCATAATCACGGAGAATATTAATTCCCAGTCTGCCATTCGTTTTAAACCAATATATTCATTTTCTGTATCATCTATAAAATTTTTATATATGCTGAATAAAAGATTAGATACTTCCGATGTTTCTTCCCTATTTGTTATAGAAATTATCCTTGTTCCAGTAGCATAATCATGTTCAGGTATGATCAAATTCTTTGGAGAGGGATCCCCAATCTGCACTTTTTTATCTGAGCGCCACCAAAAATTAATATATGCTGCAGTCCCACTCCAAATAAAGTGGAGCCAACGCATTTGCCATCGATCAGGAGCAGAATTTTCTTCAATTTCATTTCTGTTTCTTTCAAGATATTGCGATAGAGTTTCACCAGGAATATATTCTTCCGTATAAAGATTGTATTCTGGCCAATAACCTCCAAACTCTTCAACAAACTTTTGACCATGGATAGATGTACCCATAATTATTAACCATTTAATTTCTTCTTCAATAAATTCTTTTTCGTGAGTTTCATTAATATTGATTGCAAAATTATAGGAATCATCATTTTTTGTTTGAACTAGTATTCGCAATACAGTTTTACCTTGACTTTTCCTTAATAATGTTACCCAAATCCCTTCGGGATTAATATCATTTAGCTCTATTAACCTATGGTTATAAAAAAGAAAAATTGTTTCTTTAATTAAAGCTGTATCCGTTATTGCATTAAGTAACGCTTCTTGTAAGGTTGGTTCAATAAGCTCATCGAATGTAATTACATCTTTCCAATTGTATTCTGAGTTATCATTTCTGTTTATTGCTAATTTTCTATTAGGTCCAATCCATGATCTGAACCCATTAATAAGTTTATAGTGTTCTTTTTGAGCAAGTGATAGTGTCCTTTTTGGACATTCTACTATTTGCCACCAATATAATTCTGATCGAGCCCAAAGATATTTTGTAGGATGGTTAATGCCATAATCTGCTACAATAGGTAATAAAATCTGTATAAATGCAAATTGGATTCTCTCAATAGATTTGAGATCTTTTCTAAATTGACCTAGTTGCGATAAGACAGCTTTAAAATGTTCATTATTTAATAAATTTACATTTATTGAAAACTCATCCTTTGATTTTTCATCATTATATTTTTTGAATGTATCAAAAAGTAATTCATAAAATAATTCTCCAGATAATTCAGGTAGTATAGTTTCAATTGCCCTTAACCGAATAGAAATATTATCATGTTCCCGAAATGATAAGAGAATATTAAATGCAGTCTTTTTTAGTTCTTCTTGATTAGATCGTAATAAACTATTATATGCTTTAAAACCATTAAGATCTCCATTATATAACTTCTCTGTAGATTTGTGAATTTCATATAGATCAATAGCACTTTCAAAATCAGCTATATTTTTTGCTAATTCTGATGATTTATTATTAGTAAATGGAAATTGTAGTTTAATAGAATCAGTTTGTTCAAATCTGGTAATGCGGAATACGCTTTTACCAATAAAATCTGTGAAACTATTATTTCCCAACCATAGCTCTGGACAAATCAATATAGTTTGTAAATCTATAATATTATCAATTGTATTATACGTAAAATCTCCAAGAATTAAGCTGTCATCATTCCATTGAATCTTAATATTATTTTCATTATTTCTTACTGATAGAACAGAACCATCCCAATATATATCATTCCTACTTATACCTTTCTCACGTAGAAGCCAGTTAGGTATATAAATTTGATATTTATTATATGATAAAGTGACATAATTTTTTTGATACATTGGAGATATAATTGTATCAAAGTTATTTATTATAATTTTTCTCTTAAATGTACCTTTTTGTGTTAATTCTTCATCTTTTATAAAGGTACGTTTTATAATCGCAAAATTGATCACACGTTCATATGGTGCAAGGAAACTATTGACTGATTGAACTAATGAACTATAATATTCTCGAATAGATGAAATATTTTCCTTTGAGAATTCTATTGGCAGTGTATCATGGTCAGGATAAATAAGTAGAGTATTAAATTCTAAACCATCACCAACTAAAAAAGCACAGCTAATTCCATCAAAATCTTGAAACATATTTTCTATCTTTTGAGGTGAAATTGTTTGTCCTCTAGTATTTTTATAAATTTCTTTTTTACGATCAATAATATATAAATGACCATTCTTTTCTTTGAAGATGTCACCAGTATGAAACCATCCATTAATTAGTGTCGAATTATTTGTTTTACTAAAATAGTATGATGATACATATGCGCCTCTAATAAGTAGTTCACCATCTTCAGCTAATTTCGTATCAATACCAGGCAGCGACTTTCCAACAGAATCAGGCTGATAATCATTCGGGGGTGTCATTGTAATGCCTCCAGTTGCCTCAGTCATTCCATATCCACTAATTAGATTAATTTTATTTTCTTGAAAAAAATGAAACACATCTGGATCTAAATAACCAGCAGCTGATAATCCAAATTTTAAATTTCCACCAGTTGTTAAAGCTAGTGCATTGCTTATTTCATCATTATCATATTCGTTCATTGGATTAATTGAATTAGCATGCTCCATTAACTGGATCCACCTCTTTGGAACGCTAATAAAGATTGATGGTTTAGATATCTGAAAATCCTTTAATAAAGATTTGAAATATGGTGATTCTGCAAAAGTATAGGTTGCACCCCAAAAAATAGAACCTAGTAGTTCAAAGTATCTTCCAAATGTATGATACAAAGGGAGAAAGCATAAGAATACATCATCACTTGAAAAGGAGGGAAGAGATAAAGCTCTTGCAAATCTTTTTGATATAATATTTTCCTGTGAAAAGACAATACCTTTTGGATTATCAGTTGTACCAGAGGTATACATAACTGTAGAGATATCTTGCATATCGCAGTCGTTTATTCTTTTTAAAACATTAATTTCATCAAATTCAACTGATTTAGAGATAAAACTTTCCCATTGCTCAGCATGAATAATTGCATCTGAATGATCATCTAGTTGATAAATAACTAATGAACCTTGATCAACTTTAGAATCTCGTAATATTCCTTGAACTGAAGTACCCCCAATAAAAAGGTGTGTGATTTCAGAATTATTTATGATGAACTCTAAATGTTCAGCTGTGGTTGTGACCGGTATTGGTACTATTGGAAAATGAAATGATAGACAAGAAAGATCAATCAAGGCACCTCTGAGTGAATTCTCGGTAAATATCCCTATAACCATATTATTATTATATTTTATTTCTATGTTTGCTAGAGCCTGACCAATTTGTATAACTCTATGCCATATTTCTTTATAGGAAAAACTCTCAATACTATTTCCATTAATTACTTTAAAACATTCTTTTTTATCATAATATTGAGCCCGCTGATTAATCAAATGGCCTACAGTTAGTTTTGATTTAATAATTAGTTTGTGAATTATTTCAAACCATTCATCAATTTTATTTGAATTACAAATTTCATTATTAATAATGGGCAGATGACCTAATTCTAAAAAATCATGTATTGATTTTTGTATTGCATCTGATTCAAATAAATCTGATGCTTTTCCTAATAGCTCTTTAGCGTTCGGCTGGTGACCAAAGATTTTTTCAATATAAATTAGATGTTCTGATAATGGTTGATTCATCTATTTGAGTTTAATATTATTTTGAAATCAAAAAAAAAGGCCTTCTTTAAGAAGGCCTCCTTTTTGAATATTTTTAATTAAAGTCCGATTGTAAAAGTTAATCTAGTAACCTGTCCTAATATTCCCATATCGGAAACCGCATAATCAAGAGTGAAATTATAAGGTATAAATGGAAACATTTTTGATGATAAACCAAACCCAAAAGCTGTTTTATTTATATAACCATGAGAGTTATCTTTATCAAGCTTATCTGTCAAATCATTAGAATCCATACTGTCATCGTGTGAATCACTAAACTGAATGAATTTATTTTCTAATCCCATCCGAAGGAAAAGTCCGCCAAGAACTTTAATTTCTAGGCCACCAGCATAATATGGGTTGTAATCCCGAGGGTCATAATAGTCAACACTCACTGAAGCTTCAACAGTTTCATTCTTTATAAAAGAAGTTGGTCCAATAGGAGTAAAAGCAACACCAACTCGAAAGGACATAGGCAAAGGCCATTCTTCTGTTTGAAGCTGTGCGATTACATCGGGATTGGCATTTTGGTCTTCATATGGATCTGTATCAACTTTCAGATCAGTTCCTTCCAATTTCATCTTAGTACCAAAGTTTGTTATAGCCATTCCTAGAGTTAATCCAGAAAAATCTGTATGATATTGAGAACCCATATCCAATCCAAATGCAGTTGCATTGGAAAAGGAGATAGTCTCTCTTACAATCTTTCCATGTAGACCAATAGAAAATCGATCAGAGATTTTTCTACCAAATCCAAGACCGAGGGCAATATCTGATGCGCGAAAAACAACTTTACTATCTTGTTCAAATTCTGTTGTTTTTTTCATTTCACCCATATCTAGATTATTCAAACTAATCCCTAAATTACCAAGCGAACCTACAGGAATAACTAATCCAAAATAACTATGCTTCATATCTGCAATCCAATTATATTGGGAGAGCAAAACCTGTATATCTTTAGCATGTGCTATTCCCGCAGGGTTCCAATGCAAGGCAGAGGGATCTTGGACATTTGCAGTAAATGCTCCACCAAGAGCCATTCCTCGACTTCCTACACCTATTTTTAGAAAGTTAGCTGCAGATGTACCAGCATTATCAAATTGTGCGAGAATACAACAGTTTATAGCAATAAAAGTTATGATTATGTTTTTCTTCATTTTATCACCGCAAGTTTACCAGTGAACTCTTGATCATTTGAGATTACATGAAAGACATATACCCCAAAAGACACTTCCTGGTTATTATAGGTTCGTAAGTCCCAAGCTTCAATACTAGGCCCCCTATATCCAGGACTATTCACATCATGTTTAATTACCTGTACTAATTCACCAGCCGTATTGAAAATTCTTATCAAACAATTTTCAGGAAGACCAATGAATTGCACTTCTCTAATAAATGCTATATGTTCGTATACAGATGTAGCATTATATGGATTTGGAACTACCACTATTTCATCAAGATCACCTTCACTTATGGTATAATCGTCAGCAGTTGTTTCTATGGTATAAGTATCTCGACCAGCTAATAATGGATTACGGAAATATACTTTCAATTCATCACCGTCCTTGAAACGAGAATCATTCTTATTGAATTGTAACATCCAACCTATTTTGGTATTACTATACCAATCTGTTAGCCCTGTACCTGTATAATCTTGGTAAACAGGCATAACAAAGAAATTTTTAGTGAACTTATAATGCCCTGGATTTTCTGTATCTTCTTCATGGATAGGCTTTGCACCTGCTGCCATATAAATCACTGCATCAACTTGCTTGTTCTCTTCCGAAGACCAAACTTCAAAGGGAAGATCAATAGTTTCTATAGTAGTAAGTTGTGCATTGAAGTATGTAGCGATTGATCCACCAGATGAAAATCGAAATTCAATATCTTTTTGTAACAAGTCTGCACTTGGTCTTTCAGAAGGTTGCGGGTCCAGAGGAGTATTTTCTACAAAGCCAGCCCAGGTTCCATCATTTGAATTTGGATTAATCCCTCCAAATAATAATGAAGTTGAAGTATCTTGATTAACAGTTTGTTTTGCAGAGTCATAAGTAGATAAAGTCCATGATGCAGTAGTGAACACAGGGATAAAGCCATCAATTACATGCTTCAACTGCCCTGACTCGACATCAGGTTCATTTATAATAACTGTATCATTTGTTGAAGTATTTATCATGCTCCAAGAATTAACAGTTATTGTATCACCAAAAGATTCCTCACCAATAATCACCTCATAACTATAACCTTTACTATTAAAGTCTTGAGGGGATAAAGAATCACCAAGAAAATCAAGCGCAAATGCATCCGCTTCTATCAAATGTAAAACAGCATCTGATTCCCCAGAAGAATGAACTGCCATATCTGGAAATAATCCTTTATTATATCCGGCAGATGCTTTTTGTGCTACAACTGCAACCGTGTTATCATTATCACTATAGAAAGCATTCTTCGCTTTAGGATTTTCCATAGGATCAACTGGAGCACCAGCCCAATCATCAACACCATCATAAGCCGAAACAGCATACCAATATTCATAACCACTTATAATATTGTTATCAACAAAGGAATATTTTACTCCAGAATTTGAACCTAGGTTATAATAAATGAGAGGATCTGTCATTGCATGAGGACCACTTTGATTATCATCATAGTCATATATGGCTAATGGTTTAAAGAAATCTGTAGGATCTCCATTCACATCTGAAATAACAGTTCCCCATGAATTACCTCTATCTGTGCTACGATAGACTCGATATCCTTGAAATGCATTATTTCCTGTGACGGGATCAATAGAAGATTCACTACGATCATCCCACATCAAAACAACTCTTCCTTCATCAACAGAAGTTTGGACGACTGGTTGATTAGGTGGTTTTGGAGTAGCGCAGTTATTATCATAAAGAGATTGAAACAGTTTTGCATTTCGTGTTAAATCAGTTTCATTTATTCCAACAAAATCTGCAAATGTAAATATTAATTGCTCACCAGGAGCAACATCCATTGGACCCCCTGCCATTACCCAAGTAATATCTGGACCATAACTATATGGTTTTTGAAAAATATCATATTCGAAAGGTTCAGTATTTTGTGGCGTTTGAATTCCACCAGTCATCTGCTCATTATATGCTTGAGCATCACTTTGAGAATCTTGACTGTATTCAAAAGTATAAAAAGTACTTAAATCATAAGCGGAATCAGTTCCATCACTATTATATTTAGTTAAATCAAGAAACTTAGCACCAACCCATCCAACGCCAGATGTTAAATAACCTTGAACAGCATCATCCATATCATATACAATGGCAAAATTTTCAAGAAGATGAGCATCAGATGTGTCTATTAATTTTTCAGCAATATGAGGGTCATTTTTAGATATCAGTAGCGCCATATCATCCGTCCATTCAGCACCTCCTTGCTCTGGTGCGTCTGGATCCCCAGCAATACCCATATATAAATCTTTCAGGGTGTCTTTACCAACATTGGTCATTTTTTGGATAAATATTAAACCATCATTTCCAAATGTACTGGCATAATTCAAAACCCAAACATCAAATCGAACATTTAATGGTCCAACACCTTGATTGCTTTCAAACGTATTTCCTTCTTGAGGATCGTTATCTGTCACTACGAAATATGCTTCACGATCAGCTTGAACGCCTATTCCACAAGGAGCGTCAGGAAATCCATCTGGTCCAAGTTCAGGCTCGATTCCTGGGAAATATAATGTATCTGAAGAACCATCAGCATTAAATATGACTGATTCAAAAGTCCCTGTAGGATCTGACTCTCTTGGCCAAAGCGCAGGCCATGATTCTGGAACATCGCTGAAAGCTATTCCTACATTATTATCTGTATCTGAATAACCAGCATCATATCCTGGTAATGGTTCAAATTCCTCTTCGTGATCACGAACGCTTCCGCGAACACCAACGGAAACGGAAGGTAATCCATCAATCAATGCACCAACCATAGGAGATTGTGTCCAATAATATGTGCAACAACCTGTTTTTGCCATGCTTCCTGCAGGAAACTCATGGTTGAGTCCCCATCTATCATACCCATAAATTGCTGCATTTGACATGCGCAAAACCATGTTTCCTTTATCCAATACAGATAACTTACGATCAGCATAACCCATTGTTTTATTCAATCGTTCTGGAATTCTACCCTTAGCAGGAGCTACATAATAATCATAGTAATCTCTTTTAGAAATATTTGGTATTTCTTCAGCAAAGATTGTAGTTGATAATAGAAAGGCGGTAAGAATTATCATATTATATTTCTTCATAATTATAACCTCACTGTAATTCCAAGTTCAATATGCCTTGGTGCTTGCCAATAGTATGGGCGGTGCATCCACATTGGAGATGTATTTGGGTTTGTGGATTCTGTTGCTGTACCTGTATCCGTAAAAACATTATAAATATTTGTTCTATCCAGTAAATTATCAATATCTGCATAAATTCTTAAGTTGGCTGATTTCAGGGATACATCATAATATACTCTCATATTTACCACTGAAGTACTTGGCATCCTTGCCGAATAAGGATCATCCACTGGCCTTCCTCTAGCATCTGTTGGAGTATAGGGTAATCCACTTCCATAATTTCCAATTAGATTCAATCCAAATCCTTTTGGATGTTGATAATCAATACCATAATTCATTACATGAGTTTGATCCCATGACATATTAAAAGTTCTATTATAGTCTCTCCATCCATATACTGAAGCTAGGTATGCTACATCCCAATGGAAAAACTCATTGGGAGCACTACCCTCAGCTTTAGAAAGAGTATAATTCATGTACCAGGCAATGTTGTTTTTGAAATTCTTTCTTAATTCAAGTTCAAACCCTCTTACGTTTGCGTAATCATGATTTTCATATAATGAGTATTGTGCGGGGTCTGCATCATAAATAGTTGCGGAAATAAGATCATATATATCCTTGTAATAAATTGTCATGCTCATAATATAGGTTTCAGCGATAAATGACCTAAACCCAAATTCATACTGAACGGTTCTTTCTGGTCTAACATTTGGACTACCAATTGCTGGTATATAAAAATCAGCAGTATTTACTGGAAAAGGGGAATAAGAATTTCCAAAGTTGAAGTTGTCCACATTAATGCCAGTTAAACCTGGAGCTAAACCACTCGTTCCGTTTGAATTAGTATACGCGTATGCACTACTCAAGTTTGGATAATCAAAAAACTGTCCATAGCTAGCATGAAATGCTATATTATCAGTAATTGGATAACCAAACCCTATTCTTGGACTCCATTTTTTCTTGTAGCTAGCCCATTTAGCGGCCTCAAAAATATAATTTCCATCACTATCAGTAGAAGGAATTCCTTCATCATCAAGGGCAGCATAACCCCAATCAGCTTGTTGCATTTGTTGTTCATTTAATTGACTAAGATCAGATGGTTCATATGCTTGACCATCAAATTCATATAATAATTTTCTGCTTGGATCCGGATACCGTGAGTTTGGATCCAGTGCATCATAACGGACTCCAACATTAATTATAAATTCTTTGTACTCCATTTTATCTTGTATGTAAAACGATGATTCTTCTGGCTCAAACTCATACATAATCCAGCTTGCATCCGATGTATTACCAAATGGACCTCCACCAATTGCTCCACCAGAAAAATTCGCTATTTTATGCTTTTTATTATCAAAACCAGTTTTAATTTGGTGTACATCATTCACTTGCCAGGTAAGCTCTGCTCCATATTCATTGTAACTGGTTCCATACCATTGATAATCATGATATGTTGAATACCCATCCCTTATGGTATCACCAAAAAAGTTAACAACTGGGTATTGTCCATAGAATTCATAGTTCGAAGTACCATCATACGCATCGCCCTCTCTTAGCCTAGGATCAACTCCTACACTATATATACCATTACCATCAATATCACTATAATCTTCACTATCAGGTATACCATCTCCATTTGAATCACGCATAATTGTCCAACTTCCGTCACCATTCCAATCATTATAATATTCTCCATCATCCCATGTACCATTGCCATTGCTATCTTTCCAATATTCCGCTGCACCAAATGGACTGTATTGACCATCGCCATTCCAATCGGCATATGGTTCAGCATAATAACTAAACCAATTCATATTCTCACCAGCAACTACTGTTCCTGGAATATAATCTGCCCAGCTAGATGGAATTTCAACTTCTTTACCCCACAACTCATGTTTTTTATTTAGTAAGGGCTTATATCCATTATGACTATCCCGTGAATAGTTTTGTGCTTTCACACTTAATGACATTTTATTACTTATTGCGTAGTTTAATTTGAAATTAGTTTGTGCTGTTGTTCCAAAGGATGTAGAGTAGCGGTCCGGAAGTTGTCTGTACGACATACTGAATCCCATTGCTTCAGACTGATAATAATTTGATCCCAGAGTAATTTTGGCGTTTTTGAATGGTTTAATAACTAATTTTCCTGTAATTCTCTGATAATCATTAAAAGTACCCGTTTCTTCCCACTCACCTTTTTTTAATTCAACCGTATCAGCTATTCCATTTGCAGTTATATCCGCCATTGCATACGTATCTTCTGCATCATCATAAACTCCATCACCATCTATATCAATAGTCAAAACATCACGTGGGATTTGGTTTTTCCATAAGTTGCCCTTTGATTTGTTAATATCAGCAGTAAAATTAAAATTTGCAATTTCACCCATTCCTGGAATAACTGGACCACTTACATTTATTATATTTCTACTTGTTCCCCAATTGTTTTTATTACCACCAAATCCATCTGTGGCCGTTGTTACACCTGCGTGATAGTTTGGACTTCCTTCTTTTGTTACAATATTTACGATACCACTCATTGCTTTACCGTATTCCGCATTAAATGCTCCTGTAATCAATGATAATTCTGAGATAGCATCTTTTGCAATATCCATGCTCATTCCACCGTAAAGAGCATTTTCTATAAGAAACCCATCTACTAAATATGATATTTCTCCAGTACGCCCTCCACGTAAATGTATACCACCATTAGCATTGTTGTTCTCAACAACACCAGCCATAGTTGTCATAATTTCATCAAAAGAATTTACAGGCATATTGACTATATCTTTATCTTCAATCGTAGTTGTGGTAGCAGTTTGATCTCTAACAATTGGAGGTCTTTTTGCTACTACAATTACTTCTTCTCCTTCAACTGCCGAAACCTCCATTACAAAATTAATTATTGTAGTATGATCTGCATTAACACGTGTATCTGTAACACTAATTGATTTATAACCAATATATGATGCCGTTATTATATATGATGCTGCAGGAACATTTAAAATGAGGTAGTTACCATCGGTATTTGATGCACTACCCATGGATGTGCCTTTTAGTACAATATTAACTCCAGAAAGTACTTCGCCCGTTTCGGAATCAGTAATTTTACCGACTATTTTTCCAGTATCACCTGCAAATAATAGAGAAAAACAAAGGAATAAAGGATAATATAATTTTATATTCATAGTCTAGTTCCTTTCAACTATTAAAAAAAGGTTTGAGACAATTTAGCTAAATTTAATTAATTCGGGGGAAAATAAATAATTTTGAATATAAAACATTCACATTGAGGATAAGGCACTCTTGATGTAATTTATATTTAATTTTATTTCCAGGAGAAATAGATGTCAAAGAATAATGGAATAGATAAAAAACAGAAGGTTTTATTTTCTCAAGTAGAGATAAATAAAATGCTTGAGTCTGTACCTTCAAATATTCGCAGTTATATTGATAGTTTACAGAATCAAATATCAAATATGTCTGCTATTGGCTTAGCTCTTTCAAAAGAAAGAGATATGGATAAATTGTTGGAAATGATTTTACTTGAAGCAAAAAGAATTTCTAATGCTGATGGAGGGACATTATATATGATGACAGATGATCTAAGACTAAGATTCTCTATTATGATTACTGATTCACTTGATATTCATATGGGTGGAACATCGGGAAAAGAAATTCCATTTTATCCGGTCAAATTATATAATGACGATGGAAAACCTAATGAAAATATGATTGCCGCAAATGCAGGTATAAATGGTAAAACAATTAATATACCTGATGCATACAAAGCAAAAGGTTTTGATTTTTCTGGAACAAAAGCTTTTGATGAAAAAACAGGTTATCGATCAAAGTCTTTCCTAACGGTACCATTAAAAAATCATGAAGATGAAATAATTGGTGTGCTTCAATTATTAAATGCACAAGATATAAAATCAAAAAAAGTAATTTCTTTTTCTGATAGAATACAAGAAAGTGTGGAAGCCCTTTCAAGTCAAGCTGCAGTAGCAATTACGAATAAAAATTTAATTAAAGATCTAGAAGTATTATTTGAATCATTTATTAAGTTAATTGCATCAGCAATTGATGCAAAGTCACCTTATACGGGAGGTCACTGCTCACGTGTACCAGAGATAACCATGATGCTTGCTGAATCTGTTAATGATGTTAATGAAGGACCGTTTGCAGGAATTCAATTTTCCGATAAAGAAATGTATGAATTAAAAATTGCAGCGTGGCTTCATGATTGTGGAAAAGTAGCTACTCCAGAGTATGTTGTTGATAAGAGTACAAAATTGGAAACTATTTATGATAGAATCCACCTCGTAGCGACTCGTTTTGAAGTAATTAAAAGAGATGAAGAAATAAAATTTCTAAAAAAACAATTATCTATACAAAAAAATAGTTCTTTATCTGATATGGATAAAAAAGAAGCTATAAAAAAAGCGAGAGTTCTTTATTTGAAAAAACTCAAACAATTAGGGGAAGATAAAACTTTTATTGAAGAGTCAAACTTTGGTGGAGAATTCATGTCTCAAGATAGAAAAGATAGAGTAAATAAAATTGCCTCATATCGCTATAAAGATAATGGAAGTGCAAAATCATTTTTAAGTGATGATGAAGTTTATAATCTATGTATTAGTAGAGGAACGTTAACTGCTGAGGAAAGAAAAGTCATTAATGACCATATTGTAGTTACGATTGATATGCTTGAACAGCTTCCCTATCCTAAGCATTTAAGAAATGTTCCTGAATTTGCAGGAGGACACCATGAAAAACTTGATGGTACTGGTTATCCAAAAGGATTAAATCATGCTGAAATGTCAGTCCAAGCAAAAATTATGGCAATTGCCGATATTTTTGAAGCCTTAACAGCAAGAGATAGACCTTATAAAAAAGGTAAAACTTTGAGTCAAGCAATGCGAATATTGGGATTTATGAAAAATGATGCACATATTGATGCGGAATTATTTGATGTTTTTGTGAAAGAGAAGATCTATCTAAAATATGCAGAGGGTTTCTTAGATCCTGAGCAAATTGATGAAGTAAAAGATTAGTATTTTTTTAATCTTTATTACTATTAAATAATATCATGAGCATTGATATTTTTATTGTATTATTTGTTATTTTATTGGCATTTATTTTATTTGTTAGTGAATTACTGCCGATGGATGTTGTTGCATTAACTGTTTTAAGCTTACTGTTAGTTACTGGACAGCTTACTCCCAATCAAAGTATCTCGGGATTTTCAAACCCCGCTGTAATAACCATAGCTATTCTATTTGTACTTAGCCATGCACTTCAAAAAACAGGGGTTCTAGAATACCTGGTGATTAGAATAAATCGTCTAGTTAGTAAATCATTAATTGGTGGATTAACTATATATTTAGTATCTATTGCATTTTCATCTGCCCTAATAAATAATACTGCAATTGTAGCAATATTTATGCCAGTTACAATCCGTATGGCTGAAAAATATCACATAAGTCCTTCAAAAGTTCTAATGCCTTTAAGTTTTTCTGCTATTTTAGGAGGCACGTTGACATTAGTAGGAACTTCAACTAATTTAATTGTTAATTCAATTTATACTAACAGTGGTGACTTTACTCCATTAGGTATGTTCGAATTTTCCAAATATGGCATTTTTATTTTAGTTGTTGGATTAATATATATAATATTTTTCGCCTACCGTTTTCTTCCCTCAAGGACAGTTACTTCTAGTTTAACTAAAAGTTATCATATGGGAGGGTATTTAACGGAATTCAAGATAGGAGAGGGCTCCCCTTTGATAGGTGTAACTACTTTAGATAGAGGTATTAATAGAAATTATGATATAACAATTTTAGGAATCCAAAGAGGAAAAAAGCTTTTATCAAAAAATTTAAGAGAAACGCCTTTAGAAAAAGATGACATATTGCTAGTTCGAGGTTCAGTAGAAAATTTTTTTCGTATGAAAGAAGTTGAACAAGTTTTTATGTTGACGGATGAAAAGTTGAATCAGGAAGAATTAATGAAAGAAGAAAACTTACTTGTAGAATGTTTAGTCACCAATCAATCAGATTTAATTGGTAAATCATTAAAAGATGCTAATTTCCGCAGGAGGTTTGGAAGTTTCGTTTTAGCTATAAGACGTGAGGGAGGAATTGTTAAAAAGAAAATAGCTCATGTTATATTACGAGCTTTTGACACATTATTAATCTATGGACCTAAAAATAAAATTAATGAGATGAGTGATTCCGGTAGGTTTATATTGTTAACTCAATTAGATAGATCACTCAGAAAACATCGTTTTTGGTGGATGAGCATCATCGTTATAGTAGGAGTAGTTTTATTAGCCGCTTTATCCATTATGCCTATATTAAAAGCTGCAATTATTGGTTTGGCAATTTTACTAATATTTAAAGTTATTTCTCCTTTAGAGGCATATAATTCAATTAATTGGCAAATTATTGTTTTAATTGGATGCCTGATTCCTCTAGGGATAGCTATTAAGTCTAGTGGTACTGCACAATTAATTGGGGATACTTTAATTAACTTATTAAAAAATATGCCAGTTGATAAACAGGCAATTTTCTTACTTGCAATGATTTATTTAATATCAATGATTCTAACTGAAGTTTCTTCAAATGCAGCAACAGCAATTATTATGACTCCAATAGCCATATCTGCATCTATAAAACTTGGATTGGATCCAAGGCCTTTTATATTTGCAATATGTTTTGCTGCCTCAGCTTCATTTATTACACCTATTGGTTATCAAACGAACTTAATGGTATATGGACCAGGTGGTTACAAATTTTCCGATTATATAAAGATCGGCCTCCCTTTATCTATTACATTGTGGATTATGGCAATTCTATTGCTTCCAAAATTGTGGCCATTTAATCCAATCTAATTATTATTGTTTTTTCCTAGTTCCATAGAGCATTAATCATAAATTCGTTGTAATGGATCTCGGACAAAAAGAAGAATCGCGTTTAAATATATTTCTATCCAATCCTTCAAAAGCCTTATGGACTTTGGCTCTTCCCATAATGGCAGGCATGGGAATCCACACATTATATAATATTGTAGATATGATATTTATTGGTCAATTGGGTGGTGAGGCTATTGCAGGAATAGCATTCAACATGCCACTTTTTTTTCTTGCACTTGGTTTAACTATGGGATTAGGCGTAGGTGTAACAGCTTCGATAGCTAGGTTTATTGGTAAGAATGATAAATCAGGTGCAGACAATAGTGCTGAGCACGCAATTGCAATTGCATTTTTTATAAGCTTATTATTATTTATAGTTGTCGCAATATTTGGAAAAAGAATATTATTCATTTTTGGAGCGGAAGGCTTAATACTTTCCTTGGCATGGGATTATCTCCAAGTAATATGTATTGGACTTCCATTTATGGTATTTTCAGGTTTCTTTCGATCTATTCTGGCAGGAGAAGGAGATATGAAACTCCCAATGTTAGTTGCAGGATTAGGAACAATTTTAAATATCATTTTGGATCCATTATTTATTTTCGATTTAGATAATTTTGGTGGAATAGGGTTTGGAATGGGCGTAAAAGGCGCAGCAATAGCAACAGTAATTAGCCAATGCATTGTTTTCTCTATATTTATTTATATGTTATTTGTTAAGGAACATGCCTATATAACATTTCGTATTAAAGATTTTTCGTTTTCTAGTGAAATTATATGGGATATAATCAAAGTGGGTTTGCCTGCATCTTTGTCCATGATTGTCATGGCAGTGGGGCAGGGCGTTTTTAATAGAATATTAATATTTTTTTCAGCTGATACAGTTGCAGCTTACCAAGTAGCAGGTCGAATAGATATGCTAGTTTTTCTACCTATATTTTCTATCGCAACAGCATTGACTACGCTTGTTGGGATGTTTTATGGGGCAAAGAAATTTGATATTCTACGATATACTGTAAAGTATGGTATTATCGCAGCATTTTCAATAACTGTAATAATGTCCATTCTACTTTATATATTTGCGTCTAAAGTTATTGGGTTTTTTACTACTGATATTGCAATAATAAATATTGCAGTTACTTTTTTAAGATTATTTGCATTTGTTTATCCCTTAATTGCTGTTGGAATTACTACAGGACGTGTTCTTCAAGGGTTAGGAAAAGGATTACCTGTATTAGTAATTACAATTATTAGAGTTTTAGGAGTTTCAGCCCCTCTAGCCTTGGTTTTTATTTTTAAAATGGGAAAGCCCGTTGAATGGGTGTGGTACGCGATGATGATTTCCACAGGAGTTGCATTTATAATTGCTTGTTATTGGTTATTTATATCAATGCGTGAATTAAATAAAATGGAGTTAACATGAGTCTTTTAAATCCTAAACAAATAAGCGTTGAACTGGATAATATGGGTGGATGGGAATTTGAAAATAATAGAATATCCAAATCTTATCATTTTGATAGCTATATGGATGGAATAAAATTTGTAAATATTTTGGCTGAGAAAGCTGAAGAATTGAATCATCATCCAGATTTAGTTGTAGGATGGTGTGAAGTAACTGTTAGTTTTACTTCTCATGATCAAGGTGGTGTAACATCTGCATGTGTGAAAATGGCAAAAGCTGTTGAAAAATTATAGTTTTTCTTATCCTTTTAACCGATGATTTATTTATTGGTAATTGATTTGTAAATTATTCGATTATTGAAAATATATATGTCAACTGATAATATTATTGGAAAAAAATATGAAGCTGATTATGAAATCAGTTTTGAAAAAATAAAAGA
>CEVM01005432.1_pt1 | contig 25838 bp, 20 predicted proteins | sample 531481 | NCBI WGS metagenome assembly CEVM01 (sample SAMEA2623649, study PRJEB7988) | marine metagenome | biome: marine biome (ENVO:00000447); feature: mesopelagic zone (ENVO:00000213) & marine oxygen minimum zone (ENVO:01000065); material: "saline water (ENVO:00002010), including plankton...
TTTTACTGCTTTCTCTATTGAAGAATGTGCTTCCATGGAAGTATATACCCTGATAGAATTATCAAATCCGCTTTCGTTTATTTTACCATTAGATATTTTTTCTCTAGCAGTTATTAAAGCACAAAGAGTTGCACTAGATGCAGTATCCTGAATTACACCTCCTCCAAAACTGTCAGATTTAAACTTTTCTGGAAGATGGAGCATATCTACAAGCCAATCCAATACATGGCTCTCCAGTTCAGTACAAGCTGGACTCGAAGCCCATAACATTCCTTGAATACCTAATCCACTAGATAGAAGATCACCTAAGATTGCTGGTCCAGTAGCATTGCAGGGAAAATACGCAAAGAAATTAGGTGATTGCCAGTGCGTTACTCCTGGAATAATTTTATCATCCATATCATTTAAAATATTATTAAAATTTTCACCATCTTTTGGTGGGTTTTTAGGAAGACTTTTACGCAATTCTCCAGGCTTTATCATTGATAGAACAGGATAAGATTCAATATTTTCGTAATAATCTGCTATCCAGTCGATTACTTTATATCCATTTTCTTTGAATTCATTAATTGACATATGAATTGTATCTTTATTATTCATAGTTTTTTTCCCATATTATTTATGATTATTGAATTTCTAATAGAATATTTTAAATGATTATATCGAACAATTGTATAGAAAAAGGGTTCATTTTAAATATTTAAAAAAAGTAAATTTCTTTAATGAATGATTTATTAAATAATAAAATCACTAATATCCCGCAAAAGCCAGGTGTATATCAATTTATCAATGATAAAGGTGAAATTATTTATATTGGAAAAGCAAAAAATTTACGCACAAGAGTCCGTTCATATTTCCAGAAGAATAAATATCAGACTCCTAAAAATCAATCAATGATAAAAAGAATTTTAGATCTGGAATGGATAGTTGTTTCATCTGAAGTAGAGGCTTTATTAACAGAAGCAAATTTGATAAAAGAAAATAAACCACATTATAATATTAATCTTAAAGATGATAAATCATTTCCTTATATCAGAATTACGAAAGAGGCTTATCCAAGGATTTTTATCACTAGGGAGATCGTTAAAGATGGTTCTCGATACTTCGGTCCTTATACGGATGTTTATGTATTACGTAGATCCCTTAAAGCAGTTCATAAAATTTTTCCGATTCGTAGTTGTGATTTTCTACTAGATAAAAAAACGATTCAATCTTTAAAAGTAGATTTATGCCTTGATTATCATATAAAAAAATGTGATGGTCCTTGCCAGAATCTAATTTCTGAAGATGAGTATAATAAAATGATCAAACGAGTTATTTCTTTTTTACAGGGAAGGACTACAGAGACTGAGGTATATATTAATGATCAAATGTTGAAAGCAGCTAATGATACTAGATATGAAGATGCGGGAATGTATAGAGATCAACTTGATGCAATAAAAAATTTTAAGGATAGACAACGTAAAGTTGCTGCAGATTTTGATGATCGTGATGTTATTGCTTTATCCAGAAAAGATAATATGTGTATAAGTGTAATTGTAAGGATTCGTAATGGAAGGATTCACAGTCGTGAAAAGATATCTATGAATATTTCTGATGAGACTGATTCAGATATAATCGAATTAGTTATTACTCAATTTTATCTGAATTCAGATTTTATACCTAAAGTTCTTAATGTATCAGATATACCAACTAATAAAACACAATTGATTCATTGGTTAAAAGAAAAACGTAATGGTAATATAGAAATTAAATTACCTATTAAAGGTGATAAAGCAAGAGAGATTAGGTTAGCAGAGCAAAATGCAAAGTTATTACTAGGAGAGTGGATAATTAATCGTACAAAACGTCGGGAATTAATCCCAAAGATGATCCAACAATTACAAGAAGATCTACAACTTAATATTCCCCCACGTCGAATTGAAGCCTTTGATATATCACATTTGGGTGGAGAAGATACAGTTGCTTCAATGGTTAGTTTTATAGATGGTAAAGCAAAAAAGTCTGAATACAGGAAATATAAAATTAAAGGAGTCAATGGTATTGATGATTTTGCTGCAATTAGAGAAGTAGTTGTAAGGAGATATCGGAAATTAAAAGATGAAAAATCATCATATCCAGATCTTATTCTAATTGATGGAGGTAAAGGTCAGTTGAATATGGCTATATCTGCACTGCGTGATCTTGGTCTAGATTATCTGTTAGTTATTGGTTTGGCTAAACGATTAGAAGAAGTTTTCGTGCCTGGGAATTCTGACCCTCAATCAATACCCAAAAATTCTCCTGGTTTGATATTATTGAGAAAAATTAGAGATGAGGCTCATCGTTTTGCATTAACGTATCAAAAACAGAAAAGGAATAAGAAAGTACGTGAATCAATTTTTGATTCAGTGAACGGAATGGGCCCAAAAAGAATACAATCTTTATTAAGATCATTTGAAGGAATTGAGAATATAGCAAATGCAGATTCAAATATTATTGCAGATAAAGCAAATATACCGTTAAAGATTGCTGAAGATATTTTTTTAGTAGCAAAACAATTTCAGATGAAACAAAAATCTAAGTAAGCCATCTTTTATAATCGTATTATATAGTATATAGTATTGTATTTTGTGTGATAAATATCAACTTTATGTTGAAAAAAAACTAGTAGATTGCTTTGATGTACCGCTTCCGTTATCAATTTTATGTTTTAATAATGATTAATCTTTTATTTGGGCAAGAAATTATCCAAGATAGAATAATTGTTAAAATTGCTCCTGATATTTCACGAGCTGATTTTAGTGCTTCTTTAGATACAAGTAAATATATCATTGAGAAAGTATTAGTGAGAAGGTTAAATATTGTTAGTATAAAATTAAAAAATGATATTTTAGAACCTTTAAATGCTATAAAAGAATTTCGTAATAGTCCCTTCATAGATAAAGTAATTCCAGATACGAAAGTAACAAGACGAAATATTCCAGATGATACTCAGTTTGATCAACAATGGTCTCTAAATAATACGGGACAAAGTGGTGGTACTATTGATGCAGATATTGATGCAATAGAAGCGTGGGATATATCCACAGGTGGAGTTACGCCTCTCGGTGATACAATTGTTGTTGCTATAGTTGATGGAGGGATGTTATTAACACATGCTGATTTAATCCCAAATCTATGGATAAATTTGGGAGAAATAGCAGGCAATGGGATTGATGATGATAATAATGGATATATCGATGATATCCATGGATGGAATGCATATTCATCGAATGGTTCGATTCCAAGCGATGGTCATGGAACTCATGTCGCTGGAATTGTTGGAGCAAAAGGAAATAATGGTACTAATGTTTCCGGTGTGAACTGGGATGTTAAATTAATGCCTATAGGAGGTTCATCTGGTACTACATCAATAGTTTTAGAAGCTTATGGATATGTATTAGATCAGCGTGCAATATATGATTCTACAGGAGGTGCATCTGGTGCGTTTATTGTAGCTACAAATAGTAGTTTTGGGGTAAATAATGCTGATTGTAATAGTGCTACTTACTCTCTATGGAATGATATGTATAATGCTATGGGCCAATATGGAATTCTTAGTTGTGGTGCAACAATGAATAATAATTCTAATGTGGATGTAACAGGCGATGTGCCTACAGGTTGTGATAGTGACTATATGATTTCTGTAACAAATACTACTAGAAATGATTCTAAAAATAGTGGTGCAGCTTATGGGGCAACTACGATAGATATTGGAGCTCCAGGTACACAAATATTATCAACATATACTGGTGGAGGAACTTCATTGCTATCAGGGACTTCAATGGCTTCTCCACATGTTGCTGGTGCAGTAGGTTTTATGCATGCTTCCATGTCAGCGGGCCTAGCATCTTTATTTCGCACAGCACCTGATCAAGGAGCAATTATTATTAAACAAATAATTTTAGATGGAACTGATCCATTAACTTCGCTTAATGGAATCACAGTAAGTGGTGGTAGGCTTAATTTATATAATTCTGCCGTAATGAGTATGGAATACTTAGCTGCAGATTCTTTAGATCCAAACCCTATCACAAACCTTACAGCAGATACATCTGAATGGTATCGTATTACTCTAGAATGGGATGATCCTACAGAATTATTTGGCGGTGATCCTATCCCGAATTTTATGATTGATATATTTAAAGATGAAGAATTTGAAACATCTATTTGGTCTGGTGTAGAGACCTATACGGATGTGGGATTATCAGCTAACATAGAATACAATTATTCACTTATAACTCGGATTGTTGATAATGATTCAATAAGTATAAGTGTCTCTATTCCAGTTATTCCGATTGGAGGAAATTGTCAGCCTGGCGATGTTACAGAAGATAATATAGTAAATATTTTAGATGTAATAGAATTATTGCGATTTAGTTTAGGTTATTATGATCCAACCGATTTAGACTATTGTAAGGCAGATTTAAATTATGATAATATTCTTGATATAATAGATGTTCTTATGCTTATGGATATAATTCTAGGGGTATAATAAATTGGAAAATAAATGAAAGATATTTCTGTTGAAACAAAACTTGACTTCCCGTTTAGTAGAAGAAAGTTTGTAATAGATACCTTAGCTGGTATAGGGTCCATTACAATCGGTAGTTTTATTATTGTTAATCAAGTTGCTTGTAGTAATGATGCAAATCCTGTAACTCCAAATGGACAAAATATATCTTTTTTGGTTGATGTTTCTTTATCAGAGAATAGCGCATTACAAGAAGCAGGAGGGACATTAGCTTTGCCTTCCAATGCTATTGATAGTCATGGGATGCTTCTTTATAGAGAAAATGAAAATGTTATTAAAGTTTATAGTAGAAATTGTACTCATGCTAATTGCATAATTGATGCATATTCTTCTTCGGGTGTTTCAACATGTTCTTGCCATGGGAGCGCATTTGATTTGAATGGAAATGTTCTTAATGGACCTGCAGAAAATCCATTAAAACAATATAATGCTACTATATCTGGAGATATTATTACTATCACTACATAATGAAAAATCTAGAATATAATCTTTTTATTATTTTACCTATCCTTTCAATTCTTGTATTCATTTCACTTGTTTCAATTGCTATGCTAACATACAATGGGGGAAATGCTATCGATCATGATAGTCAAGGATATTCTTTTGCAACAAACTATTTAAGTGATTTAGGAAGGGATATAGGATATTCCGGGAAAAATAATCAAGTATCGTTTTATAGTTTTAATTTATCGTTAATCATAATAGGCATCTCATTTTTAATTTATTTCTTATTTTTACCATCCTTACATAATACAAGCCCTGTATCATTTCTATTATCTAGGGTTGGCGGGATATTTGGATGTTTTGCAAGTATTTGCTTCGCAGGTGTAGGATTTACTCCATCAGATTTATATTTTGACCTGCATGTCTTCTTTGCAAACTGGGTGTTTCGTTCTATGAGTTTAGCTGTCTTTTTTTATTCTTTGACTTTCCTTTTTATTAATAAGGATAACTTTTATTTATCATTATTATTCTTTTCTAGTGGACTCATTGTTTTATCTCATATAGTAATAGCAGATTTTGATTTTGCCTTATATATGTCCAATCCTCACAACGCGAAAGTTCTATCACAAAAAGCAGCTGTTATAGCAATGATATTTATGGTGCCTTTAATGGCAATAATTAACTTAAGACAATTAAATAATAAGAAAATTTCTTTAAAGGTATTTGGGTAATAATAAATTAATTTTTATAAAAGTTTTTGAGCAAAGGAAAGTCTTCTTTCTTTTAGATTTAATTTACTTTCTAATAATAATAATTTTTTTTCAATATCATTTATAGAAGATTGTTTATCTTTTGTGCTCTTATTTTTTAGTTCTTTTAATATTTGTTTTTGTACAGCAAGTGTTTGCTTTTCTTCGAGAAATTGATTTAAAAGTAAACTATGTATGACATTTTTCATTTCATTAAATTCTTCAGGATCAAATAATCGAGTGAGAAATGCTATTTTTCCATTTGGATCAACAATTATATTTCTAGTAATACCACTATTGCGATCAGCGAACAATGCAAAAATATCGGCTCCAAGATCCAGTGCAATTGGGTAGGTTACTTTTACTTCTTTAGCAAATTTATTTATAACCTCTGCAGATTCATCTCGATCAACACCAATAACATTTAGATCAACTTTTTTGTATACCTTCCAAATTTCTTTTTCAATATGAGGCATTTCCTCTCGACATACATGACACCAGCTTGCTGTAAACTGCAGCATAGTAACATTGCCTTTTAAATCTTTACTATTTATTTGATAACCATCAGGAAAATCCATGATGAATTCCGGTAATTTATCTCCAACCTTTACTATGTATCCACGTTCATCAGGTATTTGAGCAAATAGAGTTGCAAGACTTGTGAGAAATAGAACAATTTTAATCATATTTTAAAACCATTCTTTGTCATCCATTTATCATTTACAAATTTACTTAGGTAGTTCCTAATGCTATCAGGAAGTATAACTAGTACATTTTTATTTGAATCGAGATTTTTTGCTGCTTCAATCGCTCCCCAAACCGCAGCTCCACAAGAGCCACCAATTAATAATCCTTCTTCCTGAATAAGCTTCCTCGCCATTGCAAATGAGTCTTCATCGCTAGTTTTAATATATCGATCAACTAATGAATTATCTAAAACATCTGGGAAGAAATCATATCCAATTCCTTCAACATGATAAGGAGTAACATCTGAACCGCCTCCAAGTATTGATCCAATTGGATCAACTCCAACTATTTCTATATTTGAAATAGATTCTTTTAGTTTTTTTGCAATACCAGTAATTGTTCCACCTGTTCCAGTTGAAATAACAACCATATCAAGATCCTCACCAAACTCATTTAGTATTTCCTGTGCTGTTCCGTTATAATGAGCATCTGGATTATTATTATTACTATATTGATCAAGAATATGAGAGTTTGGTATTTCTTTATGAAGCTGTTTTGCAACACCAAAAAGGCTTTTTGGATCATCATGCGCAACGTCAGTTGGAGTCCGAATTATTTTTGCACCTAGAGCTTTTAATACAACTTCTTTTTCCATGCTCATTTTTTCAGGCATAGTAATAATAAGTTTGTATCCTTTTACTGCAGCAGCTAGTGCTAGACCAATTCCAGTGTTACCAGAGCTTGGTTCAATTAGTGTATCACCCGGTTTAATGAGATCTGATTTTTCTGCTTCATCAATCATGCGAAAACCAATGCGATCTTTTACGGAACCCCCAGGATTAATGTATTCACATTTCGCAAATAAATTACATCTAAGTTCAGAGCCAACTTTATCAAGCCTTACTATTGGGGTATTACCAATAGCTTCTAATATATTATTTAATATCATATCAAGTTTATTCTATATATTAGTTTAATAATTATTAGTTATACTAGTTTTATATCTTAGAAATATTACCACCACTTATGATGATTGCGATTCTTTTTCCTTTGAAAAAAGATTTATTTTCCAATAACGCAGCTAAAGGCACTGCGCAAGAAGGCTCTATCTTATCATTTAATTTTTCTGTCATCCATTTCATTGTTGGGATAATCTTTTCTTCTGGGGCAGTTATAATATCTTTAATATATTTTAATATTATTGGAAATGTTTTTGAACCTAGAGATGTTCTTAAACCATCTGCGATAGTGTCAGGATATTTAGATGGGATAAGTTCTTTTTTTCTTAATGATTGTTGAGCATCGTTTGCAAGTTCTGGCTCCGCTCCAATTATATCTATTTTTGGAGAAATTGAATTAATTGCTAAGGCATTCCCGCTTATTAATCCTCCCCCACCAATGGGAAACATAATTATATCTAAATCAGGAATTTCTTCAATTATTTCTAATGCAATAGTACCTTGGCCAGACATTATACGATAGTCATTATATGGATGAATAACAGTAGCTCCAGTTTTTTTCTGATGATACAATAAAGTTTTTTCTCTACTTTCAACAGTAGGTTTGCATTCAATAATATTCGCACCTAATTCTTCTATTAAATTTCGTTTATGTTGTGTTGCATTGGAAGGAAGAATTACTGTAGCCTTGATACCTCTATTTTTTGCTGCTAAGCTCAATGCGGTTCCATGATTTCCAGAAGAAACAGTGATAACGCCCTGATAAGCCTCTTCATCATTTAAAGAAAAAACAGCATTTGATGCACCACGGAATTTAAAAGAACCAGAATTTTGCAAGTTTTCACACTTGAAATATATGTCCGAGCCTACTGAATGACTGATTTCTTCATTTGATTTAATAGGTGTATTAATAATATAAGGTTTTATCCTATTATGGGCTAATTCTATAGTTTGCAATGAAAGCTGCATAAATAAGTAAAAATAATATTAATCTTTATATATTATATTCTCCCCGCAATTTAGCATTATTTAATCAAATGAAATATGTCAATAAATACCTTGTAGTATTACTTGTAGTCTTTCATGTCTTGCATGCTGGCACTACAGGTAAATTAGTTGGAGTGGTAATTGATAAGATATCAAGAGAGCCTCTTGTCGGTGCAAATATTCTTGTGAACGGAACGAACTATGGTACAGCAACTGATTTGGAAGGTAGATATTTTGTTTTACAAATACCTCCACAAACGTATTCTGTAACATTTTCTATGATTGGATATAAGGATGTTCTTGTTAAAGATGTAAGAATTCATATTGATTTAACCACTACATTAAATGCTGAACTAGAAGAAGGCGTGATTGGTATGGATGCAGTAGAGGTTACTGCTCTAAGACCAATGGTGCAAGCAGATGTAACTTATTCCCAAGCAAATATTACAAGTGAAGAGATTGATATGCTTCCAGTAGAGGAATTGGAAGATATAGTTGCACTACAAGCAGGTGTGGTAAACTCAGGTGGGTTACATGTTCGTGGAGGAAGAAGTGGGGAAATAGCTTATATGATTGATGGTGTAGCAGTTACTGATCCTTATGATGCTGGTATGGCAGTTGAAATTGAAAACAATGCCATACAAGAATTGCAGTTTATCAGTGGCACCTTTAATGCAGAATATGGAAAAGCAATGTCTGGAATAATTAATATTATTACTAAAAGTGGTGATTTCAGAAAATACTCTGGAAATATGTCATCTATGCAAGGAAGTTATTATGCAAATGATCAATTATTCCCCCAGTTAGACGTGTTTCGTCCAAATACGATACAAGACGTTCAAGGATCTTTTAATGGCCCTATTATAAAAGATAAATTATCTATATTTGCCTCTGGTAGATATAAACGTAATGGCGGATATTTATATGGACAGAAGGTTTTTGTTCCAGAATCTCATCAGTGGAATTCCCAGACAAATAATTTTGAGTATATTAGTCCTTCGCATACACTTTGGGATTCTCTGTATCATCCTTATGGAATGAATGACTCATCCTGGGTAGCTATGAACTGGTCTGAACAATATACTGGTTTGGGAAAAGTTTCCTGGATTGTTAGTCCCGCTTTGAGAATTGCATATAGCCTTAGTGGAAGTGAGACCGCTTCTCAAGGTTATTCTCATGCTTACAAATGGAATCCATATGGTAGATCTCATCAGTTTACCACTAAACTTAGTAACATGTTTATTATGGATTATAGTGTAAATCCATCCACATTTTTTACTCTATCACTATCAAGATCTGTAAATCATTATAGAAGTCAAAGGAGCGATAAAAGAAATTATTATCAAAATCATTCTGATATTTCAATTGATAGTGTAAACTTTTTTGGATATTCCTTTATTGATACGACGATATCAGCTGATCCAAATTTGTTTTATGTTTCACCAACTGTTGATGATTATACCCCTGGTAATAACTTTGAAGTTGGTGGGCACAGTATGGGGTATTTTGAGCAACAATCAGTAATAAATACTTTTAAAATTGATGGAACTAGTCAGATTAATCGGTTTCATTATTTAAAAGGTGGTTTTGAATATCGGAAAACGAATATGATGTTAAACAGCTATACTGTTCAGTTGGCTGAGTATACCGGTTATACCCCAAGGGTCCCGAATGCTATGGAATCTCCCAGTCATAACACCTATGGGAAAAAAGGGAGGAACCCCTTTGAATATGCTTTTTATTTGCAGGATAAAATTGAATTTGAAGATTTAGTGGTTAACGTTGGATTACGTTGGGATTACTTTGACCCAAAATGGAAGACATTAAATGACCCAAGTGATCCGAATATTGATAGTCCGGTAAAACCAATTAACCGTTTTTTTGATTTAGATGGTGATGGACAGATATCGGAGATAGAAATGTATCCTCAAAATCGAAAGAATAATGAAGATCGTATGGATAGTAATGCGTTTGGAAACTCATGGTACAAAAGTGCTAAAGCAAAATCGCAATTAAGCCCTAGATTCGCTTTGGCATTTCCTATAACTGATAAAGGTCATATGCATTTTTCTTATGGGCACTTTTTTGCAATACCACAGTATAGTTATTTGTATACAAATCCTGAATTTGAGGTGCCTGCGGGTAGTGGAACTGGTTACACAATGGGTAATGGAGATTTAGAACCTCAACGTACAACACAATATGAAGTTGGTTTCTCTCAACAAGTTGGTATGGATATTGGAATAGAATTAACGGGCTTTTATAAAGATATTAGAAATTTGAATGCAACGAAAATTATCCAATCATTTGTTGCCGGTGATAAATATGGATTATATATCAATCAGGATTATGCTAATTCAAGAGGGGTTACTGTTGCTCTTTCAAAGAGAGCTTCCGCAATAATTTCTGGAAATATTGATTATACATACTCCATTTCTGAAGGAAATGCTTCTGATCCTGCAGCAGCATTTAATGATGAAGCATCTAATATTGAACCTGAAAAAATGCTTGTACCTCTTGATTGGGATCAACGACATACCTTTAATACAACATTAACATATCATCCTTTAAAGAATTCAGGTGTAGGAATAATATTCAGTTATGGCAGTGGGCTTCCATATACTACTCAATATCTTGGTGTTCGAACATCTTTTGAGAATAATGCAAGGAAACCAAGTACATATAATATTGATTTACGTAGTTATTACCATTTTCAATTTTCAGGTTTCAAGATATCGCTAAGTATGAACGTTTATAATTTGTTTGATATGAGAAATGAATTAACTGTTTTTTCTGATACTGGAAGATCAACATATACTCTGGTGCCTACGTATACACCTCAATATAGTGGCCCAGGATATAATAGTTTGGATGAGTATCTTATCCGACCAGATTATTATTCCAGTCCAAGACAGATAAAAATTGGATTGAGTATAAATTTTTAATGAGATTATTATTAATCATCCTTTTATTTTCATTTTTATTTGGTCAAAGTCCTAATAAGTATTTGCAAGGGGTAGAAAACCGTACAAAAAGTCTAGATGTAACAGATCGTAAATATGGGGATCATAATGGAAACCGTATTTTTAATAGATTCTATAATTTTGGTGGCATTGGAGATGCTGGCGGTAGTTTATCTGGCATATATCCTTATGGATCTGGACATTCCTACTTTTATGAATTTACACCGGTAGTTGCTGCAAGCGTTATTGATACTAATGGCAATCGTGTTCATATAGTATCTGATGGTGCTGTTGGGTTAAAAGACAATTCTCCCCAGGGATATCAATGGGGTTTTGAGCCGCTAACCGGTTATGCGAATCCAAATCAAGAAATTATGGCCATGAGTGATAAGTCATTTACTTGGCCTGAAGCATGGCCAAATCGTGATAGCGATTGGGATGGGTTATGGAATGGACAATACGGAAAGTATGTTCGAGCAGATCAGGAGTCCTATTTTGTGATGGATGATTATTATAATGATGAATTTTCCCATTTCCCTGATTCAACTGATATTAGTTCTTTTCCTAAACGTAGATCTGGTATTGGAGTAGAGCTTGAGGTGCGTGTTTACCAATGGAATCATCCTGCAGCAGAAGATATAATTATTGTTACTTATTGGATAACAAATGTGGGTACATCTCGTCTTGATAGTGTGATATTTGGAATGTATGGCGATGCAGATATTGGAAGTACAAATGGCGATTATACAGATGATGATGCTTGGTTTGATGTGGAAAAAGATATTGTGTATCAATGGGATCATGATGGCTGGAGTAATGCAGATGGTGGTTTTAAGCCAGTGTACTTTGGGTGGAGTTTCTTGGAATCGCCAGGTAATCCCCATGACGGTATTGATAATGACGAAGATGGGATGATTGATGAAAGCCAATTTGATGGTATTGATAATGATGAAGATTGGTTAGCTGAAAGAGATGATATAGGATCTGATGGACTTGGGGCTTATCATTATGGTTATAATGGTCCTGATGCTGATGGAACAGAAGGAAACGGAATTCCTGATCTTGGGGAACCAAATTTTGAAATAACTGATAATGATGAGTCTGATCAGATAGGGTTAACTAGTTTTTACTCATCACCTTATCCAAGTATATTTCCATCAAATGATGAAATCATGTGGAGTCAGTTGCAACCTGGATTTTTTGATGTGACAACGCAAAATATTGATCAAACATTTTTGTATGGTTCTGGATTTATTGGTTTAGATCCAGGAGAGAAAAAGAAGTTTGCTGTAGCAATGGTATTTGGTAATGATATGGATGATATATTAAGGAATACAGTAACCATGCAAAATATTTATGATAATGATTATAATTTTGCTAAACCTCCATTAAAACCAAATTTAACTGTAGTTCCAGGAGATAAAAAGGTTACCTTATTTTGGGACAAAATTGCAGAAAATTCTTTAGATGCTATATATGGATCTGATTTTGAAGGATATAGAATTTATCGAAGTACAGACCCTGGGTTTATAGACCCTTATATCATTACTGATGCCTATGGAAATAATACGTTTAATAAACCGATTGCACAGTTTGATTTGATTGATAGTCTAAAAGGACCTCATCCAGTAGGATTTAATGGTATTCAATATGATATGGGAACAGATTCCGGTTTAGAGCATATGTTTGTTGATAGCAATAATGTGTATAATGGAATGACTTATTATTATGCAGTTGTCGCATACGATAAAGGATACGATTTGGATTTCTATGAATTAGGTTTTAGTGAGCATGATAACCTCTTACCTATCGCACCATCAGAATGCTCTATTATTGTAGATCTTGATCGTAAAGGGAATGTTACCAATATGAGTGAAAATGCCGGTATGGCTGTTCCAAATGCGACTGTTGCAGGATATATGGGGCCAAATACCGCATCAATTGGACAAGAGTTTGTTGTACATGATTCAGGATATGCTACTGGAAATATTGAAGTCCTTACCGTAGATCCTAATGCGGTACCTGAAGACGCAACATATTCAGTTACTTTTAATAAAAACCCTGGTAGTCCATACGTTTATTATTTTGTTCTTGATGAACAGATAAAAATGGAATCATTTGTTGTAGCGGGTGGGTATGGTGCCTTAGAGCATAAAAATATTGATTCATCCTCTGTTACTGTTACTGATGAAACTGGTGACATGGTTTATTCTTCAGGCGTTGATTATTCAATGGATTATGCAAATGGAATGATTCATGCTTTGGAAAATGGTAGTTTAGAGGAAATGGGTATATATGTTGTTAGTTTTAAATACTATCCAATATTTAACAGTAGCTCAATAGCAGGTGAGACAAACAATCCAATCTTTGATGGAATGAAAATATTTATATATAATGATCCTATTGCTGTTGATTTTGATTCTTCGGGCTGGCTTGGATCTAATTCTCCTTATTGCTATAGAATTTATGATCAAAGAATTCACCCAGCCGATTTTGAAATTATTTGGGAGGGAAATCTAGGTGATTCCATTACTTCTGATTATTCAAATCTTCCCTCGCCATTTAGGGTAAGAAATATTACTGAAAATAAGGATGTGACATTCCGTATTTATGATATAAGTAACAATGGGAAATGGGATCCAGCAGAACCTATTTTATTGATGCCGTATTCTGGTATGCAAACTCCGTATATGTTTGTTCAATTTTTCCCTGATTCTGTCATATGTCCGTACAACGAAGATGACTATTTATATGATACCACATCTACAATAGTTCAAGGCGATCGTTTTCGAATATCAACTAAACGACCATTTGCAAATCAAGATAAATTCCACTTTACAACGAAAAAATCATGGGTCGATAATGAATTAGCTAAAGAAGAAATGAATGATATTACTGTTGTGCCAAATCCCTACGTAGTGACAGCCCGTTGGGAGCCAAAACATATTTATGTTTCAGGGCGTGGGCCAAGAAAGCTTGATTTTATTAATTTACCTCAAGAGTGCACTATTAAGATTTTTACTTTATCTGGATATTTGGTAGATGAAATTAAGCACACTAGTCAATATGAATATGGGACATATTCATGGGATATGTTGTCTAAAGATGGTTTGGAAATAGCATATGGTCTATATATTTATCATATCGATGCTCCTAGAATTGGAGAAAAAACAGGAAAATTTGCAGTTATTAAATGATACGTTATACAAATATAGCAATAGTTGTATTTTCTTTTTCTTTATCTTATGGGCAGATAACTGGAAGTGTGAGTAATGTTGCCACTACAGCAGCTTCTTTTTTAGATATTGGTATTGGAGCACGGTCTTTATCTATGGGTGGTGCATTCGTAGCGATTGCTGATGATCCTACAGCTTTATACTGGAATCCTGCAGGTATTGTTAGTATTAAAAGTCCTATGGCGCACTTTTATCATTCGCCATGGATTGCAGATGTTCAATTTAATCATAGTGCAGTAGTAGTACCCTTAGATCGTTCAAGTTCGTTTGGTTTTTTTATTACTTCTGTTACTATGGATGAAATGCAGGTACGTACTGTAAAGTCACCACAAGGTACTGGAGAGTATTTTTCAGTTAGTAATGTCGCTTTGGCTGGATCATATGCAAGAAGATTAACTGATCGTTTTTCTTTTGGAGTTAACATGAAATTTATTCAAGAAAAAATTTGGCATATGAATGCAGGTGGTTTGGCGGTGGATTTAGGAAGTCTCTTTATCACAAAAAACAGTGGGTTGAGAATTGGTATGTCTGTTTCAAATTTTGGTGGAAAAATTTCCATGGATGGTTATGATACGGAAGTAGATTATGATATTGATGAAACGATGTATGGGAATAATGATAAGATTGATGCTAGTCTAAACTCGATGGATTGGCCATTACCGTTAGTTTTTCGCGCAGGAGTAAGTAAAGATGTTGTTCAGTCAGATATTCATAAATTGACTCTCGCAGCTGATGCAATTCATCCCAACAATAATGTTGAATATATTAACCTAGGTTTTGAATATATATTGCGAAATATGATCTCTATTAGAGGGGGACAGGCATTTTATGGTATGGATAAGTCCAAACAGGGTCTGACATTTGGTGTTGGACTAAATTATCAAATACCTAGAGGTCCAATAATTAATTTTGATTATGTATATCGTGATATTGGAGTATTTGACAATATACCAGGTTATTCCCTAAATATAATTTTCTAAATATTTATGTCTAATAAAATGAACCTTTTGGTGGTTTCTTCTAGTGCTGGAAAAAACTTCGATTTAGCAACTAGTTTAAAAGATATAGTTGATTCAAAATATCATAATATTTCTACCAATATAATTAATCTTGAACTCTATAATCTTCCTTTATATACACCTGATGTAGATACGGATAATAAAATTGCGAGAGAATTAAGTCATGAATTTGAAAAAGCTAATGTTTTTATTTTTTGTGCACCTGAATACAATGGTGGTTCACCACCTATATTGACCAATGCAATCACATGGATTTCGCTTACTACAAACAATTGGCGAGATAGCTTTAATGGTAAATTAGCTCTTATTGGTACACATAGCGGAGGTGATGGCCTTAGGTTTTTAGCTTCTTTTCGTTCTCAATTAGAATATTTGGGAACGATCGTGGTACCCAAAACAATAACTATAAATGATAAAAAAGAATTTAATAAAGATTCTGCGGAGCGGACTATCCAGAGTCTAATCGATTTATTATAGTATAATATTTATTATAAAAAAAGGGGCGTTTAGCCCCTTTTTTATTATGGAATACATCAATAGATTTAACCAATTTTAATTTGTCTTCCTTCTGGTTTAATTTCCTTTGTTTTGGGTAATGTTATCATAAGTTCACCATTAGTAAACTTTGCAGCTATTTTACCCTCATTTACATTATCAGGAAGGCGAAAGCTTCGGTTAAATGAACCAAATTGACGTTCATGAATACGATAACTATCAAAAGATTCTTTATCTTCTTTTATCCGTTCACCTTTAATTGTTATCACCCCATCATGTACATCTATTGATATATCTTTTTTATTTAATCCAGGCATATCAGCCGATAGAAAAAATTCTTTTTCTGTCTCATGTACATCCATTGCAGGAGAATAAGATTTTCCTGCGTGATGCATTGGAAAATCTATATTTAACATACTATCAAAGATTCTATCAAAATCTGATATTAATCTTTTATTTGGATTCCATTTTACTAGTGTCATTTAAGACTCCTTTCTTTATTTATTTTCACTTTATAATACGCAATTTCTGTGCCAAAATTATTTTTAGGTAATTATTGTATATATTACTGCAAATATGGCATATGAATTTGATATAGTGACAATATAGTATGTTAATATTGCATATAATTACTTATGTGTATTCAATTTGGAGTAAAAATTGTGTAATATTTAATATCTAAGATTTGATGAAAATGAATGATTTAGCATTATTTGGTGGAGATCCAGTTAGAAAAACGCCATTCTTTACATGGCCAAGAGTAGTGGATGGTCAACAAGAGAAATTAATAAATACTTTGGTGAATGATTCTTGGGGTATTGGCAGTGAATCTATAAGGGAACTAGAAGATAAATTTGCATTGTTCCATGAAGCAAAAAGTTGTATCGCAGTCAATACAGGTAGCAATGCATTGTGGGTTGCTTTAAAAGCGGCTGGTGTTTCTTCTGGTGATGAGGTTATTATTCCTGCCTATACATTTATAGCGACAGCAACTGCTGTACTGATGGCAAATGCAACGCCCGTTTTTGTTGATATTGAACCAAATACCTTTAATATGGATCCAAATTTAATTGAATCTGCGATAACCGATCGTACGAAGGTGATCATACCTGTTCATATTGGTGGTAATCCTGCAGATATGGAAAGTATCATTGATTTAGCAATGAAGCATAAATTAATAATTATTGAAGATGCTGCTCAGGCTCATGGTGCGGAGTGGGATGGTAAAAAAGTTGGAGCTTTACACAAAGGGGGAATATTTAGTTTTCAATCCTCTAAAAATATGAGCGCAGGAGAAGGTGGGGCAATCGTATCTAATGATGAAGATTTTATGGATACATGTTTTGCGTATTATAATTGCGGAAGACACCGTGATGGTGATTGGTATGAGCATCGTATTATTGGAGGGAATCATCGCATGAGCGCTATGGCTGCAAGCTTGCTTATACCTCAATTTGAAACAATTGAGAATGATATGCGTATTCGCGATAAGAATAGACAAAAATTAGATCAAGCATTATCGGATATGGATTTGGAAATAACACATCGATATAAAAAAGTTACAAGAGAGTCAAATCATCTATATTTACTACGGTATAAAGCAGAAAATTTTAATGATATATCAAGAGAAAAATTCTTTGATGCTATGAGAGCAGAAGGTGTGTATACTTATGCTGGCTATAATCCATTATATAGAGAAGATGTATTTAAAGGGCAAGGAGATGATTTTCCATGGCTAAAAAATGTAAATTACAGTAATATTTCATGTCCAGTAACAGAACAAATTGCAGATTATCAATCTGTATGGCTTACGCAAAATCATTTATTGGGCGATGAAAGTGATATACAAGATATTATTAACGCATTTGAAAAGGTAACAATGGCATTAAAAAATTATCCTGAGAAATTTGATAACTAGTTAAAGGAATTAATATGCAACAGATTGATCTAAAAAGTTTATTATCAGCAGTCGATGTTCCAGCCGATTGGGTTGGAATTAGAGAAGTAAGTGAAACTCATACGCCTCGTATTGTTCGAGATGGGGTTCCTCAAATGAATGCTAGTTATACATCTCAGGGGTTAATGGTAGAGGTGCTTGCTAATGGTCAATTTGGCTATTATGGTACGCCAAACATGACAAACGAAGGTGTAACCAGCGCTGCAAAGAAAGCTTTTACACAAGCAAATCTTGCCTCAAAACATGCAACATTTCAGTTTTCTGAAGATGCCCGCCCAGCTAATGTTGGAAATTATCAATCTCCATTTGTGAAAGAAAAAGGCTCTTTATCGCCAGGCGAGCTTAATAAATTACTTCTTGATGCTTATAATCAACTAAAAGTAAGCGATAAAATTGTTAGCGCCCGCGCTTTATTGCAAACAATTCAGACCATGTTTCGTTTTGTTAGTTCTAATGGCAGTGATATTTCCCAGGATTTTCTTATGTTAGAATTTGATTTATCTGCTACGGCAGCAGATGGTGCAAATCAGCAGACGCGTACTTTTGGTGGTATGAGGGGAAATTGTCTTCAAATGGGTATGGAATATTTTGATAAGTTAGAACTGCTTGCTCAAGCACAAAAAATAGGGGAAGAAGCTATCGAATTATTAGATGCAGAAGAATGCCCATCTGGTGAAACGGATTTGGTAATTGCTTCCGATCAAATGATGCTTCAAATACATGAAAGCGTAGGACATGCATTAGAGGTGGATAGAATTTTAGGAGATGAAAGAAATTATGCAGGATGGAGTTTTGTGAATTTAGAAGATTTTGGAAAACTTCAATATGGGTCAAAATTAATGAATATTACCTTTGATCCAACATTATCATCAGAGTTTGCTTCCTATGCATATGATGATGGAGGCTTGGAAGCGAAAAAAGAATATTTAATTAAAGATGGTGTTCTAAAGAGAGGTCTTGGTGGCATGGAGAGTCAAATTCGTTCTGGGGTATCAGGAGTAGCAAACTTCCGTGCTAGTTCTTGGAATAGAGCTCCCATTGATCGTATGGCAAATATTAATTTAGAACCAGGAGAATCTTCTTTTGATGACATAATTGGTTCAGTTGAAAATGGTGTCTATATGGAAAGTAACCGATCATGGTCCATTGATGATTATCGTAATAAATTTCAATTTGGATGCGAATATGCAAAACTAATTGAGAATGGCAAATTCACTAAAACTCTGAAAAACCCAAATTATAGAGGAATAAGTAACCCGTTTTGGAATAATTTAAAGATGATAGGAAATAATGATACATTTAGTATTTATGGTACTCCAAATTGCGGAAAAGGGGAGCCCAATCAGGTTATTCGAGTTGGCCATGCTTCCCCTGTTTGCTTATTTGAAAATATTCAAGTATTTGGAGGTGCTTAGAAATGGAAAAAATATTTAATCAACTTTGTGAAGGTTTATTCTCAGAACTGGAAAGTAATGAAGCATTAACTTTATCCTTTTCAGGAGAGAACAGTCAGTTTATTCGAATTAATAATGCTTCCATTAGACAAACTGGTCTCGTGGATGATGCGAATCTGGGATTGAAGTTTATTTCCAATAATCGTACATGCGAAGGAAGTATCACTGTATCAGGCGATTATGACGTTGATTTATCACGGGGAATGAAAGAAATGAAGCGTATGCGTTCTGAATCAAAAGAGATTTTAGAAGATCCATTTTTAGTCATGCCAACAAACTCCGGATCATCCCGTGAAATAATCAATGCTGATGGACTTCCATTTGAGGATGCAGTACAAGCATTGATTCCTTCAATGCAAAGAGGCGTAGATTTGGTAGGGATATTTGCTAATGGTAAGATGTATAGAGGTAATGCGAATTCTCTTGGTCAAAAACACTGGTTTGAAACAGAATCTCATTGTTTAGATTACTCTCTAGTTACACCAGAACGTCAAATGGTAAAAGGTACGTATGCTGGAACGGATTGGGATCAACATTCTTATGAATCTTATATTAATCGATCAATAGAAAAATTAGAATTAATGAAACGGAAGCCAGTTCGTGTAGATACAGGTATGTATCGAACATGGTTTGAAGCTAAAGCAGTTGCTGATTTTATAGATATGTTTTCTTGGAATGGAGTCAGTGAGGCAAGTTTACAGCAGGGGTGCAGTGGATTTGGTAAAATGAGACATAATGATGTGCGACTATCTCCCAAACTTTCTATATCTGAAGACTTTTCATCCGGCATGGTACCAAAGTTTAATTCCAATGGCGAAACGGGACCTGAATCTTTACCAATAATTTCAAATGGTGTTTTACAAAATACTTTAGTTAGCTCTAGGACCTCTGCAGAATATGGAGTATCAACAAATTATGCGGAAGATACGGAAGAATTAAGGTCACCATTCATGGCTGGAGGCGATTTAAGCCAAGAAGATGTATTAAATCGCCTAGATAAGGGTTTGTTTCTATCAAATATACACTATCTAAACTGGAGTGATAATCCAGGTGGTAGAATTACAGGATTAACACGCTATGCCTGCTTTTGGGTAGAAGGTGGTGAAATTGTTGCTCCCATTGAAACTATGCGATTTGATGATTCATTTTATCGATTCTTTGGATCTGAATTAGAATCTGTAGGTTCAAAAGTAGAAGTGATTCCAGATGTGCTTACATATGGTCAGCGTAATCTGGGAGTTGTATCTTGTCCAGGTGTTTTAACAGAAAAGTTTCAATTAACACTTTAAGTAATAAAATTTAAACTATGATAAATAAAGATTTGAATAAATATTCTAGTCACTTTTCCGCATATACGGAATTGCGAATACAGGAAAATAGAAATAATCATATTTCCCTGGTTAATGGTGATGTGATGGGTAATTCTATTTCTTCTTCAAGCGGCGTATCATCTCGGGTGTATCAAGATGGAAACTGGGGGTTTTCCTCAAGTCCAGATTTATCTGATTCAGCAGTAGAATATGTTGTAAAAAATGCCAGTGATAATGTTCTATTTATGACTAAACGTAAAAAGGAGCAATGTGGATTTATTTTACCAGATATTAGTGGTCATCACGATATAGATTTATCAACTCAACATGTTCGAAATGATCAAAAACAATGGATAGACTTTTTAAGAAATATAGATGAATATATTGCAAATAAATATTCTTTCCTTAGTTCTCGAACAGTTGTCCTGTCTGGATTAGATATGGAAAAATCGTTATTGACATCTGTAGGTTCAACTTCCTATTCAATGACTCCCCGTGGAATTATGTATATATCTCTTACAATGGATAATAATGGTGAACCTGTTGATTTAATGGATGTCTTTGGAGGGCTAGGACAATTAGAGGATCATTTTTTAGATCCATCTCATTTTTATAATGATATAGATATTCTTGTCGATCATTTACAAAAAAAATCAAATGGTGTGTATGCTGATGCTGGGATGAAAGATGTTATTTTAGATGCGGATTTAGCAGGAATACTTGCACATGAAGCAATTGGTCATACAACCGAAGCTGACCTTGTGTTAGGTGGATCGGTAGCAGGAGAATTTATGGGAGAGCAGGTAGCAAGTGAATTGGTTACTCTAGTGGATTATGCGAATACAATGAATAAACAAGTCTGTCCGGTTCCAGTTTATATTGATGATGAGGGAACACCATCGAAAGATACGGTTATTATTGATGGTGGTTCATTAAAAAGTTTTATGCATAATAAGGATAGCGCTCGCCACTTTAACACTAAGCCTACTGGGAATGCTCGAGCCTATGCTTTCTCTGATGAACCTTTAATTCGAATGAGAAATACTGCTATTCAGCCTGGAAAAAGCTCTCTTGATGAAATGATATCATCTATTGATGATGGCTATTATCTGATGAAATCGAGTAACGGCCAGGCTGATTCTACGAGCGAATTTATGTTTGGTGTACCTCTTGGATATGAAATTAAAGGAGGTAAGCTTGGAAATGCTATTAAAGACACTACTATTTCAGGTGTTGCCTTTGATGTGTTAAAAACAATTGATATGATTTCTTCTGATATGACTTGGAGTGCAGGAGGTATGTGTGGTAAAAAACAGTGGATCCCAGTTGGGATGGGTGGTCCTGCAATCAAATGCAAAGTCAATATTGGTGGACGTTAGTTACTACACTTGCAAAACCAAGATATTCCCAATTATTGTATAGAACAGTTAATAAAAGCTGGCGCGGATAAGGTGCAGTGCATTTATTCTTCAGGGGAGAAAAAAGAATTAAATGTAGATGCCGGTGAGTTTTCCCTTTTTCGTACGAATGCAAATCACGGCATATCAATGATGGTGATTAAAGATCAAAAAAAGGGATCCTTAAGCATCAATAAGATTGGTAAAGATAATATTGATGAAGCGATATCTACCGTTTTAAATATGGCAGAATCTTCCATGTCAGATGATGCGTATGATATATCGGAATTTCAAGAAGCAGAGTCTTTTTCAAAAGGGGACAAAGAACCTGCGTTAGATATCATGTATGATCGTATGGAAGAATTTATGGAATATTCAGCTAATACATTTCCCATAACAATAATAGAACAAGCAATTCTAGATTTTAGTGCTGGTACTAGTTATTATAGAAATTCTAATGGTGTATCTTTTGATGAAACGGAAGGATCTTATAGTTTTTCTGCGATGTTCACTTCCAAAGATGGGAAGGATACTTCTTCATTTAATTCTGCTGGTTTTTCCTCATTAGATATTGATTTTCCTTTTTATAAAGGTGGATCAATACATCGATTATTAAAAGAATCTGCTGAGCATGTGAGAACCAAAACTGTTCCAAAGAAATTTACTGGAGATATTATTGTCACCCCTGATTGTATTATGAGTTTTATTGGGTTTATTTTAGGAAATATATCTGATTATAGACTTATTGCAGGAACATCCTTATTTAGAGAACATATCAATCAGAAAATTATAGATGAATCGTTATCGTTACATTCAAAACCCTTATCCGATAGTCTGTCTGGAGGGTATTTTGTCACATCGGATGGACACAAGGCGGAAGATTTAACAATCATTGATAATGGTATCTTACAATCCTTTTTACTTAGCTTGTACGGATCAAAGAAAACTGGCTTACAAAGGGTGTCCAATTCAGGTGGATCTTTAATTATTGATTCGGGGGAAACACCTTTGGAAGATATGATCCAATCAGTAAATGAAGGTGTGTTACTAAGTCGGTTTTCTGGAGGAAGTCCAAGTGACAATGGTGATTTCTCAGGTGTTGCGAAGAATAGTTTCTATATAGAAAATGGTGAGGTACAATACCCCATTAGTGAAACAATGGTATCAGGAAATATTATTGATATGTTTCAAAAAGTGAAACATATATCACAGGAAGATGTAAACTTTGGTGATGAAATATTTCCCTGGATCCAATTTGAGGGAATAACGGTTTCTTAATCAAATTATTATTCTTTTTTACTTCGTATCAGATGAATCCCTTCATCTTCTAATGTATAATCATGTAAAGTCATATCGATAAATCCTGCATTTTTCAACTCGCTCATAATATCCTTGTTCGTCTGTAATGGTCCGGTACCGTGACCACAATCATTATTATTCACTATATCACTGGAAATAAAAAATAATCCTCCAGATTTCAAAACTCGATTAATTTCTAATAGCCCTTTATTATAATCATTCCAGTGATGAATTGAGTTAATGGCTATTATTTTATCTACGGATTTATCGTGAAGTGGGATATTCTCCGCAGATCCAACGCTAAACTCTATGTTTAAAGGTTGATCTTTTTTAGCAATATTAATCATAGTTTGTATTGGATCAATTCCATAAATCCTTCCATTATGACATATTATCGATGCAATTTTTACTGCTGTACCTGTTCCGCATCCTATATCGAGAAGTATATCATTCGGTTTTAATTCAATATTATTGATGGTAAGATCATTTGAAATATGATCTCCATATTGTTCCGCATACCATAATGCATTTTCCTCAGTCCATACTATCTGATTCGAAGGTATATGATGTTTTTTTACAGATGGTTTCATAGATATTTAGCTTAACAGTGATTATGTGCCCGAGACTGGAGTCGAACCAGCACATCCCAAGAGATACTAGACCCTGAATCTAGCGCGTCTACCAATTTCGCCACCCGGGCTCATAAAAGTAGGATGATTTTAAACTAATTATGATATATCTGCTACTTTTATGCGATTCAAAATAGATCAATTAGCAACCATCCATTACATTTTTTTATATGTCTGATGATTGGTATATTTACTTATGGGTAAAACTTGGGTAGAAAAGAGAGAACTTGATAAAGAATATCAAGTAAGAATAAACCCAAAAAAGTTTGCAGATATTTCTGCAGGAACTAAAATGCTTATCCTAATCCCAAAAATTGTTGATGAGTATGTTAAAAATATTTCTCAAGGTTCATTTGTTTATATGAAACAAATACGACAAGAACTTGCTAGATATTACCATGCTGAAATGACTTGTCCAGTAGTAACGGGTATTTCTTTGAGGATTATTTCGGAATCTGCATTTGAAGAGTATCAAACGGATCAGATACTAGATACAATTACTCCCTTTTGGAGAGTTGTGGATCCAGATTCAAAACTAGCCGGTAAGTTAGCTTGCGGCGTTGACTTCATAATTGAACACCAAATACAAGAAGGAATTGAGCTGTAAATTGAAACTAGGAGTATAAATGAAACAAGTATGTATTTTAATTGTCTTTCTATTAATCCAGTCTGTTTATGCAGACGATAGTGCGATTAATGAACTTAATGCTGCTTGGGATAAGTTAGAACAGACTGTTTCAAATGGAGATTTTGGTACCTTTAAGTCTATATATCATCGCGATGCGGTTTTAGTAAATGGAATATCAAAAAGTAGCTATCCTATAAAAAAGGCATTGGAAGGATGGCAACAAGGTTTTAAAGATACTAAATCTGGAGAAATCACTGCACATTTAGATGTAAAATTTTCTGAGAGGATTTATGATCAATTTACTGCTCATGAAACTGGTATTTTTCATTATTATACAATCAATAAAGGTGGGGAGCAAAATGACACTTATGTCCATTTTGAATCTCTTTGGGTAAAAAAGAACAATAAATGGATAATGATGATGGAGTATCAAAGATCAATGACCGATGAAACCGAATGGAATACCCTATAATTAACCAAATAGCATCTATTTATGTGTGGTAGATATACTTTTTTCAACAATATTGATTCTTTACAACATTCGTTAAATATTGATGTAATTGATTCAAATATTATTAATCATCAAGCTAGTTACAATATTTCTCCTACTCAAAATGCACCAGTTGTTTTTGAGGAAAATAATAAAAGAATTTTAAAAAATATGAGATGGGGATTGATTCCATCATGGGCAAAAGATAACAGTTTTGCAAGTAAGCTTATTAACGCACGTTCAGAGACAATTGCTGATAAACCAAGTTTTAAAAATTTAATTACAACCAATAGATGTGTTGTGCTCGCAAATGGTTATTATGAATGGGTAAATGTAGATAATAAGAAACATCCTTATTTTATTTATAGCGAAGAAAATACAATGATTTCAATGGCAGGGTTGTGGACAAAGTGGAGGGATGTAGTATCCTTTACTATTATTACAAAACAAAGTGACATATCCATTAGTCATTTACACCATCGGATGCCATTGATATTACAGGAAGAAAAGATTGATTCTTATCTAGACAAAAGGAATACGTTTGATGATTTTGTAAAATTTAATGATATGAAATTGAAAT
>CEVM01125362.1_pt1 | contig 25523 bp, 19 predicted proteins | sample 531481 | NCBI WGS metagenome assembly CEVM01 (sample SAMEA2623649, study PRJEB7988) | marine metagenome | biome: marine biome (ENVO:00000447); feature: mesopelagic zone (ENVO:00000213) & marine oxygen minimum zone (ENVO:01000065); material: "saline water (ENVO:00002010), including plankton...
GGTTTTTATGTGACAGGTGTTGGAATACCTGAACATGAGATTAACAACATCAATATAAATCAATTTCTCAATTAATGTTTTTATTAGCCAATGTATCTAAATCCAAAAAAATACAACCTAAATAGCCGCGCTTTAATTAAACAATCAAAACCAAACCACATAATTATTGTTGTAGATAGAAAAAGCAGGATAATAATGAAAGATGGAATGCGTATTAATGAACAAAAACAAGCCATAAACCAAGTGAAACCAAACACGAAAGTTAGTTTTCAAACAACTGCGCCAATATGTAGCAAAACCAAAGAATATTTATTATCTAAAAACATAAACATAATAAACAGTTAAACCACACATGGCCATCCATTTTCGCCAGCTTCATAAACAGATTGATAGAAAAATATCATCCAAAGTTATGAAACTGGCGACCCCCGTGATCCTTAGTAATATAAGTAGAACAATGATGAGCTTTGTTGATGTAATGATGGTTGGACACCTTGGGTCAAAAGCGCTTGCCGCAACAGGTATGGGGTCAATGGTGGTTTGGACAATAATAAGCTTTTCTATTGGTTTGCGGACAGCAACCCAAACCATTTCATCCAGGCGACTAGGTCAAAAGAAACATAACGAGTGTGGTGTGGCGCTCCGTAATGGAATTTTATTATCCTTTTGTTATGGTCTCCCAGTTTCTGTGTTTGGATATGTATTTACAAACCATATAGCACAGGCCCTACTTAACGATATGCAGGTTGCAACCCTTGCAGGGGATTATATTTCGATTGCTTTTCTTGGGGTGTTGTTTTCTTCTACATGTTTTGTGTTTCAAGGTTTTTATACTGGCATTGAAAAAACCAAAATCCACATGAAGGTAACCATAACATCAAACATACTAAACGTTTATTTAAACGCAGGGTTTATTTATGGGTCTGTTGGTGTAGAAAGTTTTTTTAACAATCTAAATCTTGCTTTTTTAAGCCACGCCTGGACCGTTTTTAATTTTCCAGCTCTTGGCGTTAAGGGAGCTGCGGTTGCAACAGTTATTGCTTCTATATTTATGATGTTGTTTTATTTTATAATGTTATTTGATAAAGAAATAAAAAATATTTTTGATGTTTTTTCTACACACCTTAACCGAGCAACACTACTTAGACAAATTAAACTTGCCACACCACAGGGCGCACAAGAAATATTTACAATGTCTGGCTATGTGCTTTTGTATAAAATAGTTGGGATAATTGGCATTATTGAACTGGCTGCAACAGAAATTGTTTTTACCATACTGCAAACCTCTTTTATGCCTGCCGCAGGAATAGGACAAGCGTGTGCAACCCTTGTCGGAAAATACATGGGACAAAAAAAGATAGAAAAAGCAGAGCTTAGTATTCATGAAAGCACCAGGCTAAGTCTTTTTGTGATGGGCTCAGTTGGGCTTCTTTTCGTTTTAACACCAGAAATTATAATTAATCTCTTTACCTCTGAAAAAGAAGTTGTTTATTTTGGTGTTATAGCCCTACGCTTTGCAGGGTTTTTGCAAATCATTGATTCCATAGGCATGACTCTTTGGTTTGCGCTTTCCGGAGCAGGAAACACCCTTTACCCCAGCGTTGTGGAAAGTCTTTTGGTTTGGTTATATTTTTTACCAGGTAGTTATTATTTTGGTGTTATTTTGAATTACGGATTTATTGCGCCTTGGTTGTTTTTCGGAAGCTATCTTTTGTTTTTTGCTATAGCAATGGTTTGGAAAATAAAACAAGGTGATTGGAAAAAAATAAATGTCTAACGCCTACTTTTCAAGAAGATCTTATTTATAACATAATTAATTTGAACACATTAATTTATTAACCATGATTCCCAAAGATAAAAGAGACATAGACCCACAAGAGACACAAGAGTGGATAGAGTCTTTAGAAGACGAACTTGAAGAACAGGGCTTTGAAAGAACCAGGTTTTTACTAGAAACATTAATTGACTATGCTTCAAGCAAGGGCGCCCGCCTACCTTTTAATACAAACACACCCTTTGTTAACACAATTCAACCCCATCAACAGCCTGATTTTAAAGGAGATCGCACTATTGAAAGAAAAATAAAATCAATAGTTAGGTGGAACGCAATGGCAATGGTTGTAGCCGCAAACACTAAAAACCCAGGAATAGGTGGGCATATTTCTACTTATGCATCTGCAGCAACTTTGTATGAAATTGGTTTTAATCATTTTTTTAAAGGACTCAACAATAAAAACGGACCAGATTTAGTCTTTTTTCAAGGGCACGCATCACCAGGTATTTATGCAAGGGCCTTTTTAGAAGGTAGACTGGATAAGACAAAACTCCAAAACTTTCGTCAGGAACTATCCCCAGAAGGAGGGCTTTCTTCATACCCACACCCATGGTTGATGCCTAATTTTTGGCAGTTTGCTACAGTGTCAATGGGCTTGGGCCCGCTAATGGCGGTTTATCAAGCCCGGTTTATGAACTATCTAGTTGATAGAGGGTTGTTGGAAAAAAGCAACAGAAAAGTATGGGCGTTTATTGGTGATGGAGAAATGGATGAACCAGAAGCAACATCTGGGCTAACCCTAGCCGCAAGAGAACAGCTAGACAATTTAATTTTTGTTGTTAACTGCAACCTTCAAAGACTAGATGGGCCGGTTAGAGGAAACAGTAGGGTTATACAAGAGCTTGAAGGAGCCTTTCGTGGTGCAGGTTGGAATGTGATCAAGGTTATATGGGGGTCAGATTTTGATGAATATATAAACCATGAAAATGGACATTTCTTTTTAAAGCGCGTAGAAGAAATAGTTGATGGTGATTTGTTAAAATATGTCGTTGAAGGCGGGGCATATTTTAGAGAGCACTTTTGGGGAAAATATCCCGAATTGCTTAATATGGTTGCAGATAAAAGCGATAAAGAACTGGAAAAACTAAAAGTAGGCGGACACGACCCGATAAAGGTATTTGCCGCCTTTAAAGAGGCAGTTGAAACAAAAGGAAAACCAACAGTTATTCTTACCCGAACAATAAAAGGTTATGGCTTGGGCGGGGCGGGTGAAGGTCAAAACATCACCCACCAACAAAAAAAACTTAACCAAGACGAATTATTATATTTTAAAGAGCGATTTGAAATTCCCATAACAAACCAACAGGCAAAATCAGCGCTTTTTTATAAACCAAGATCTAATAGCAAGGTAATAAAGTATTTATTAAACCAACGAAAGAAACTGGGCGGTTTTATACCTGAAAGGAAATCAAAAGGCCCTAAAATAACAATACCAGATATTTCAATCTTTAATGAATTATTGGAAGGAACTAATAATAGAAAAATATCTACCACAATGGCATATGTACGGCTTTTAACCCTATTAACAAAAGACAAGTCTATAGGGAAAAACATTGTACCAATCATCCCTGATGAGGCAAGAACATTTGGAATGGATCCTTTGTTTAGGCAGTTGGGGATTTATGCACATAATGGTCAATTATATGACCCTGTTGACTCAGACCAATTTTTATATTATAAAGAAACAAAAGACGGCCAAATACTTGAAGAAGGAATCAACGAAGCCGGAGCAGTGTCATCGTTTATAGCGGCAGGAACAAGTTACAGCTTAAACGGTGTGAACATGATACCATTCTATATATATTATTCTATGTTTGGGTTTCAAAGAATATGGGATTTTATATGGGCAGCAAGCGATATGCGAACAAAAGGGTTTTTAATTGGAGGAACAGCTGGAAGAACAACGCTGAACGGAGAAGGGTTGCAACACCAAGATGGCCACAGTCATATAGCAGCAGCAGCAACACCAAATATTAAAGCATATGATTTATCATATGGATATGAAATTGCCACCGTAGTACACTATGGATTAAAAGATATGTATGAAAAAAATAACGACTGTATATACTATATTACAGTTGAAAATGAAAACTATAGACACCCCCCTATTCCTAGCGGAGTTTCAGTTGATATAGTAAAAGGATTATATAAAATTAAATCCACAAACAACCCAACAATCAGGTTGTTAGGAAGTGGACCGTTGATGAAAGAAACCCTAAAAGCCGCGGACTTATTAAAAAAAGATTGGAGTATTGATCCAGGAGTTTGGAACGTAACAAGTTTTAGTGAGTTAAGAAGAGACGCTGAAGAAACAGAGAGGTGGAATTTAACTCACCCGACAAAAAAACAGCGAAAATCGCACCTTGAAAAAAAACTCAACAACAACAACGTTCCAACAGTAGCCGTATCAGATTATGTTAAAATGTTAGCAGAACAAATTGCTCCATATGTACCCGGACCATTTTATTCTCTTGGAACAGATGGTTTTGGAAGAAGCGACACAAGAGAAAACCTTCGTCATTTTTTTGAAATAGATAGATATTATATTACACTTACAGCCTTAAGGGCCCTGGCAAACGAAGGGTTTATAAAAATGACAAAAATTGAACAGGCCATGAAGAAATATAACATTGATCCAGAAAAACCAAATCCAACAACAGTATAAAATGAAGAAAATAAAAAACATACATTTGCCAGACCTCGGTGAAGGAATAGAATCAGCAATAGTTAGTGAGATACCAATTTCTAAAGGACAAAAGATAAACAAAGATGACACAATAGCAGTATTAGAGTCAGATAAGGCATCTATGGAAATTCCATCAGATATAGAAGGGGTTGTAAAAAGTATAAATATAAAAACTGGACAAGAAATAAAAACAGGTGATTTGTTGATAACGCTAGAAACAACAAAAACAACCAACAAAGACATAAAACAAACACCAAAACAAAAAGAACAAACACAACCAATAAAAACAGAACAAAAAACAATAACAGTGAAAACAAAAATAAAAACCCGATTAAACGATGGGGGAGTATATGCTAGCCCAGGGGTGAGAAAGCTTGCCAGAGAACTAGAGATTAATCTAGATATAATACCTGGAAGTGGAGAAAAAGGGCGAATAACAAAGATAGATCTTCATGGGTATATAAAAGCAAAAATGTACACACACAACACAAGCCCTTTACATTTCGAAGAAGAGATTGATTTTAATCAATGGGGTAAGATAGATGTTAAAAAACTAACAAAAATTAAAACAATTACAGGACAAAGGCTTTCTAGGGCATGGAAAACCATTCCTCACGTTACACAGTTTATAGAGTCAGACGTTACAGACCTAGAGGCTCTTAGAAAAAAAGAAAAAACTAAACAAAAAAACAGCGGCGTTAAAGTTACAATGACATCCTATCTTATGAAGGCAACAGTTTCTGCATTAAAAAAACACCCTGTTTTTAATAGCTCCATACAAAACAACGGAACTAATATCGTATTTAAGAAATATTATAATATTGGAGTCGCTGTTAACACAAAACACGGTTTGGTTGTTCCGGTAATAAGAGACGTTGACAAAAAAAACATTGTAGAGCTTTCAAAAGAACTGATGGATGTAAGCGAAAGGGCGCGCAACAAAAAACTTAACCCAGCCGAGCTTAAAGGTGGAACATTTACAATATCTAACTTAGGCGGTATTGGTGGTTCTTTTTTTACACCAATAATAAACCCCCCAGAGGTAGCAATCTTGGGCATTTCAAGAATTAAAACTGAGAACAACAACGAACAACAATTAACACTACCACTTTCTCTTTCTTATGATCATAGGGTTGTTGATGGTGCAGCAGGTGCGGCTTTTATGGTGTTCCTTTCAAACATTTTAAACAACCCACAAAACCTTAACTAGCAATATTTATTTTTGAAACAAAACAAAACAAGAGAGATAGTCGTTATTGGCGCAGGACCCGGAGGGTATGCAGCGGCTTTTCGCGCAGCTGATCTTGGAAAAAAAGTTACCTTAATTGATAAAGAACAAGAACTTGGTGGGGTTTGCTTAAACCGCGGTTGTATCCCATCTAAAGCACTTCTGCATATTTCTAAAACCATTTTAGACACACAGCGTTTATCAAAAATGGGTGTACATTTTAATAAACCCGAAATAAATATTGATCAGGTTAGAAACCATAAAAACAAAATAGTTACCAAATTAAACAGAGGAATTTCTCAAATGGCAAAAGCCCGCGGCGTGGAGGTGCTATGTGGAGAAGCGTCGTTTTTATCTAATCAAGAGCTATTGGTTAAAAGAGAAAGTGAAAAAATAAACATTCAATTTGAACAATGTATTATTGCAACAGGATCTCACTCTACATTTTTACCAAACACACCAGAAAACGACAATAATATATTAACCTCAAAAAGCGCGCTTGAATTAGAGAACATACCCAACACTTTATTAGTTGTTGGCGGCGGGATAATAGGTCTTGAGCTAGGGCAGGTGTATTCAACGTTAGGATCACAAGTAACGGTTGTAGAGTTTTTACCAAACCTAATTGCTGCAGCTGATACAGACATTGTTAAACCGCTTCAAGATCAATTAGAAAAACAATTTGAAAACATTTATCTATCTTCAAAGGTGGTAGCTGTTAAGAAAAAAAATAACAAACTAAGCGTTTCTATTGAAACGAACAAAAAATCATTTGTTCAGGTTTTTGACAAAGCGCTTATAGCTATAGGAAGAAAGCCAAATACTGAAACTTTAAATATAAACAACACAGATGTTTTAATAGAAGAAAATGGCTTTATACCTGTTAACGAATACCAACAAACCAGCGTTGATAATATATATGCAATTGGGGATATAGTAGGAAATCCAATGTTAGCCCACAAAGCCACACACCAAGGAAAAGTAGCTGCTGAGGTGTGTGCTGGAGTAGCATCAGCTTTTGATGTTGAGGCTATACCAAGTGTAGTGTATACAGACCCAGAGGTGGCTTGGGTAGGGCTTACTGAAAACGACGCAAAAGAGAAAAATATTAAATATGAAAAAGGAGAGTTTCCTTGGGTTGCGAGTGGTCGCGCAACAGTCGTTGGGTCAACATACGGAAAGACAAAAATATTGTTTTCTCCAGAAAACAATAAGGTTTTAGGTGTTGGTATTGTTGGTGTAGGTGCCGGGGATATAATATCAGAAGCTGTGCTTGCAATAGAAATGGGTGTAGACGCTGAAGATTTAAGCTTGACAGTTCACCCCCACCCAACCCTAGGAGAAACAATGGGTTTGGCAGGAGAAGTTTTTACTAACACCATAACAGATTTATATATTCCAAATAAATAAAGAGGTAAAATATGAAAAACCAATATATCAGAAGAAATATTTTTATATCTTTATTAATTATATTTATTGTTCCATTGTTTTCTCAAGAAACACCAGATAGTTCTAAAACCACACCAGACACAAGCAAAACAAAAATAACACTTGATAGCCTAACAAAATCATCAAAGCCATATAAAGGTATGTTTACATTTTATCAAGACACATCTAACGGTTCTTTACAAATGTTAATTGAAAAGAACCAACTTAATAAAGAGTTTATACATTTTGTTCACACACTAGACGGAGTGGTAGATGTTGGACACTTTAGAGGTGCTTATAAATCCAGCAAAATTTTTGAAATCAGAAAATATTTTAACAGAGTTGAATTCGTATTAATTAACACCTCATATTATTTTGACCCAAAAAACCCACTAAGCAAAGCATCCACAGCAAATATAAACGAATCTGTTTTAGCATCAGTAGAAATTGTATTTACTGATAAAAAAACAGGATCAATTCTTATTAAAGCAGACGATATGTTTTTATCAGAAAATCTTTATCAAATAAAGCCAACCCCAAACCCAAACACCAAACCGGGAGCACGATTTTCCCTTGGCTCATTAAATAAAAAGAAATGCCAATATGTTTCTATTAATAATTATCCCTTTAATTCTGATATAGCAATTAAATATGTTTTTGATAACCCCTCGCCGGTAAATCGTGGTGGGCCGGGAATTACAGATCCAAGGTCAGTTAATCTGGTTATCCAACATAGTTTTATAGCTGTACCAAAAAATAATTATTTACCCCGACATGATGATCCTAGGGTGGGTTATTTTATGACCCAAGTAACAGATATGACATCGGTTAGCAATACACCATATAGAGATATAATCCACCGTTGGAATCTTCAAAAAAAATATCCTGAATTACCGATATCAGAACCTATAAAACCCATTACATTCTGGATTGAAAACACCACACCAGTTGAGTTTAGGGATGCTGTTAAAGAAGGGGTGTTACGTTGGAATAGGGCGTTCAGAACAGCTGGTTTTAAAAACGCAATTGAAGTTAAAGTGCAGTCAGATGACGCAGACTGGGATGCGGGCGACATTAGATACAATGTATTAAGATGGACATCCTCTCCACGACCACCTTTTGGAGGTTATGGCCCAAGCTTTGTAAACCCAAGAACCGGTGAAATCCTGGGAGCAGACATAATGTTAGAGTTTGTTTATTTCACAAATCGGGTAAAATATGATAAGCTTTATGAAGAGTTTCTTAGTGAAAATAGTTTTACAGAAAGTTGTTTAGCTGGGTATTATTTAAATCAAGGAAACCAATTTGGTTTTGTTACATCAATGGTGTCTGGATATACAAATGAATTAAAAAAGAGAATAATTAATGAATCATTAATTCGTCTTGTTTTACATGAAGTTGGACATACTCTAGGTTTGAATCATAATTTTAAATCAAGTTATTTGCACAACAATACTCGTGTGCATAACAAAGGGATAACACAGGAAATGGGATTAACAGGTTCTGTAATGGAATACCCTGGTGTTAACATTGCGCCACCAGAAATCGAACAAGGTGAATATTATACCACAACCCCCGGACCCTACGATAAGTGGGCTATAGAGTTTGGTTATTCCACACCGCTTGATAATAGCGAGTTAGAAGAAAGTCGTAGAAACGCGATTTTATCAAGATCAACAGCTCCAGAATTGTCATTTGGAAATGATGCGGATGATATGCGGGCAGCTGGAAAAGGGATAGACCCACAGGCAATGATTTATGATATGTCTAGCGAGCCAATTGACTATGCAAGCGATAGAATCGCTCTTACAAAATATTTGATGGATGACTTAGTAATAAAATATTCTAACAGAGGAAAATCGTATCAACCTTTATTAGACGCATTTAATATTATTTTGAGGGAAAGAGGTATAGCAAGCAGGGTTATATCTAGACATATTGGAGGTATATATGTTGAACGTTCTTTTTTTGGACAACGAGGATCAAAAAAACCATTTAAAACCGTTCCATATAAAGAACAAAAAAAAGCAATAAAAACCCTCGAAGTAAATCTATTTCACCCCAACGCTTTTTCTTTTTCAAAAGATATTTTTGAAAAACTTCTCCCCCAAAGAAGAGGGTTTAATCATATGTCAACAACCGAGGATTATAAAATCCACGACAGAATATTGGGAATACAAAAAGACGTGTTTAACCATCTATTACACCCCAAAGTATTAAAGCGGATATCGGATACAGGTGTGTATGGAAACAAATATAGTCTCAACGAATTTATAACAGACCTTACTCTTGCTATTTATATTGATGACATGAGAGGTGATGTCAATACTTTTAGACAAAATCTGCAAACAGAATACACACATCGTTTGATTAAAATATTGAAACTAACAAACACAGAAAAATATGGTCACCACACACAATCAACTGTTTACAGAGCATTAAAAAACATAAAAAAATATACAAGAAAACAAACAGGGGTTACACCCACCACAAGCGCACATAGAGAATATATCAACTTTTTGATTGATAACGCACTTAGCAAAGATTAATTCTCTATATGAATGTAATACTCATAGCAGCAATTACTGCTGATGGCTATATTGCAAGACACAGCAATGACACAGTGGATTGGTCTTTAGATTTACATTTATTTAAAGAGCAAACAATGGGGTATCCGGTTATTATGGGATCAAAAACAAAAAAAACATTAACATTAGATCTAAAAGGGCGAAATGAGATCGTAGTTAATAGAAATGACAAACCCAAAACAATACTTAATGAAATAAAAGCGGATAAATGTTTTATTATAGGTGGAGGAAAAACATTTACACGTTTTTCTACATACCTAACACATTTGTATATAACAATCCACCCGTTGATTTTTGGAAAAGGTGTTGCTCTTTTTCCCAACCTTAAAAGGGAAATGGATCTTACATTAATTAAAATGTTACCTGTTCAAGAAAGAGAAAACCTATATCAGTTTCAGTATAAAATTAATCACTGATATTTGTCGCAATATACTCTTTTACATGCCTTTCTAACACATCAAGAGGGACCGCACCACTACCAAGCACAACATCATGAAACCCCCGTACATCAAATTTATCCCCCATCGTTATTTCTGCAAGTGATCGTAATTCTAAAATACGTAGTTCCCCAATTTTATATGCAAGCGCTTGCCCAGGCCAGGCAATATATCGATCAATCTCAACAACGATGTCATTTTGAGTCTTTGCCGTATTGTCAGACATATATTTAATTGCCCTTTCCCTGCTCCACTCAAATGCATGCATACCTGTATCAACAACCAACCTGCAAGCACGCCACATTTCATAAGTTAATTGACCAAATTTTGAATAAGGATCTTTATAAAAACCCATTTCTTCTCCAAGTTTTTCTGCATACAGACCCCAACCTTCGCTGAATGCAGTAAACCCACCGTGCTTTCTAAATTCCGGGACATTTTCTAATTCCTGAGAAATTGAAATTTGTAAATGATGACCAGGAACAGCCTCATGTAACGAAAGAGCCTCCATTTCGTACTTTGGTCTGGTATTTAACATATATGTATTTGCCCAAAAATATCCAGGACGCCCTGCTTTTAGTGAACCGCTATAATAATAAGCGGTGGGTGATGCTGGTGCCTGAAAATCAGGAATAGGCTTTACACCATATGAAAGCCGCGGTAGCTTACCAAAAAGTTTTACTAGTTCTGGATCAGCTTTTTTACATATTGTTCTGTATCCATCTAAAAGATCATCAGGTTTATTATAATAAAAATCAGGATTTGATCTTAGATAAGAAATAAAATCATTGAAAGACCCTGCAAACCCAACTTTTTTTATAATCTTATCCATTTCTGTTCGAATTCTCAAAACCTCATTCAGGCCAATTTCATGAATTTCTTGCGGGGTTTTATTGGTTGTTGTATAACTTTTTACTTTGAATTCATAAAATCGATTTCCATTTGGTAAGCTTGCTGCGCTTATGTTCTCTCGTGAATTAGGTAAATATGTATATAAGAAAAAATCATAAAGTTTTTTATACGAGGTGAAAATATTTTTCTGAATAGCTGTTTGTCCTTTATTTCGATATGTTGAACGTAATGATTCTGGCAAAACGGAAATATCTTCTTTAAAAGGTTTATAAAAAGGGCTTTTTTCTACCGCAATTTGGTGCTGCGTTAGTATTTGATCTGGCACTTTTTGAAGTACAATTTTTGGGTGCACAATATTTTCTTTAATTCCCTCATGCATTAAGTTAATTATTTGTTCTATATGCTGAGGAAATAAAGATAACCTTTTAAGATAATTATCAAAATCTATTTGGTTCCTAAATGGCGTAACTTCAACTAAATTTGGGAAGCCTATTTGTATACCACCCATTTGGTCTATAGGCATTAAATATTCTTTAAACGAGTGTGATTCAATAGATCTTGTAATCCTTTTAAAAAATAAATCAAAGTTTAAAATATCGCTGTCGTTCAACTTGTTTTTATTAATGTTTTGAAGTCGTTTAAGTATCAATTTATTTTTTTCATTCCGCCTGTTTATTGCCTCGATGCTCATATCTGAAAGTCTATCGTTATATCTATAGTCACCCAAATATGTTGCTCGAACAGGAAATTCTTGTAGTCCGTTTTCCCAAACACCATTAAATAGATTATGTAGTTTTTCTGACTCCGTGTTTTTATTTATACAACTGGAAAGCATTATGTAAAAAAATATAATAAATAAATTGTTTGATTTCATGATCACAAGAGAATTTTGTTACTTGTTTGCTCGTTTTGCCTTAACTATTGCAGATTTAATTTTTCCCCGGAGCACCCTGTTGTCTAATGAATTAATTTCATCCATATTTCCCCCAACCCCATCTTTAACCAGTCTTGATATAAGCTCTTTTTCGCCTTCTTGATTTGTAGCTGTAGAAACAACCAACGGTGTTGCCTGAGTAGACGCCACAGGCATTGGGGGTCGGTCGATAGAACCGCGCTTAATTTTTACGATCATTGCTTTTGCTTTCCCACGTATAACCTTATCCGATTCAGCATTAAGGGCCTCATCATCTCCGTCTAAAGCAAGATTAACGAGATAAGCAATGCGCTCTTCTTGAGTAGCAAACACTTCATCTCCTGTTTGTTTTAGTGTATTATTTACAGAGGGAACTTCTGATAAGGATTCCTTCAAATTTTCGGGAAGCACACCACCCTTCCTTTTAGTTTGGATTAATGTGGCCTTAGCTAATCCTCTTGTTGGTTTATCTGGAATAGCATTAATTAAATCCATGTTTCCTTCTAAACCAGCTTGTACAGATTGTGCAATAATAGCCTCCCTACTTAATGAAGGAATTGTGCTGTCAGTTGAACCAATATCAGTATCACTGTCTTTTTTAATATCAGAGAGAATAAAAAAACCAAGGTTTTCAAGAATTTTATATTTTGAGCTAGAAAAACCCCATAATGAAAATATTGAGAACAAACCTCGACTAACCCTACGACAAACTACGGACGTTCCATATGGTTCAGCTTTTAAGGAAAAATCAACATATTCTCGATAAAGCGGATTTAGTTTTAAATCAAAAGAAATTTTTTCATTTTTATTTACCACCACAACCCTACTTTTATAAAATGGCGACCAACTGTTTGGTCGAAGCAATAATTTTGCACCAGGAAGCAAAGAAAATTTATCAAATGAAAACCGATGCACATATCTATCAGTATCACCGTCGGGCAATAACCTATTTATTTTAGGAAACCACGATTGATAAGAACTCAAGTTAGTCAAAGATTTCCAAACAGATTCAGGTGAAGATAAATATTCATGCGTAACAACAGACTCTGCGTAAAAAGGTGTGTAATAGGAAAAAATTTTGCTACTGGTTTCTTGATTTTGGCTAGTGTCCCAGATAAATAGAAAAAGAACGCCCAAAACAGCTATTGTTGCAATTATTAATAACATATTTAACTAATTATATAAGTGGGATTTTACGGTAATACGTATAAATATTTATATTGTTTAATAACATTATCAAAACTAAATATATTTATATGAAAATGGTAATGAGATATTCTATTGGCGTTATAGTATTAATTATTATTGCATTACGAATATATTTTCACGACCCAAATCTAACATATTCAGGTGAAAAGGAGATTTCGGGTTTACAACAAACGGTTGATATATTTACTGACAACTACGGTGTTCCACATATCTTTGCTCAAAACGAATCTGATTTATTTTTTGCAGCCGGATATCAAACTGCAAGAGACAGACTTTTTCAAATTTCATTAGTTGTTTCTGCAAGTAGAGGAAGTCTTGCGGCGTTTTTTGGCGACAACTATCTTAAAGATGATATATATCTACGTACTTGGGGTATTCATAAAACCGCTAAAGAGATTCTTAACAACACAGATCAAAAAACAATTAAAACATTACAAAGAACTTGTGATGGAATAAATGCTAGAATTGATGAATTAGATGGTAAATATCCTTTAGAATTCAAATTATTAAGAGTAAAACCATTAAAAATTAAACCAGTGGACATTATTGCATACGGTCGTTTAATGGCACACGATTTGCAACAATCTTGGAAGCCTGAAATTTTATTTGGTTTATTATTAGAATATCTTGGCTCTGAAAAACTTAATGAACTGTTTCCAATATATGAACCGTTTAGACCAACAATATCAGAGGAAAATAAATATAAAAATTTAAAGTTACTATTTTCATCTATCTGGAATCATGAAATAAAGATTAGAGATTTAACAGGTGCAAATGGTGTTAGTATTGGATCTAATAGTTGGGTTGTTTCTGGAAAAAAATCAACCACAGGAAAACCAATACTTGCAAATGATCCACATTTAAAATTTACACAACCCTCCAAATGGTATGAGATGCATTTAAAAGGAGGCGCATACAATGTTAGCGGCGCCTTTTTGCCAGGCTTCCCACTCCCCGTTTTGGGTCAAAATGAAAAGATTGCATGGGGTTTTACTAATATCATGGCAGATGACATAGATTTTTTTATTGAAAAAATTCACCCAGAAAATCCAAATAAATACAAGCATGACAATAAATGGCTAGACATTGTTTCAAGAAAAGAAACAATATCTTTAAAAGAAGGAAAAGACACTACAATAATAATACGCGAAACACACCATGGGCCCATTATTAGCGATATACACCCCTTATTAAAAGAAAAAGATTATGCAATATCAATGTCTTGGGTTGGAAATAAAATAACAAACGAAATAAGTGCATTATCAAAATTTAGTTTAGTAAAAAACTGGAACGAATTTTCTACAATTGTAAGTGAGTTTTCTGTTCCAGGACAAAATATTATTTATGCTGACACTTTAGGCAATATAGGATGGAGGGCCGCAGCGCTAATCCCAATACGGAAAGATGGAGGAAGTTTGCTTCCAAGACCCGGGTGGGACTCAGATTATGATTGGAAAGGGTTTATTCCATTTGATGAAATGCCTTATATATATAATCCAAAAAAAGGATATATAGCTACAGCCAATAACAAAATAGTGGATGATAGTTTTCCGTATTATATTTCTAATCAGTGGGCGGAGCCAAGTCGAATTGAGCGTATAGAAGAATGGATAGAAAGCAAAGAAAAATTGAGCCCGAACGACATGAAACTATTACAGAATGATAGACTATCTTCTTTTGCGCGAGAAGTAACCCCTAATATTCTAAAACACCTACCTAACACCCTAAGTGGAAATCAAAAAACTGCTTATGAATATTTAATAAACTGGGATTTTATAGAAAGCCCAAATTCTAGCGCAGCTTTAGTATTTCATGTGATTTTAGATGAATTATTAAACAATATATATAAAGATGAATTGGATCTTGTTGATGAAAAAGCTTTTGATGCGCTCGTACATTTTTCAATGTTACCCTACAGAAATATTCACTGGGTTCTTTCAACAGGAAAATCTTCTTGGATAGATGATGTTCGCACAAAAAATAAAACCGAATCTATAGAAGAAATTATTATTAGTTCTTTTGAGCGCGCTATAAATAGAATAGAAAATGAAGTTGGTGTAAACCCAACCGTTTGGTCATGGGGAGCCCTACACACACTAACACACCCCCACCCTTTAGGGAAAATAAAATTATTGGATCTTCTTTTTGGTTTTAATGTGGGCCCATATACAACAGGAGGGTCTTCCATGACTGTTAATAAAGGTGAATACGAAGTTTTGGATGGTTTTGATCAAAGCGTTGGAGCGAGCTTTAGGAGAATTGTAGATATGAATAATATGAATTTAACTCAATTTATTATACCTACCGGACAATCTGGACAACAAAACAGCCCCCATTATTTAGATCAGGCACATTTATATAATAAAGGATTATACCGGACAACATATATGGATGAAAATTTTATCCGCACAAGCAATTTATTTAAACACCTTATTCTGCACCCAAAAAGGTGACTTTCTTTATAATAATATTTTTTATTATAACAGGACTTGTTATAGTCCATCTGTATTTATGGAAACCTAAACCCATGACAGAATTTTATAATAATAAGCCACTATTTTTTGCTCACAGAGGGTGTTTGCTCAACAAACCAGAAAACACATTATCTTCCTTTTTGGAAGCAATTAAAATAGGCGCACAAGCATTAGAAATTGATGTTATGAAAACTAAAGATAAAAAGATAGTATGTTCACATAACCACTACTTGGATATTGAAACAAATTTTATTGGAGATATATCTGAAATAGAATATTCTTATATAAAAAGAGCAAACACAGCCTATAGATTAAAAAATATAAAAGAACCCATTCCACAATTAATAGATGTTTTAAAAAGGATACCTGATGAAATAAAAATCAACATTGAAATTAAAACACGCAAATCAAGAGATATATTTGCTGCACGGGAAATTGTAGATATAATAAAAAATAAAAATATTTATCAGAGAGTTTTGATTTCTAGTTTTAACCCACTGGTACTTTGGTATATTAAGTGGTTAGATGAAAATATAAGAACAGGTTTTTTATATGATAACCCAAAGTTCTTATTCTTTAAAAACATTATTCACCCAGACTGCATACACCCAAAAGAATCATTAATTACAAAAAACCTAGTAAAACACTGTAAAGAAAGGGGGTTATGTATTAATGCCTGGACAGCAAATAACAAACCATCTGTTTATTGGCTTACTGAGCTTGGGGTAGATGGAATAATTACCGATAACCCCAAATTTTTCTCTAAACAAGTTATATGACCAACGAAATAAAATGGGGAGTACTGGGTTGCGGTAATATTGCGCAAAAGTTTGTTTCAGATTTACAATATGTTGATAATTCTATCTTATATGCAGTTGCTTCAAACAATAAAGAAAGAGGAAAGAGCTTTGCAAATAAACATAATGCTAAAAAAGTTTATAATAATTATAATAATTTAGTAAAAGACGAAAGTGTGGATATAGTATATATTGCAACAACACACAATTTTCATTATAAAAACACCCTTCTCTGTCTTGATGCGGATAAACCTGTATTATGCGAAAAGCCGCTGTGTGTAAACGCCAAAGAAGTACAACTTCTAATTGATATAGCAAAACAAAAAAAAATATTTTTAATGGAGGCAATGTGGACAAGATTTTTACCAGCAACCAAATATTTAATAAAAGAAATAAGAGATGGAGTTATTGGAAAGCCTAAATTAATACAAGCAGATTTTGGTATAAAAAAACCACCAATTAAGGGATCAAGGTTTTATGAAAAAAAACTTGGCGCAGGAGCGTTACTAGATCTGGGTGTTTATGCAATTAATTTTTCTAATTTTATTTTTGATTTACAACCAAAAAGGTTAAGCGGTTTTGCAAAACTAACCAATCAGGGAACTGATGAATATGCAACATATAGTCTTGAATATCAAAATGGGCACCTAGCACAACTTAGCTCATCAATCTCTTTTGTAACCCCGCACGAAGCAAGGATATATGGAGAAAAAGGTAAAATTGTAGTATATGATTTTTATCACCCCCAGAAGTACACTGTTTATTTATCAACAGGAGAAGAAACCACAATTAATAAACCTTTTCAAGGTTTTGGGTATCAATTTGAAGCTATTGAAGCACAACACTGTTTATTAAAAAACAAAATTGAAAGCACTATCTTTCCATTAGAAAAAACTCTTAAAGTATTGAAGACCATGGACTCCCTTAGAAAAGAGTGGGGAGTAAAATACCCAAACGATGATTAAAGCGTTTCGTAAATATTAACCAATATATAGTTAGTGTTTAAAACATCGGGTGCCCGTAAACATCATGGCTATGCCGTATTCATTACAGGCATCAATCACTTCCCGGTCACGAATAGAACCGCCAGGTTGGATTACCAATTTAATGCCCGAATCTTTGATAGCGTCAATGCTGTCCGGAAATGGAAAGAACGCATCGGAAGCCAGCACACCGCCCCGGACCTTTTCACCGCCCTTTCTCAAAGCCATGTGGACCGCATCCACTCTACTCACCTGCCCAGCGCCTAACCCCACCGTCGTATTGTCCTTGGCGATTAAAACACCATTGGACTTGGCGTGGCGGAGAACCTTCCATGTGAATAAGGCGGTTTCAATATCTTTTTCATCGGGCTCCTTTTTAGTAACAATATTCAGGTCATCTCTAGATAGGATTTTGGTGTCTGTATCCTGAACAAGCAAACCACCATCCACATGCCTAATCTCTAATTTGGTTGCCCGCTTTTCGAATGAACCCAATTCGAGAATGCGGAGATTTTTCTTTTGCTTAAATATTTCTAAGGCTCCCGGTTCAAAATCTGGCGCAAGCACAATTTCTACAAAGATAGAGACAATAGCTTCCGCTACCTCTTTGGTGCACATACGGTTAAACGCAATTATGCCGCCGAAAGCAGATAAAGAATCCGCATTGAAAGCACGATTATACACATCCAATAAATCATTACCGGTAGCCACACCACAGGGATTGGCATGTTTCACGATCACGCAGGCAGGGTCATCAAATTCCCGTACACAGGCAAGAGCACCATCGGCGTCCATAATATTATTATACGACAACTGTTTTCCCTGGCGAATCATTGCGTTCATGATATTCCGGTCTGTGTTGCCAGGTATTTTATAAGAAGCTGCGGACTGATGGGGGTTTTCTCCATACCGCATTTCTGAATGTTTTACAAAGGTAAGGGAAAGATCATCAGATAGATCTTCATGTTTTAAATAATTGTGAACAATGGTATCGTACTGGGCGGTGTGCCCGAAGGCTTTTATCGATAAATTGTGCCGCGTTTCAAACGAAATTTCTCCGGAAGCCACCTCATCAGCAATGATGTTATAATCAGCCACATCTACAACAACACAAACCCACCCTACATTTTTTGCCGCCGACCGGATCATGGTAGGGCCGCCAATATCCACATTTTCTAAAGCCAAGGCCAAGTCACAATTTTCCTGGGCAATTGTATCTGAAAATGGATAGAGATTACAGACCACAAGATCGATCCACTGTATCTGATTGGCAAGAGCATCTACCCTGTGTTTATCCCGCTGCCCAAGAATACCGCCCTCCACCAAGGGGTTAATGGTTTTCAGACGACCATCCATAATTTCAGGGAATTTTGTATAATCACTCACATTCACAACAGGAAGGTCTGCATCTTGTAACGTTTTGGCAGTACCTGCGGTGGAAAGAATTTCAACATGATTATTATGTAAAGATTGAGCCAGTTCAATTATACCGGTTTTATCAAAAACGGAAATAAGCGCCCGATTGATTTTTATGGGATTTTGGTTTAAGGATAGACTATCTAACATAAGAATTGTTTTGTATTAATTGAATTGATTCAATAAAAGCTTCGCCTTCTAATGCCTGAACCTTTGCTTTTAAGGTTTCTACGGTATCATTATCATCAACATTACATTTTTTTTGAATTAAAATAGGACCTTTATCTACATCTTCTGTAACAAAATGGATTGTACAACCTGTTTCCTTTTCCCTATTCCTTAATACCTCTTCGTGGATATTTACATCCACTCCACCAGCATATTTTGGCAATAGCGATGGATGAACATTTAACAACCGATCTCTCCATGTTTGACAAAATTCAATAGAAAGAATTCTCATAAAACCAATTAGCAGAATTAGATCTACTCCACTTTCTTTTAGGACAGTTGTTATTTCTTGATCGAACCTTTTTCTACTTTTTCCTTTATGTGAAAGAAAGAAAAAAGGAATATTGTTTCTCTTCGCACGCTCAAGTATGTAAGACCCTTCTTTATTGGAAATCACAACCGCTATTTTAGCGATCAACTCCTTTTTTTCTATCGAATCAATTATTGCTTGAAGATCTGTTCCTTTTGTTGAACCAAGGACCCCAAGTTTAATCATCTAATACTCCTCATGTGGTCAATTCTACTTTGAATTAGAATACTTTTCCCAATATCTTTCCTATGAAACAAGGGGCCCTCAATACATGAAATTTCTTTTTCAGCAATAGCCTCAGCCCCAGATATAGAATCATCAACCGCTACAATCGCAACCGCACGGCTACCTGCCAATATTATTTTATCATTTTCTATATTTACTGACGCATAAAACAATCCATCTACGTTTATTATATTATCTACTTTGATTTCTTTGCCTTTTATTGGTTTATCAGGATATCCTTGAGGAACCGCATACTTACAAACACTTGCCTTTCTTAAAAAATTGACATCAATGTTTTTTAATTTACCATCTGCTATACCTATGCAAATATCGATAAAGTCTGATTCCAGCAAAGACAACACATTCATTGCTTCAGGGTCCCCAAAACGCGCATTGTATTCAATTAACTTAACACCTTGAGATGTGGCTATAAAGCCGCCATACAATACACCTTTATAACCATAACCATATTTATTCTTTAATGCAGCAGCTGTTAAATTATTGATTTTCTGAGCCTCTTTTATTTCATTCTTTGTAAGAAAAGGTAAAGAGTGGTTTGCATCAGAATATGTACCCATTCCTCCAGTATTTGGACCCAAATCTCCTTCAAGTGCTCGTTTGTGATCTTGTATTGCGGGCATATGTTTAAGACAGTTTCCATCACAAAAACTCATTAGTGAAAACTCCTGACCAATTAGTTTTTCTTCTATTACAAACTTGCCACCTTTTTGTATTAATTGATCACAATAACCCAGCGCTTCTTTATGCGAATGGAGATGGTCTCCAGAAACCTTGACCCCCTTACCACCCGCAAGACCATCATATTTTACAACAAAATCACTTCCCAGATCATTTAAGAATTCTTGCACACCTTTTATTGAGTCGAATACACTATATTTAGGACATGCTGGTATTTTGTATTCAAGTAACAAATCTCTTGCAAATGATTTCGATGACTCAATTTTAGAATGCTCCCTGGATGGCCCAACAACCCGGATTCCAGATTTTGCAAGCACATCCGACACCCCGTTAGCAAGAGGGTTTTCAGGCCCAACAATTGCTAGGTAAATATTGTTTTCCCTTGCGTACTTTAATATTGTTTCATTGTTATTTATATCGGCAACCTGTATATCAAAACAAAGATTTTGTAGACCAGGGTTGTTATTCGATGCTAAACAATAAAGAGTTTTTTGTTTCGGGGAATTATGTAGAGCTCTAGCAATGGCATGTTCTCGCGCCCCAGAACCCACAATTAATATATTCATTTTTATTTTCCGTTGCGGTCTTTGATACGCATTTCTTCAAGTTCGTTTATTTTTTGAATACTCATATCATTAGTAATATATTTTTTATCAAAGCATGCCATACATGGTTGGTCAATATGATGATCTCCTTTTCTCATAACAGCTTCCGATAAAGAATCAATATCTTGATAAATTAACTGATCAACCTTAAGATATTTCTTTATTTCCTCTACAGATTTATTATTAGCGATTAACTCCTTTCGTGTTGGCATATCAACACCATAAAAACAGGGCGATATCACAGGCGGGCAAGCCACAGCAAAATACACTTCTGTTGCACCGAAGTCTTTTAGCATACGAACAATCTCCCGTGAGGTGTTTCCTCGAACAATGCTATCATCAACTATCATGACTTTTTTGTCCTCTATTTCTGTTCTCTGAGGAGTAAGTTTGTATCTAACAGATTTTTTGCGAGCCTTTTGACCGGGCATGATAAAAGTTCTGCCTATAAACGGGTTTTTATATAATCCTTCAGAATAACGAACACCCAAGGTGTTAGCCATTGACAAAGCAGATGTATTTGCTGTGCTAGGTGCAGGAATAATTATATCGGGAATTTTATCTGGGAATTCTTGTTTCCATTTTTCAGCCAGATTTTGCCCCATTCTTAATCTAGATCTATAAACACTTACATCGTTCAAGGTTGCATCCGGACGAGCAAAGTATACATATTCAAATATACAGGGATTAAATGTTTGTTTTTTCATACGCTTATTAAATACTACACCCTCTTGGGTTATGTATATGATCTCCCCCGGTAAAACACTTCCCTCTGGTTCAAACCCCAGTGGATAAAACATAGTGTTTTCCGATGCAATAATACGATCCTTTCCCCCTTCTTTATTTGTTCTAACACCCTTTACAAGAGGACGAATACCATTGGGGTCTCTAAATGCAACCAACCCCTTCCCAATTATTAAAGTAACTACAGAGTACGCACCATGAACCCTTTCAAAAATCTTTTCTACCGCACCACATAGGTTGCTAAAAAATTCTTCATCATCAGTTGGCTGTTGTTTGTTGTGCAGCAGGTCTGCAAATAAATGGAGGAGAACTTCCGTATCGCTTTGTGTATTTAAGTATCTAGATTCACTGCCCGTTACTGTTTTTGCAAGCTCATTATAGTTTGTCAAATTTCCATTATGAGCTAATGCAATACCATATGGAACGGAAGTCCAAAATGGTTGAATTTCACCATGACCAAAGCCTCCGTGTGTGGGATACCTATTATGGGCTATTCCAATATTCCCTTTTAGTCTAGCTATTTTTTTATCTGTAAATATATCTTTAACTAAACCGGATCCTTTTGATTTGTGCATACGGTTTTTGTAAGTAATAATACCTGCAGCATCCTGACCGCGATGCTGTAAGTGTATTAGACTATCATATAGTTCGGCAGCAACAGGTTTATTAGAATATATTCCAGCTATTCCACACATTATCTTAATTTTGCTAATACAGAGCTTAATCCTGTATAGCCCCCAGGGGTTAGTTTCATTAATGTATTTTTATCATCATGAGAAATATCAAGTGATGAAATAATTTTCTGAATATTGTTTTTGCTTATAGTTTCTCCTCGGGTAAGCTCTTTTATTTTTTCATATGCATCCGAATCGCCATTCTTTCTAAGAATTATTTGTACCGCTTCAGCAAGAACTTCCCAGTGATTATTTAGCTCATTCTTAGTTCTCTGTTTGTTGATTTTAACACGACCCACCCCTTTAATTAGACTGTTTAATGCAATAACGCAATAACCTAACGCAACGCCCTGGTTTCTTATTACGGTACTTCCTGAAAGGTCCCGTTGCAATCTAGAGATTGTTAATTTATTTGCAAGATGAATCAGCAACGAGTTTGCTAATCCGCAATTCCCTTCAGCGTTTTCAAAATGAATTGGATTAATTTTATGTGGCATAGTTGAAGAGCCAGTTTCACCGCTAACTATTTTTTGTATTAATATTCCTCTGCTTATATAAAACCACATATCATTTGAAAAATCTATTAAAACTGAATTAACACGAGAAAGTAAATGATATTGTTCGGCAAGGGAATCGTGAGATTCAATCTGTGTAGTCAACGGATTGTGTTTTAAGCCAAAATATTTAACAAATTTATTTGAAAATTTTAACCAATCAATATTTGGATATGCTAGAAAATGAGCGGACCATGTTCCAGTAGCGCCACTTATTTTGCCCTCTAGTTCTAACTCTTTTAATAGTTTATAGTGTTTATTTAACCGATAATAGAATACGGCCATTTCTTTACCAAACGTAGTTGGCGTAGCCGGTTGGCCATGCGTTAGAGACAGCATTGCTTCTTTAGAGTGTTTGCTTGCCAGATCCTTAATTGCTTTTATAATAGTATTTAATTTATCAAGGTATACATTTTTTGTTCCATCTTTCCACATCATACTATATGAAATATTATTTATATCTTCGGAGGTTAAGCCAAAGTGTAGCCAGGGTACAAGGTTGGTTTTATTCATTTTCTTCAATTTTTCTGATATAAATATCTCTACAGCTTTTACATCATGGTTTGTTTGTGATTCAATCTTTTTTATCCTTCTAGCAGATATAGTATCAAACTTTTGATAGATTTTTCGTAATGAGTTTTGGACATTCTTACTAATTAACGGTAGATCAACTAGTTTTTTTTCTTTGCTTAGTGAAATTAAATATTCAACCTCCACCATTACCCTGTATCTCATCAGAGCGGATTCCGAAAAATAGTTTGACAGTATAGAAGCCTCTTTATTATAACGGCCATCTAAAGTAGAAATACTATTTAGCTGATCAGGCACCAAAAATCCGCTTTACTGCTAGCGCGCAATTTCCAGGATCAATAACAGTTAGCACAGGTGTATTGCTAGGCATTTGTAATGTAGAGTGAATATTAACAAGCATGTCAGATTTATCAGAAAAAGGTGGGCACGCCAATGTTGGGAATGTAGAGTTTGCCGCCACGAAACCGGATAGCGCATTGGAACGACCTGCGATCGTAATGTATACCAATTCTTTTTCATTTATATTATTATCTAATATATCTAAAACTTTTCTTGGCTCTTTATGCGCAGAAGCAGCATGTTGCTCCCATTCAATTCCATACTCATCAAGTTTATTTGTAATTTTTAATGAGTGAGGTTTATCTGAAACCGAGCCCATAATAATAACGACTTTCATTTATATATATTCCTTTAAATTATTTATAATTCTATTTTTAATAAGTTCACCCCTAGCTGGCATCGGAAAATCTTCTCCTGTAATTGTCTCGTATAAATAAATATATCTATTAGATAGCTCAACCACCAGGTCATTAGGCGCAGGTGGAAGCTCATCATCATTATAAGGGTCGCAATTATCTACAAACCAAAGACGCAGAAACTCCTTATCAATGTTTTCTGGCTCTAACCCATTTTCAATTCTTTGTTCATATGTATTTTTAATCCAATACCTACTAGAATCGGGTGTGTGTATTTCATCGATAAGTAATATGTTTCCAGACTTATCAATGCCCATCTCGTATTTTGTGTCCACAAGGATCATTCCATGTTCCGCAGCAACCTTTTGACCAAAAGAAAATAAATCCAAAGCTATTTTACTACAATAACCCCAGTCTTCTTTTGTCATCCACCCCTCCTTTATAATATTTTTAGGAGAGATTGGCCTATCATGGTGCTCTTCTTTTGTTGTTGGTGTTAACATGTTATCATCTAATTTTTGATTTTTTATTAAACCTTCTGAAAGCTTGTTGCCACAATATTCTCTATCTCCATTATTGTATACTGTCCAAAGCGATGTGCTTGTGCTGCCAGTTATGTAACCACGGACCACAAATTCTATAGGAATCACTTTGCATTTTTTTGCTATAACAACATTTGGATCAGGCATTTTAATCAAGTGATTTGCAACAATATGTTCAGTCTTTTTAAACCACCATGCGCTTGTTTGGTTTAAAACCTGACCTTTAAATGGTATAGAAGCGAGTACACGATCAAAAGCGCTTTGTCGGTCAGTGGTTATTAGAACTATTTTATCTCCAATATCATATTGATCTCTTACTTTACCAGTTCTTTTGTTTCCTTTTAGGAAGCCTGTTTCTGTTAAGCAGTTATTAAGCTCTAGTGAAATTCTTTTTTTATAATTATCATTCATATGTATAACATTTTTCTGAAAACGGATTAAATAAGATTTGACTACCTAAAACTTTTTTAACAACCTGATCAAAGTTACCACTTTTTACTTTTATGTTCCATAGGACACCATAGCGTATTTCAATTATATCTTCTATATTAAATCGATCTATAAGAGACTGCTTTTTTTGAATGCCCAACATGTCTTCGTTTTGTCTAACCAAAAACGTAACGCTGTTTTTATCCGGACTAAAATCTGATATATATTCTTTATTGCTATTAAAAAGCTCACCACTTCTTTCGATTTCAGCACAGTTTAAATTATTTTCCCCAATTATTTCCCAATGAGTCATTCGTTTTATATTCACAGATACCCCAGCTTGATTAAGAGCATTTTGAACTGAATTGGCTTCATTATCTGTAATTATCATATTAACAATCCACTCTACCCCATTATTTTTAGAAGCATATTTTTTTATATT
>CEVM01261770.1_pt1 | contig 25373 bp, 17 predicted proteins | sample 531481 | NCBI WGS metagenome assembly CEVM01 (sample SAMEA2623649, study PRJEB7988) | marine metagenome | biome: marine biome (ENVO:00000447); feature: mesopelagic zone (ENVO:00000213) & marine oxygen minimum zone (ENVO:01000065); material: "saline water (ENVO:00002010), including plankton...
CATAGACCTCATCTCCTAAGGTATAGCGATGATGGGTGCGTTGCCCTATCACGGCATATTCCTCTTTATCAAATACATAGTGATCATCTTTCAAATCTTGAAGACGTACCATACCTTCACATTTATTCGAAATGATCTCCACGTAAATGCCCCATTCGGTCACGCCGGAAATCACGCCAAGAAAATCTTGATCTTGATGCTCCTGCATATATTTCACCTGCATGTACTTGACACTATCCCGCTCTGCATTAGCGGCAAGGTTTTCCATTTCACTGCTGTGACCACATTTATCTTCTATCGGATCTTCTTTCGCTGAATCCTTTCCATCCAGATAATGTTGTAGCAATCGATGCACCATGACATCAGGATAGCGTCGAATAGGAGAAGTAAAGTGTGTATAGTAGTCGAATGAGAGTCCGTAGTGCCCAATATTATGCGTCGTGTATACCGCTTTGCTCATACTTCTGATGGCCAGCGTATCGACAAGGTTTTGTTCTTTTTTTCCGACCACATCGCTTAACAACTTGTTCAAGGAAGCCGCAGTCGACTTACGGTCGCGTGTATTCATAGAATAGCCGAATCGCTTTACAAATTTTTCTAAGGCGGCGATCTTTTCATCATCCGGCTCGTCGTGTACGCGGTAGACAAAGGTTTTCTTCGGATTCTGTTTCCCGATGAATTCGGCCACACTTCGGTTTGCCAACAACATAAATTCTTCAATCAGTTTGTTAGCGTCTTTACTTTCTTTGAAATAAACCCCTTCTGGTTCGTTGTGTTCATCCAAGATGAATTTTACTTCCACTTTGTCAAACGAAATCGCGCCTTTTCGCATGCGGTTGGTGCGCAGCTTTTTTGCTAATGAATCTAAGGTTAGAATGGCCTCAGCTATTGGAGATTCTACCGTATATTCTTTTCCGCTCAGTGCTATCTCCTTCGGAATTACTGCATTTTCAGCATTGCCATGCTCAATCACGGCTTGGGCTTCTTCATACGCAAAACGTGCATCGCTATACGTCACCGTTCTTCCGAACCATTGATCGACAACTTCCGCTTTTTTGTTCATTTCAAAAACAGCAGAGAACGTATATTTTTCTTCATTGGGGCGAAGCGAACACGCATTATTCGATAAAATTTCCGGAAGCATGGGTACGACACGATCTACCAGATACACCGACGTGGCCCGCTCAAAGGCTTCATCATCTAACACATTTCCGGGCTGTAGATAGTGAGATACATCAGCAATATGAATTCCTATTTCGTAATTTCCGTTCTCCAAGGTTTCAAAAGAAAGCGCATCGTCAAAATCCTTTGCATCTTTTGGATCGATAGTGAAGGTAAGAACCTCTCGCATATCGCGACGCTTCTTGATCTCTTTTTCGTGAATTCTGGTATCGAGATTATTAGCAAAATCTTCTACCTCTTTCGGAAATTCATAAGGGAGTCCGTATTGCGCTAAAATCGCATGAATTTCGGTGTGGTGTTCTCCAGGTTTTCCCAGGACTTTGATAATGCTGCCTACAGGAGAATCGGAATGTGCTTCCCATCCTTCCATTTTAACCAGTACTTTATCTCCATTATTAGCATTACCAATCTGACTCTTCGGAACAAAAATATCAGTAGGCATGTTGTAACCATTGCATTGCACAAAAGCAAAACGTTCAGAAATTTCGATGGTCCCCACAAATTCGGTACGTTTCCGCTGCAGTACTTTCGTTATTTCTCCTTCTAATTTTCCATGTTTTCTCCGTTTGAAAACATAGACCTCCACAACATCTCCATGTAAGGCTCTATTGGTATTCTTTTGATTGACAAAAATATCGTCTTCCAATCCTTCCACAATAATGTAGGCTTGGCCTCGACTGGTCATATCTACCACTCCGGTATGATAATCTTTAGAAGGCACCAAAACATATTTACCACGGCTCACTTCATGGATGGTCCCTTTTTCGGTAAGCTTCTTGAGCTTTTTGGTGATATGATTTCGCGTGCTGGGATCATTTACCCCTAATTGCGCGGCAATCTGTTTATAATTTAGCGGTGTATTATTATGTTTCCGAAGGACCGTAAGTAGTTGTTCTGTAAGGGCTTGATGCTGTTGTTTTTTTCCTCTTCTCTTTTTTCGTTTCGGCATAGATTGTAGTTAAGCGGTAAAAATACATTTTATAGCGCAAAAGCAGTTCCCATTTTGTAAAGATTTAATACATTCGTAATACGCTAGTTAGCCAGCTTTGGAACAGTTTGTAACGATCGCCACTTTCACCTATCCCAGCGAATATGCTGTCCTCCGTCTGCTCTTAGAACGGGAGGAAATTCCACATGTTTTTCAAAATGAGACCATGATAGGTGTTCTCCCTTTTCATAGCAACGCCGTAGGGGGCATTCGCCTAAAAGTCCACGAAAGCGACGTCACCAAAGCAACAGAGATTATCACCCAACTCAATCAAAGCGATCATCTACGCATCGTTTAGCTTCCAGAAGTAGTTTTCAACATATATAGTATATACTTTTTTTCTTTTAAAATTTTTAAATAAAAATGATGCTTATTATGGGATGTTGATAAGCGGTATAACTTTTTAAGGAGAACTTTTTTATTTTCTAAAACATGTTTTTAGCAACAATCAATTAACAAATATTTAAGAGTATTAGGGCTTGAATTACAAGGGCTTTATTGCTACTATCAACAGTTGTTAATAACCTACAAACACCTTTTATTTTTTATAAATTACCCTTTTATTATTTGTTGGAAACCGAAAATTTGAGGTTGAAAAATACTGTAGAATACCACCTATTTTTTTTTGGATAAAAACGAGATTCTCTCATATGAAAAATACTAAGGTAATCTCCAAATAATGTTTTGGTAAAGTTGCTAACAACGAAGCACACATTTGTTAACGTAACTTTACTTCAATGTTAATTGCCTGCCGTTTGTGATTTCTTTTAAAAATAGGTTTCAATGCTGTTCTGAACCATCCCCATCGCGTATATTTGTAGAAAACAATTCATTATGAAAATAGCGATAGGAAACGATCATGCAGGTACCGCCTATAAGAATCGTATAGTTGCATTTTTAGAAGGAGAAGGTCACGATGTAACCAATGTGGGTACTGATGCTAACGATAGTGTAGATTATCCTGATTTTGTACATCCTGTGGCTGAAGCAGTGAGTTCACAAACAGTTGATTTTGGAATTATTATCTGTGGAAGCGGAAACGGTGCTTCTATGACGGCCAACAAACATCAAAAGGTGCGCTCTGCCTTGTGTTGGACCAAAGAGATCGTAGCCCTAGCTCGTGAACATAATGATGCTAACGTATTAAGTATCCCGGCGCGATTTACGAGTGAACCACAAGCCCTAGATATGGTAAAGACTTTCTTATCTACAGATTTTGAAGGAGGTCGCCATCTTAGACGTGTAGAAAAAATAGCCTGCTCATAACCTATGTGACCATGAGCCATTCACATGATCATCACCATCCGGATGTTAAGGGTCGAAATCTATTGATCACTATCATCCTCAATGTGATCATCACCGCCGCCCAAATTGTAGGGGGTATTCTTTCCGGAAGTCTTTCTTTATTAAGTGATGCATTGCATAATTTCAGTGATGTTGTTTCACTGATCATAAGTTTTGTTGCCGATAAATATTCAAAAAAGGAAGCTTCTTTTAATAAAACCTTTGGTTATAAAAGAGCCGAGATTATCGCAGCTTTCGTCAATGCTGCAAGTCTGTTGGTGATCGCTGTATATCTTATTTACGAGGCGATCGAGCGCTTTTTTAATCCGCAAGTTATTGAAAGCGGACTCGTAATCTGGTTGGCAGTAATAGCGATTGCTGCAAATGGTTTTAGTGTTTTATTAATTCGGAAGAATGCGAAGGATAATATGAACATGCGCTCGGCTTATTTACATTTGTTCACAGACATGTCAGCTTCGGTAGCGGTTTTGATAGGCGGACTCTTAATGAAATATTTTGGATGGTATTGGGTAGATAGTTTACTTACTGTTTTAATCGCCCTGTATCTGATTTTTATGGGATATGATCTACTGAAAAGCTCTTTTAAAGTACTGATGTTGTTTACACCCGATGATATCAATCTAGAAAAATTACGAGAACGCATTTCCGAAGATTCCGCCGTAAAAAATGTACATCACATTCATATTTGGCAGCTGAATGAACAAGAGATTCATTTAGAGGCTCATGTTGATTTCTACGAAGATCTATCCTTGTCAAAATTTGATGTGATCCTCGATAGAATGGAACTTATATTAAAGGATGAATTCGGCATAAACCATGTAAATATCCAACCCGAATATCAGAAAGACGACGCAAAAGATATCATTGTTCAAGATTAAAAAGCATGCATGTATTCAGTAAACCATTTGAAGCGTTAACCCTAGACGAATTATATCAATTACTTCGATTACGAAGTGAGATCTTTGTGGTGGAACAGGATTGTGTTTATCAAGACATCGATAACAAAGACCAAAAGGCACTACATGTGCTAGGTAAAAAACAAGGGAAACTAGTTGCCTACACACGTTGCTTTCCACCGGGCATCTATTTTGAAGAAGCCGCGATTGGTAGAGTTGTGGTTACCGCTTCGGAAAGAAAGCATAAACTAGGCCGACAAATCATGCGAAGCTCTATCGAGATCCTTCAGAAACAATATCCGAAGCAACCGATCAAACTTTCCGCTCAAACCTACCTACTCGATTTTTATAAATCCTTGCAATTTGAACCTATCGGAAACGAATATTTAGAAGATGGTATTCCGCATATCGCAATGATATTAGCTTAAAATGTCATATTCCTAAAAAAGCTACCATAAAATAATAATTATACAAATGGAATCAATACCCCTAAATTTATAGGGGTGTTTTTATTATAAATTAATATTTTTATCCTATCCAACTAAAAAAATAGGGGTATGGGTAGAAAAATAAACTTTTATGTATTAGCAGGATTGGTTATCATCTGTCTTTTATTAGGAACCGAATATCAGTATTTAGAAGGGTCTGGAACTATTGATACGGGTGATACTGCTTGGATGATCGTGGCTAGCGCTTTTGTGTTATTGATGACACCCGGACTTGCCTTTTTCTACGGCGGAATGGTGAGTAAAAAAAGTGTTATCTCTACAATGCTGCAGAGCTTTGTAGCCCTTGGAGTAATTAGTGTGCTTTGGGTTGTGGTTGGATTTAGTTTGGCATTCGGGGATAGTATCTATGGAATTATTGGAAATCCATTAACCTACTTCAATTTCAATAATGTCACCGTATCACCCAATCCGGATTTCTCAGAAACTATTCCCTTTCTCATCTTTGCGCTGTTCCAACTTAAATTCGCCATTATTACTCCGGCGCTCATCACCGGAAGCTTTGCCGAACGAATTCGGTTTCGAAGTTATATTCTGTTTATGGTATTATTCTCCATCTTTATCTATTCTCCGCTCGCCCATATGACTTGGCATCCGGACGGCCTACTTCGGAATTTAGGAGTCTTGGATTTTGCGGGAGGCACCGTAGTGCATATGTCGGCGGGAATCGCAGCATTAGCAGGAGCAATTTATTTAGGAAAACGGAAAAAGCCCATGGAGCGACCTGCAAATATCCCTTTTGTGATTCTAGGAACCGGCTTACTTTGGTTTGGCTGGTTTGGCTTCAATTCTGGGTCGGCCCTAGGCGCAAATGTTGATGCTGTAATTGCCTTTGCAAATACAAATTTGGCTTCGGCAGCCAGTATGATCACTTGGATCTTTTTAGACCGAATGCAAAACCGAAAAATGTCTTCTCTCGGAGCATGTATTGGAGCTATCGTTGGTTTGGTAGCCATCACCCCGGCTGCGGGATTTGTAACAATTGGCCAAAGTATCTTTATTGGATTTGTAGCATCCATTATTAGCAATATTGCGATTCGCTTAAACGAACGTACAGAAATTGATGACACTTTAGATGTATTTCCCAGTCACGGTGTAGGAGGAATGGTGGGCATGATCTTAACAGGCGTATTTGCCAAAGACGTTGGACTCATATACGGAGAGACACAAACCTTTTTGTATCACATCGTCGCCTTGTTGTTGGTGGCTGTAGTGACATTCTTTGGAAGTTTGCTATTGTATAAAATAACTGATCTTCTGCTACACATGCGTGTAAGAGAAGATCAAGAATTTCGTGGATTAGACGCCTCTCAACATGGAGAGCACCTTCTATAGTTTAATAAGGTTTTTTTCCAAATTTAGGTCGGCTAACATTTCGTTGGTAAACTTATAGTGTCCACGCCGCGTAATAATTTTGAAACGGTGATTTTTCATTCGCGTCAGCACGTCTAAAAAACGCCATTTGGATTTTAATAAACTTGGTTTTTCGCTTTTCAGGCTTACTTCAAAATAGTGTTTGATACCTGCGCGTTCTGCAACGATGTCTGGAGTAATACTAACATCGCTTCCCTTCTTATTGTAAGATTTTGGGGTGTCATATCCTTCCATATCAGCTTTGATATTTTCAAAACCTTTCTTTTCAAGATACTGAATAGATTCTAAAAGGATTTCGTCGTTTTCTTTTTTGTCTGCTTTTACCATAACCGATATAATACGAAAAAATAGAACGCCAGTCAATTAAATTTTTGTTAACACCACCACTCAGGAGGTTTTTACAGGCAGTGTAAACTGAAAGGTAGCACCCTTATTAGGCCCTTTACTCTCAGCGGTAAGAGTTCCGCCTTGGCGTGCTAATAACGATTTACAGAGATGCATACCCACCCCTTGAGAAGGTTCTCCCTCTGTGCCTTTCCGACTCATAGGCGAATTGAATTTGAAAATTTCCTCCACTTGTTCCGGTAAAAAACCAATTCCCGTATCACGAACCGAAACCGTGAGTACATCCGCTTCTTTGGTAGCAGCAACAAACACCTTCCCTCCAGAGGGAGTAAACTTAAAAGCGTTGTTCAACAGATTCCCTAGAACTGTTCGGAAGACAAGTGTCGGGATGGGAACCGTTACATTTTCAACTTCATCGGTAATTACCTGTATTTCTTTCGACTCCACTTTGGGTGATTTCTCTATCAATACTTTTAAAATCTCCTTTTTTAAAGAAACGGTTTCCGTTTGTAGATAATCTACCCCCATAGCACGCTTGGTCTTTAGGTCAATTAAAGTGTGGTTGAGGAAGTCTACTTGTTGTGTAACGACGTTTTCAATAAGGTCTAAATGCGCTTCTTTTTCATTATTGTTTTCGTCAAGACGCATTAACTCTGTGATTCCGTTAATAGAGTGCAACGGATTACGAAGGTCGTGAGAAAACAAAGTAATAATACGCTCGCGTTCAGCAAAGAGTGAGTCTAATTGGATCAATGAGAATTGCGTATCCTTCATCAGCATTCCGGCTTCGTCCTCAAAAGTATCGGGAAGTTCTCCTATAATTCCCCGGTCAATATAATTGTTCAGGGTTTCTCGAACCCGTTGAATAGGGATCAATAGATTATGTATGAGCCACAAGGTAGTTCCTGTAGCAACTAAAGTAAACACCAAAGCTATTAAGGTCAATTTTGTTGCAGCACTATCGGGGAGCTGCGTATAAAATAAATATACGATCACACCGAGTAGCGGAATGTGAATGCCAATAAATGTGATTGAAAAAATTTTTAGGGAAAAGCTCTTCTTGAGAAAGGGTATTTTATCCAGTAAGGAATAGGTCTTCATAAAAATTGGGGGGACTAGTTGCACAATAAAGTAACAAATTTCTCCTCCTATGAAAAAGCTATTTAACGTGACTGTAAGAGCATTTAACGAGACCCTAACACCTTTTCATAATTAAGATCTCTTTTTGCGAACGGAACGGTTGAAGGGAATACCAAGTTGCGCCGAGAGGTTTGTATCATCTACATGGTCTGCAATGTCCACTCCATATTGAATATCTTCAACATTCTTGTAAACAAACGTTCCGAAGAGACGATCCCAGATGGAAAACATATTTCCGAAGTTCGTATCGGTCCAAGGCATTTGAAAATGATGGTGAAACTTATGCATGTTTGGTGTTACAAAGACCCAGCTGATGGCTTTGTCGAGACGCGGCGGCAGCGAGATATTGGCATGTGTGAGATACGTGAACAACACACTTAAAATTCGGTAAAAAAGATAAAAGGCAATAGGCATCCCCATGATAACCACTGCGACCAACGCAAAGCTTTCGCGAATGATGAAATCAAAGGGGTGATGTCGGGTTCCGGTGGTTACATCCACATTTTTATCGCTGTGATGAACGATATGAAGCCGCCACATCCACGGAACTTTATGTAAGAGATAATGAACGAAGTACTGCGCAATAAGGTCCAGCACTAAAAGAGACAATAACAACTCTACCCAGACCGGAGCCTCAAAAAGATGTAGGAGTCCGAATTCTGCTTCGGCGATCCAAATAAAAATACCAACGGTAATGAGACCAAAAACAGCATTGATGATCATGACAAAAAGAAGCAGCCATAGATTTACTTTTGCGTGCTTCCATTTGTCGTACGGCTTAAGTACCAGTCGGTAATAACCTTCCAGCACCCAAAAAACCGCTAACACAAAAAAGACCCATCCTGCCTTCATCCAAATAGGCATCGTTTCAAAGAATGACAGGAAAGCGTCCATAATTTATCTCAAGATTTTTTCGTACCTATTGGTGTCGTTCAGGACATCAATCGCAGCAAGAATTTCAGGATTGTGGGTTACTTGATACTGGTACAGGCCTTCTCTGTAGAAATAGCGTTTTAAAATTTCATCGCTCAGTAAGGATTTGATCTCGGCTTTTTTAGCAATCACCGCTTGATCTTTCGCATTGTCTATTGCTTCGGAAAGACTTGCGTAGGCTTTTGAAATTTCATTACTAAGATCATCATCTTCTGCGCGACGCATGGCTTCGGCAAATTCTTTTTCGGTCTCGGTTTCGTACTCAAAATTATTCTTCTTCAAAAACTGAAGAAATTGTTGAAAGTCTCCTTCCGAAAAGGTAAAATTGTTCCAATCACTAAGTTCATTTCGGTAATAATAATCAGTGGCGAAATCAAAAATAGCATTGTCTTTCAATAGCGCTGTGGTTATCGGACTAAACACAGCCGTCTCCACTTCAATATCAGGCATGATCCCGCCGCCATCATAGACCGTTCTTCCGCCCTTGGTCTTAAAAGAGTTATATTCTTTGGCATCCACGCGAATAGGATCCCCGTTCTCATCTCGATTCCAATAATCTAACGCCTGAATGCAGCGGCCACTAGGCGTATAGTATCGCGAAATTGTAACTTTTAACTGCGTCCCGTAGGTCAATTTCTTAGGGCGTTGTACCAGTCCCTTTCCAAAACTACGCGCGCCTACGATCACGGCGCGGTCAAGATCCTGAAGCCCGCCGGAAACGATCTCGCTCGCGGAAGCACTACGACCGTTTACCAATACAACTAAAGGAATTTCAGTGTCTACCGGTTCGTTTCGCGTGGTATAGGTTCGATTGTATTTTTCGATCACCGATTTCGTCGTGGTGATCACTTCTCCCTTCGGCACAAATAAATTCACCACATTAATGGCTTCATTTAAAAGTCCGCCTGGATTTCCGCGGAGATCTAAGATAATCTTTTCGGCTCCATCTATTTTTAAATCTTCTAAAGCAGCTTTCGTTTCCGTCGTTGTTTTTCTGTTGAACTTCGACAGGACGATGTAGCCAATGTTGTTGTCTAAGAGTTTATAGAAGGGCACCGCATTAACCTCTACCTGTTGCCTTGTGAGTGTAGTTTTTTCTGTTTTGCCTTGACGTTTGTAGGTAAGTTCTACGGTGGAACCCGGCGTACCCTTCAGCAGTTCCCCGGCGTCATCATCAAAATCTTCTAAGGAAACATTCCCGATCTTCACGATCTCATCACCGGCTTTGAGTCCGGCCTTATCAGCCGGATAGCCCTTGAACGGCTCAACGATTGTGATTTTTTCCTTATCCGTTCGAACACTTGCGCCAATTCCCGTATACGTACCAGAATTTTTGATCCGCGCATCTTCTACTTCTTGCTCATTCCAATAAACGGTGTACGGGTCTAGATCTTCCAGCATCCCTTTCACCGCTTTATCCATTAGGGTAGCAGGAGTTACCTCATCCACATAATTCATGTTGAGCTCTTTGTAGAGCGTGGTAAAAATTTCGATCTGCTTCGCGATCTCAAAGAAATCGTTCTTTACAAATCCCGCGGAAACCACAAGTATCGCAATCGCGATGAGAGGAATTAGTACCTTCTTCTTTATATAATTCATAAAACTTATTTTTTAGATGTTGGAGCGGGGCTGTGTTTTCTACGACGAATCCACCAACGAATGAGTAAAATAGCGATAATAGCGATGAAAAACAAAGGCCACAAGTAGAGGATCCCCAAGAAGAATACCGAAATACCATCCCAGCCTCCTTTGAGTGAATTCAACATTTTTTGACCGTAGGAAACCGTCACGCCGGTTTCTGTCGTTTGTTTGTAGAATTCTATAGAAAGTGTGCTCATGGCCACTTTATCCTTTAAGTAATTGAGTCGACCCTGCTTGGCTTCAATCTCTTCCCGAATGTTAGAAAGCTCGCGTTCTATTTCCAACATTTCTTTGACGTTCTTCGCTTGACGAAGCAATTCTAAATATCGATTTTCTAACTCGCGTTTCGCTTTTAAACGCGCCTGCAGGTCTACAAATTCTTCGGTGACATCACGACGCGAAATATCTTTTTGATCAAAATATTCAACGCCTTCAGAAATTCCGTCGATGACCGCTTGAAAATTGTTGGTAGGAACACGAATCACCATATTTCGATAGTAGCGGTTGTAATTTTTTCCGGAGTTATCGCTGGCAACAAATCCTTGATATTGTTGCGTGAGCGAAAGAATTTTCTGGTGTGTTTCTTCTGGGTTGTCCGTTTCAAAAGAAAGGCGACCTTCTTTGATAATTTGTTGTTCTGTTTTTGATTCACCTTCTTCTGAAGGGACTAACTTTTGAACCATTGGCGCCTCCTCTTCAACATCATCGTAGGCCAACGATTGTTCGGTGATTGGAATAGCTTCGCTCGAACCATTCGAGCACCCTAGGATAAATCCGAATAATAAAATAATAAGTGTTTTCATGTGGATACAGATTTAAGCAGTGCGGCCATGGAGGAGGACAAGGCGTCGTACGGCATTGGTTTTTTATGTATATAGATGAAGAGCAGCGCAAATTTTGGACCGTTTTCGCTGAGGCACATATTTTTATGCAATCGATACGCTTCCCGCAGCTGTCTTTTGATACGATTTCGTGCTACAGCCGACTTAAAATTGCGTTTCGGGACGGCAAATGCCGCTTGGTGATGTGTCGCCCTGGGCACAGGAATGAATACCAGCTGCACCGGAAACTTCTTGACGCGTTGTCCTGTTTCAAACAATTCTTGAAAAAGGGTTTTGCTTTTCAGGCGTTCGGCTTTGGTAAATGTGTTCCTCACAAGATAAAGATAAGAAAAGACCCTACAGCAGGATGCGCAGTAGGGTCTAAATGCATTTTATAAAGGTTCGGCTATTTAGCTTCCCACATATTATTGTCCAAATTAATATCGGCCATTCTTTGGGTTGCATCAATTTGTAGGGCTTTGATCTTCTTTCCAGAAGTGATCTCCAATGCGTAGGTTGGATACGCCCAAGCCCAATCCGGTTGTATGTTCCATTTCATAGCCGGGAACGGATTCTTTTTCTCTGCCCGTGCCATTTGCAACGGTATATGGAAGATTTCTTCGGAACCATCCTGATACATCACATACAAATCGATAGGCATCGGCATAAGTCCGATTCGCTCCAACGTCACCGTTGTATTTCCATTTGGGGCAGACTCCACACCTTTAATTCCGTAGTCAACTGTATTGGTGGTTTGCGCAAAATCAGTCAAATACCAATCCAATTCAAATCCGGAAGCTTTTTCCGCTACGCGGATAAAATCATTCGGAGTTGGATGTTTAAAAGCCCAGTCCTTGTAATAATTGTGTAAGGTCTTCTGAAGGTTTTCTTCTCCAATAACGTATCCTAGTTGTCCTAAAAATACCGCTCCTTTACTGTAGGCCGCAATTCCATACGAACGATTAGAAGCATAGCGATCGGCATGCGTGGTTTGTGGTTGTTCTTCACCGCTTGTCGCTAAGAAACGATAGCCGCGATAAGAACCACTTAACGGATTAGGAGATTGTTGATCCATCACCTCATTCATGGCAAGTGCCGAGATGTAGCTGGTGAATCCTTCATCCATCCATTCGTGTTTGGCTTCGTTGGTTGCCATTAAAAACTGAAACCAAGTATGTGCTAATTCGTGGGCAGTCACTCCTACAAGGCTGTTAAATTCACGCTCTCCCGTGATCAGGGTACACATAGCATATTCCATTCCGCCGTCTCCTCCTTGAATGACCGAATATTGTTTGTAAGGATACTCCCCAATATGTTTATTGAAATACTTCATCAGCTCAGCTGTCTTCGGCTGAAGATTTTTCCAATTTTCAATGATCTCTGGGTTGTTCTTGTACAAAAAGTGAAGTGTTACGCCATTAGGCCCTTCGTAGGTATCGTGAATATACTCATCGTCTGCAGCCCAGGTAAAGTCGTGGACTTTTGGCGCTTTAAAGTGCCAGGTGTATTTTCCGTCCACAGGCTTCATCGCTTTCAGGCCTTGAGGGCCATAACCATGACCAATTCCGGTGTTTTGCAAGTATCCGCTTCCGCCGATGGTATAATCTGAATCAATGCTGATCTTTACATCAAAATCGCCCCAGACGCCATGAAACTCACGCCCAATATAAGGGTCTGCATGCCACCCTTCAAAATCATATTCGGCTAATTTTGGATACCATTGCGTCATAGACAGCGCAACTCCTTCCGCATTATCTCTTCCGCTACGACGAATCTGAAGTGGCACCTGCGCATCCCATTCCATCTTAAAGGTAGTTTTAGTACCGGGTTGAATGGGTTTATTTAAGGTCACCTCTAGCACTGTTCCTACCACCTCATAAGAAACCGCAACTCCGTCTTGGGTGAGTTTGGTAGGCTTGATGAAGCCAATTTCTGTCGGACTCAATTTTGAAATGCGATCCCCAACCCGAGCATCCGGATCTTTGATGGTGCGAGAACGCACGTCCATTTCGCTTCCGGGTTGAAAGGCGTTAAAATATAGATGATAGAATACGCGATCCAACACATCAGGAGAGTTGTTGGTATAAACTAAAGTTTGTTTTCCTTTATACTGAAAGGTTTCCACATCCATGTCAATTTCCATGGTGTAATCGGCATGTTGTTGCCAGTAGGACGTGTTGTTTTGTGCTTCTGAAAAGAACACACAGCATAAGACAAATACACTTGAAAGAACTCCTTTCATTATCGAGACATTTTATCGGCCATGATCAAGGCGTTATACATATTGACCATCTTTCCTGATTTGGAAATGTTGGTAAAGTTTTGTGAGTTGCTAGGATCACCCCCCAAGACCACAGGGCTTTTAGAAGACAACCCGCTATCCATGATGATCTTTTTTACTTGAACCGCCGTTAAGTTTGGATATAACGAACGAATGGTCGCAGCAACCCCGGAAACAGCAGGTGCTGCCATTGAGGTTCCTTGTAAGTATTCATAGGTGTTCAACGGCGTTGTTGCCCAGATCTTGACACCGGGAGCAAATACATCCACGTTAGAATCACCGTAATTTGAGAAATTCGCTACGAGTTCGCTTCCGTATTTGTAGTTCAATGCACCAACAGTCAGGACATTGTTGGCATATTCGGGACCGGTTAACGATTGGTCGTTCGGGTATACTTCGGTATCATCAAGATCAATTCCTTCATTCCCGGCAGCATTTACAATCAACACATCTTTGGACGCAGCGTATTTAATCGCATCACGAACCCATTCCGGATGTGGAGAATAATATTTTCCGAAACTGGTATTGATCACCTTGGCGCCATTATCTACGGCATATCGTAATGCCAAAGCAATGTCTTTATCATATTCATCTCCGTCAGGCACAGCACGTACCACCATGATCTGCACATTTTCGGCGACACCATCGATTCCAATACCGTTATTACGTTGCCCGGCAATGATTCCGGCCACGTGAGTTCCGTGACGCGCATCTTCTTTCTTTACATCGGGACCATCTACATCTCCATTTCCGTAATATTTCGAACTAAAATCATCTGCGTCATCATTTAATACAGAACGAAAATCAGCTTCCAGATTAAAATGTGTGTCCAAACGACCGGCGAAATAATCCACACCGCCCTCAAGTTGTTCGATCACTTCAGGAACCGAATCACCATAACTTAACATTTGGCTTAATCCGGCAATTTGCTGCTGCTCCATGGGAGTTGCATTGGTGATGCCCGAAAGGTCTTCTGCCGTATAATTTTCTTTGCCAAGCTTAGCGCTGATGGCTTCGTGTGCTGGTCGCACTTGTTGTAGGATTTGTTCGTATTGAGTTTTATTGGCGAGCGTTTCTTGATATTCCTTTTCGTATTCGGCTTTTGCCTTTTGGAATAAAGCAAACTCTTCACGATTGGCAGCGCTAATGGAAGCCTCAGATTTGCCCTCATATTTTGGCCCTAATTTCTTCACATAGCGAACGTATTCCATATTCTCACCAACGATATCTCCTAAGAAGTTCCATCCGTGAATATCATCAACATAACCATTGTTGTCATCATCTTTTCCGTTACCGGCAATTTCATCTTCGTTGACCCAAATTACGTTTTTAAGGTCTTCGTGTTCAATATCAACACCGCTATCTACAACCCCTACAATCACGGTTTGACCTTTTCGAGATTTTAAAATTTCGGCGTACGCTTTATCAACACTCATCCCGGGAATGGTATCTGCTACTAAGTCGGCAGCCCCCCATCGTTTGTACTGCTCATCATTCAAGGGAGCTGTTTTAAGGGGTGTGGTGTCAATATTTTCAATAGGAGTCGCGACAATAGGCGCCACGGAACTTCCGCAGCTTGATAATACTGCTACGGCAGTCACTGCAATAAAAGAAGATTTAATTAGATTCATGTTCGTATTCAATTAATTAAAAAGTTCGTTAAAAGTAAATGTTTGGTCAAGGCGAACGCCTTTTTCGGTGTGTTTTACTGTAATTATTTCATTATGCGCATCGTGCTCTAAAAAAAGATAATAGCCTTTATCGGCAGCCTCATTCAAAAACTTCTCCTTTTCGGGCAGTGTCAATAAGGGCCTAGTATCATACCCCATAACGTACGGAAGCGGAAGATGCCCCGCCGTAGGCAGCAAGTCGGCCATAAAGACCAAGGTTTTATCTTGATATGTGATGTGCGGGATCATTTGTTTATCGGTATGACCATTTGCAAAGAAGATGCCGAAATCCATTTCATTGGGTTCTGTGAAATCTACTTCAGGTCCGGCGACAAATTTCAATTGGCCACTTTCCTGCATGGGAAGAATATTTTCTTTCAAAAAAGAAGCTTTTTCTCGACGGTTTGGATGCACAGCCCAATTCCAGTGATCTTCATTGCTCCAAAAAGTGGCATTCTTAAAAGCGGGTTCATATCCTGTTCGGTTTTTATTCCACTGAATACTTCCACCGCAATGATCAAAGTGAAGATGCGTCATAAACACATCGGTGATATCGTCGGGGTGAAAACCGTGTTTTTCTAAGGATTTTTCCAACGAATCGTCTCCCCATAGATAGTAGTATCCAAAGAATTTATCGCTTTGTTTATTCCCCATGCCGGTGTCGATTAACGTAAGGCGATCGCCGTTTTCGATCAACAAGCAGCGTGCTGCCATATCGATCATATTATTAGCATCCGCCGGATTGGTTCGTGACCAAAGACTTTTGGGCACTACGCCAAACATAGCGCCGCCATCTAATTTAAAATTTCCGGAGGCAACAGGATATAATTTCATAGAATCCGCAAATTACTAAAACTAAGACGAACTAGCTGTTTCATTAAGGGTTTATTAAGAATTGGAACAATTCACCGCCCCAAATTACTAAAAGAAGAATAGCAATAAGAAAGCGCTCACTATTTTTAAAAATTAACCTGCACCTATTTCCGCTTTATTTTTTTCCTGTATCTTGTTTCTTTTATTTTTACCAAAAAATACGTGTATGTTAGAATTGGCTGCGATCATTGTGTTAGGAATTTTGGCCCAATGGGTTGCCTGGAAGTTTAAACTTCCCGCGATACTTCCATTGATCTTGATCGGACTCTTCGTAGGTCCTATTTCTACGCTTTTTTCTGAAGACGGAACACAATGGATCCAACCAATCTATAATGGTAGCGACGGACTTTTCCCGGATGAGAACCTATTTTATTTTGTGTCGCTAGCGATTGGGATCATTCTTTTTGAAGGCGGACTCACACTACGCCGTGGGGAAGTGGCCAAAATAGGGCCCGTCATCGGGAAACTTATTAGCTTGGGAAGCGCCGTAACCTTTGTTGGGGGAGGTATTGCAGCACATTATTTCTTTGGACTCGATTGGCGCATGTCATTTCTCTTTTCAGCCTTGATCATTGTAACAGGCCCCACAGTGATCACACCCATTCTGCGGAATATACCACTAAAAAAAGATGTTTCTGCCATCCTTAAATGGGAAGGCATCTTAATTGATCCCATTGGCGCCTTAGTAGCGGTTTTGGTTTTTGAGTTTATTAGTGTGGAAGGTGACGCCGGCTATACCAAACAAGCCATGATTGAATTTGGAAAGATCGTTCTGATTGGTTTTTCCTTCGGAATCTCCGCCGGATGGGCATTGTATTTTGCTATTAAAAAACGATTGATCCCGCATTATCTTTTAAATGTGGTGGCACTATCTTTTGTGTTGATGATCTTTGTGTTAAGCGACCTATTTGCCCATGAAAGCGGTCTTTTAGCGGTAGTTGTCATGGGAATGTACCTAGGAAACAGCGACTTGCCCAACCTAAAGGAGTTATTATATTTTAAAGAATCGCTAAGTGTTTTACTCATATCAATCCTCTTTATTTTACTTTCGGCCAACATCAGCCTAGACGACTTGCTTCTTATTTACAATTGGAAAACAGCCGTATTATTGGCCGTTATCATTTTTGTACTACGGCCGCTTGGAGTCTTTCTCAGCACCGCCGGTAGTTCCTTAAAGTATAATGAAAAGATGTTTATCAGCTGGGTGGGGCCGCGCGGTATTGTGGCTGCGGGTATCGCCTCGCTCTTCGGAACAAAACTGGTCAAGGAAGGGTTTCCCGGTGCCGAATACATTACACCCCTCGTGTTTGCTGTTGTCTTGGTTACGGTATTGTTAAACGCCGCCACGGCACGATTGTTTGCTTCGGCAGTGGGTGTGTTTTTAAAGACTTCGGAGGGAATTGTTATCGTGGGAGCCTCAAAAGCGTCGCGATTGATAGGGAGCTATTTAATGAAGAACAAGCATCATGTAGTATTGGTTGACACCAACCGAAACAATATCGACAAGGCCAGAGAATTAGGCTTAGAAGCATTGAACGCAAATATTTATTCAGACGATCTTACCGATAATATAGAACTGAATGATGTAGGATATTTGTTGGCGATGACCGGAAATGACGAAATCAACCGACAAGCCATCAAACGTTATGAAGAATCATTGGGGGAGAACGGGTCATTCCGACTCCTAAATTCTGATGAAATGCGGGCGAAAAACAACCTTAACAATACAAACGTTATTTCAAAAACGCATGATTACATCCGGTTGGCAGAAGTGGCACGAGACTTTCCTTCCATTCAAGAGTTGCCGGTAAACAGCAAAGATCAATTCATAAAATTATTAGGGCATATTGAACAAGAGGTTAATGCGGTGGCCCTCTTTCTGAAATATGAAGACGATGAGATCAAGCTGTTATCTACTCGCGAGAATCTTGAAGTATCTCCGGGATGTCAACTTATTTATATGGGGAAACCAATCGATTTTGAAGATGTGCTCTCCGTAGCAAAAGAAGAGGAAGATGATGATACGCCACCCGAGTAATATTCCGGAAGCGAAACCGTTCTTATACTCCAACCCCTTTTTATGAAACGAATTCTATATTTCCCTTGCTTGTTTTTAGTACTACTTTTTTCTTGTGAAGATGACGAAGGGCGTACATGTACGACCTGCCGCTCAGACCAAACAGCAAATTTTGAGCTTTGTAGGGAAGGAAATGGAAATGCTTCCGTGAATGGAGAAGACACCAATACTCCGTATGACACTTACGTTGATAATTTAAGGGAAACAGGAGTTACCTGCGGTGGCGCTTAATCATTCAGTTTTAACACTGCCATAAAGGCTTCCTGTGGAATTTCCACATTACCTACAGCACGCATGCGCTTTTTTCCTTTCTTCTGTTTCTCCAGAAGCTTCCGCTTACGCGAAATATCACCACCATAACACTTCGCCGTTACATCTTTACGAAGCGCTTTCACGGTTTCTCTGGCAATGATTTTTGAACCAATGGCCGCCTGAATAGGAATGTCGAATTGTTGACGCGGAATCAAAGTGCGTAGTTTCTCGCACATTTTTTTCCCGATATCGTAGGCATTATCTTGGTGAAGCAATGCCGAAAGGGCATCTACCGTGTTTCCGTTTAATAAGACATCTACTTTAACCAATTTTGAGGAACGCATTCCGATAGGGGAATAATCGAAAGAAGCATACCCGCGGGACACCGTTTTTAAACGATCGTAGAAGTCGAATACAATTTCAGCTAAGGGCATATCAAAAGAAAGTTCTACGCGCTCTGTTGTCAAATAGGTCTGGTTCGTGATTTGTCCGCGTTTTTCAATACACAACGACATCACAGGCCCTACGAAGTCGGATTTCGTAATAATTGTCGCCTTGATAAAAGGCTCTTCTACATGATCGAGCGTGGAAGGATCGGGCAGATCACTAGGGTTATTTACCAAAATAGCTTCTTCAGGCTCTTTAGTGGTGTAAGCGTGATAAGAAACGTTGGGAACGGTGGTAATTACCGTCATATCGAATTCACGCTCCAATCGCTCCTGAATGATCTCTAAGTGCAACATTCCCAAAAAACCACAACGAAAACCAAAACCAAGCGCTGCAGAACTTTCGGGTTGAAACACCAAAGACGCATCGTTCAGTTGCAGTTTTTCCATGGAAGCACGAAGCTCTTCGTAGTCTTCAGTATCAACCGGATAAATTCCGGCGAACACCATGGGCTTCACATCCTCAAACCCCTCGATCATATTCGTGGTAGGTTGCTTGGCATCGGTGATGGTATCCCCCACTTTTACTTCTCGGGCATCCTTAATTCCGGTGATGAGATATCCTACATCTCCGGTTTTAATAACTTTTTTGGGTTGTTGTTTCAGTTTTAAAGTTCCTACCTCATCGGCAAAATAGTTTTTACCAGTGGCCATAAACTTGATGTTCTGTCCTTTCGTGATCTCACCATTCAGCACACGGAAATACGTTTCCACTCCTCTAAAGGGATTGTATACAGAATCAAAAATGAGCGCTTGCAAGGGCTCGTTGGGAGTACCCTTGGGAGCCGGTACGCGTTCAATGATGGCGGTTAAAATAGCCTCGATACCCAGTCCGGTTTTTGCACTGGCAGGAATCACTTCTTCCGCATCACAACCTAAAAGATCAACGATATCATCGGTTACTTCTTCGGGGTTTGCCGAAGGGAGGTCTACCTTATTCAGTACCGGAATGATCTCTAGGTCGTTTTCAAGCGCCAAATAGAGATTTGAGATGGTTTGCGCTTGTATGCTTTGAGCTGCATCTACTACTAATAGTGCGCCTTCGCAAGCGGCGATGCTTCGAGAAACTTCATATGAAAAGTCAACGTGCCCGGGAGTATCAATTAAGTTGAGAATATACTTCTCTCCTTCGTGTGTGTATTCCATTTGGATGGCGTGGCTCTTAATGGTAATACCACGCTCACGCTCCAAATCCATACTATCTAGTAATTGCTCCTTTTTTTCACGATCGGTTACAGAACCGGTAAAATCTAACAGACGATCGGCCAAGGTACTCTTCCCGTGGTCGATATGAGCAATAATGCAAAAATTTCGAATATTCTTCATAATAGCAATGGCCTCCGGTCTTCAACATTTCTCCTATCGGAAGCAGGATGCAAATATAGTTGAAAAAGAAGGGAAACGATAGAAGAAGTAGATTTCCTACGCCATTTTATCAATAAAACGGATAAGTTTTCGAATAATAACTCTTTTTCAGTTATACTTGTTATTACTTTGTACTACCAGAGTAACACTAACAGACCTTCTTATAAATGTATAGAGCACTAGTTTTTATTGCGCTATGTGTTTTTTACAATGCACACGCCCAACAATTTTCGCTACGCGGAACGGTTGTCGATGGCAATAATGAAGCCGTGGGTTTTGCAACTGTGTTGCTTCTTGATAGCACAAGTGAAGAAGCCGTTCACGGAACGACTACCGAGAATGACGGGAGCTTTGTCTTTCAGAATCTTTCTTCAGAATCTTATCTACTACAAATACGTTTTATCGGTTTTGAAACCAAGACACTTCCGGTAGCGCTTCCCAAAAATTCGGAACTAGGAAGCATAGCGTTATTGGAAACTACGGAAACCCTTGAGGAAGCCATTGTAACCACCCGGCAACCCACCCTGTTAAAACAACCAGGAAAGCTTGTTTTTAATGTAGAGAATACCTCCTTAGCCACAGGAAATACTTTTGACCTGCTTAAAAAAACGCCCGGTGTGGTGATCTTAGGAAATGATATTCAGGTAAAATTCAGTACGCCTACGATCTACATGAATGGGAAGCGAGTGTATTTATCTGCCGCCGAAGTGGTTTCTTTGCTTCAAAATACAGATGCAGCCGCCATTAAAGAAATAGAAGTGATAACCAACCCTTCTTCGCAATTTGATGCCGAGTCGGGCACAGTGCTGAACATCAAAACCTCTCGGGCCATCTCTATTGGCTATAAAGGCTCCATTTCCGGAAGGTATGAACAAGCCATATTTGCAAAATACAATGTCGCAACCTCACACTTCTACAAGAACAATTGGATCAATCTGTACGGCAGCTACAGTTTTAGTCCGCGTAAAGAACTAAAAAGAGACGATAACGATATTCGGTTTTTCAATCCAGACAACAGCAGTACCAAAAGCATCTGGGAAACCGACTTTTCTCGCGTTACCAAAAGTTACGCACATCAGGCTAGCCTAATCGCAGACGTTACCTTTAATGAAACGAATAGTCTCAACCTTAATCTAAGCACGACGATCTCACCAGATAAAACCTATAACAATACCGTAGATGCGTTTATTTATTACCCCCAACGACAATTAGATTCAACCTTTGTAACCAATAGTTTTTTGGAGAACGACACGGCCACTTTTTCGGCAGCTGCTACACACTCCTTGTCAATCGGAGAAAAAGGAGCCTCCTTGCAAACTTCTGCGCATTATATTAGCTATGATTTTGATCAATCACAATGGGTGAACACCAATTATTTTTTGCCGGATGACACCTTTCTTCGGAACAATAGTTTTTTGACCAACGCATTACAAGAAACCAACATTTTTAGTGGTCAAACAGATTTAAGCACTCCTTTGGGTGGGATGTCCTTTTCTGGTGGATTGAAATATTCTCACATTGATACCAAAAGCGGTTTAGACTTTTTTGATACCGACCTTGGATCGAACCCTCAACTCAACGAGACTTTTTCTGATCTATTTTTATATAAAGAAAAGATCTATGCGGCGTATTCAGAAATTTCGAAAGATTGGGAGCGCTGGAGCTTCCTATTGGGGCTTCGGGGAGAGTATACCGATGTGAATGGCGACTCACGCTCATTGGGCGTAGTAAATACACAGTCGTATTTTGAGCTGTTTCCCAATATTTCCATTCAGCATACGCTTCCAAGCAAGAACACGCTTGGGTTAAGTTATGCGCGACACATCCAACGGCCACGCTATCAAAGTTTAAATCCCTTTCGTTATTTCCTTAATGAAAACAATTTTAGCGGAGGAAACCCCAATCTGGTTCCTTCCATAGAAAACAAAGTGACCTTAGAATATGGCTATAAGGGAAAACTCTTTTTTGAAGCATACTATCAACACCACCGCAACTATCTTGATCAGCTGACGTTTCAAGATAACGAAACCAGCACCCTGTTTACGATAGATGCAAATCTGATTCAGGAATTTCAATATAGCTTAGATATATTGTACAACAGCTCCCTACGACCGTGGTGGTATCTAAGTATGGTGACCTCTAGTTTTTACATAGAGAATGAATTCTTCAGCATTGAGAGTCCGCAAGAACGTTACAGCAATAGCACCCTCGGTTTTTTTGCGCAGACCTTCCATCGTTTTACGCTCTCTAAAGAAAAAAATTGGACGGCCGATGTGATCGCATATTACTTTTCAAATTTGATCTCAGGGTCTTTTACTTATAAAAATCGATTCAATCTTTCTGTTTCGTTCCGAAAGCCTTTTTGGGACAATAGAGCGAGTCTAACTGTAGGGGTAGACGATATTTTCTTTACCGATCCCATTCGGTTAACATCGCGCTATTACAATCAAGATAATAGCTATTTAGCCCGAGGTCCTTCGCGTTTATTTCGAATTGGATTTCGATACAACTTCGGAAACGCACGCTTGCGAGACAACAACAGAACTCGAGAAAGCGATGAAGGCAACCGTTTAGAGTAACACCCTCCGCACAAATTCACTATTTTTGTCCCATGGCAATGATTGGCGATATAGATGTGGGCGAATTCCCACTATTATTAGCTCCCATGGAAGATGTGAGCGACCCTCCCTTTCGAGCCCTTTGCAAAGAGCAAGGTGCTGATGTGGTGTATACGGAGTTTATTTCTTCGGAAGGATTGATACGCGACGCGGCGAAAAGCGTCATGAAGTTAGATATTTACGAAAAGGAACGCCCCGTAGGAATTCAGATCTTCGGTGCGGTATTGGAGTCGATGTTGAAAAGTGTGGAGATCGTAGAAGCCAGTGGCCCGGATATTATTGATATCAACTTTGGTTGTCCAGTGAAAAAAGTTGTATCCAAAGGTGCCGGGGCCGGTATTCTGAAGGATATTGACCTGATGGTGTCTTTAACTGAAGCAATGGTAAAGCACACCAAACTTCCCGTAACGGTGAAAACGCGACTGGGCTGGGACCATGATTCTATAAAAATTGTTGAGGTGGCGGAACGATTGCAAGATGTAGGCTGCAAGGCCATCTCTATTCACGGCCGAACGCGCGCTCAAATGTATAAAGGAGATGCGAATTGGGAACCCATCGCTGCGGTCAAGAATAATCCGCGCATGCATATTCCTGTTTTTGGGAACGGTGACGTGAACACCCCGGAGCGCGCTGTTGAGATGCGCGATAAATACGGATTAGACGGCGCTATGATTGGTCGGGCGAGTATTGGGTATCCTTGGTTCTTTAAGGAAGTAAAACATTTTATGCAAACAGGCACCCATTGCGCCCCGCCTAGTATGCAGGAACGAGTAGACGCCGCAAGACGTCATCTTCAAATGGCAATCGACTGGAAAGGGGAAAGGCTAGGTGTCTTTGAAACGAGAAGGCATTACACCAACTATTTTAAAGGAATTCCCAACTTCAAGCCGTATCGTATGAAAATGGTGACCAGTGATGATCCACAAGGTGTGTTTGATGCTTTTGATGAAGTATTAGACCTATTTGGAGATCATCAATTTGCTTAATCTAGTAATGGTGCGCGGACACGACTGGCAGCAATCTTCGACGCGAGTAACCCCAACACGAAAATCGTACAGAACACGATAAGAATATTAGGCATGGTGAGTTCCATGGGGTAGGGCAGAGTAGCGGTAATATACACCCATTCAAATTGAAGTTGCCCCCACACAATTAAAATTCCTAACAGAATACCAAGAAGCCCTCCTAGGGTGGTCATCAGCACCCCTTGTAAGAAAAAAATGTTTCTAATAGAAGGTAAGGTGGCCCCTAAGTTGTAAAGTGTCTTGATGTTTTTACGCTTATCGAGAACCATCATGATGATGGATCCAATAACATTAAACAGCGCAATGATCATCACAAGGGTAAAGATTAGATATACGGCGATATTTTCAGTGTTCAACATTTTGTAAAGCGCATCATTCTGTTGAATACGATTTTTGATGAGGATTTCTTCGGAAAAAATCTCCTGTAGCGCTTCTTTAAGAGTTGCTTCGTCTGCAGAAGGTGCTGTTTTTATTTCGAGAGATGAAATGGTTCGTTCATCCATCTCCAACAGTGTTCGCGCGGTGGCAATATCACTGAACACAAAGGCATTATTGGCCTCTTCGTTGACGTCGTACACCCCGGAAACAACCGCGGAAGCGCGATTAAATGCACTGGCAGCGTCTAGTGCCGAAATTTGACCTGTTCCCGGTTTGGGAACATATAGCTCCAAAGGGTTGGTATAATCGTAGGTGCCTAAAGAAAGCTTGTAGGCGGTGCCAAAACCCAAGACTACTTCTCCGTCTCCGGGAGTGAACCATTGTCCCACCGCCAAAATACTGTCCAAGGGCTTTACGGAAGCATACGAGGCATCAACTCCTTTGATCGCTGCGATATCATTTTTGCCCTTGAATTGTAAGAACACCCGTTCTTCTACTACTTGGGCATAGGAAATAATGCCGGGAAGCGCTTTTAATCTAGATTCGGTGTCTTCAGAAAAAGAAATGGTTTTTCCCGATGCCGGAAGTACTTTGAGGTCGCTGTCAAAAAAATTACTGAATTGAAGGCTGAAATCTTTCAGACCCGAAAAGGCAGAGAGTACGATAAATAATGCCATCGCTCCCACAATTACTCCTACGGCCGCAATAATGGAAATAATGTTAATGGCGTTATTGCTGCTTTTAGAAAATAAATACCGCTTCGCGATGTAGAGCGAGAAGTTCACCTTATTTTTTCTTTCGCCTGTCCAAAAGATCCGGGTTTTCCAAAGGGTTTTCTTCTCCTTTTACGGCTTTTTCAATATTCTCAATATATTCTAAACTATCATCGTTATAGAAAATAAGTTCGGGCATTTTTCGCAATTGATGCTTCACCTTTTGAGCGATTTCATGCTTTATTTTAGGCCCCAGCTGCTTTATTTCATCCACGAGGGTTTCGGCCTTTTCCGAAGGAAATACACTGAGATATACTTTTGCTACGGAAAGATCTACCGTCACAGACACCTTTGTCACCGTTACAATAAGATGAAGTTGCCCCGCTTGGCGCAGTAAATTCTGAATGGTTTCGGCAAGATCTTCTTGTAAGACCCCCGCAATTTTCTTTTGGCGATTGCTTTCTGTCATGATGCAAAAATACGACAATATACCTGAATAGTAGGAGGATCGAACCGCTCTTCTTATTTTTGAATCCAAAGAAAA
>CEVM01127913.1_pt1 | contig 25361 bp, 28 predicted proteins | sample 531481 | NCBI WGS metagenome assembly CEVM01 (sample SAMEA2623649, study PRJEB7988) | marine metagenome | biome: marine biome (ENVO:00000447); feature: mesopelagic zone (ENVO:00000213) & marine oxygen minimum zone (ENVO:01000065); material: "saline water (ENVO:00002010), including plankton...
AGTGCTTCAAAGAAAGCCTTGTTAGAATCTTCATATTGCTTTAGATCACCATAAATGCTACCTACAGTGATATAATCACGAGCTATCACCTGAGGCTCTGTCCCAATAGAATCTTTCAAGCGAATGGACTCCAAGGCCAACGGTAAAGCTTCATCAAATTCACCACTACGTCGATGGGTAATAGCAAGATTGCCAATATTTAAAATTCGAAGTTTAATATCTTCTTCTGAATCAAAAAATGCAATCGCCTTTTTATAATATTGCTTGGCTTCTTTCAGCTTAGAGATTCGTTGATGATAGATTCCATTACACATGGACACCATTCCAAGATCGGTGCGGGAATCAGGATTTGCAAAAGCTTCCATTTCTTGAAGGATCGCCGCGGTCTTGTCCATGTCGAATTCAATGTATTCAATGATCAAATGTCGATAGGTACTTATTTTTTCTGAAGTAGAGATCGGTTGTTCTAATTGTCGTTCCAAGCTATCGATCCGTTCTTGAGATTGCCCGAACAACAGCGGGGTAGCAAACAGTATAAAAAGGAATAATCGCATCATATGTTGAGCTTTTTCAAGAACTAAGATAAACTTTTTATTATGAGTCACTTAGCTATCCTATTGAAAACCAACAAAGCCATTGGATTCAACTAAAGCTTTACATGGAATTCATATAGTGTTAAATATCAAATGATTAAGTATATTCTAAAACTACTCGACTTTTTCTTGTCCATGGTTTGTCCATGTATCATTTTGTACCTGAAACAGATCCCTTTTTACATTTACCGAAATTTAATGATGCACCTATGAAACATTTCAATCCACATTACAAAATTACCCTTGCGATGCTGTTCAGCTTCTTAGTAATCTCCTGTGCAAAGGAAGACGATCTCTCCCCTACGAATCCTGATGCTGCAGATATTAATTCATACATCAGAGGTTTAAACTATGATCCAACCGCATTGCTCAATGTTCAAGAAACTGGCGGCGCCTCAAGCAAAAGAACACTACAGGATTCCACCAACACCACTAACGCCCCCGTTCAGGGCAGCGTTTTAAAATGTGTGAATAAAGATTATAGCCTTGCCAATAACTTTGATGATGTAGCCATCTTGCGGCCCACAGCAGGAGTCGTGTACCCGGGTTCGCTTGTCTTTGGAGATCAAAGTATGCTAGACGGAGCACCAAACCCCATTACGCTGCCGCGCGCACCCATGACACTAACTGTTGATCTTCCCGGAATTAGCGAACAAGGAGTTTTTGTTGTAGAAGACCCTAAGAACTCTACGGTGCAAATCGGACTCGACAATGCCCTGGAGTGGTGGAACGATAATGCTTATCAGGATGGATATGTCAATGCTGCCAATTCTTCGTATCAGTCGGCTACTTCTTATTCGTCGTCTCAATTCAGTTTAGATATCGGACTCAATGCGCAGTGGGCTACAGGCTCGGTAGCGGCTCAAATGGGCTATGAAAGTAATTCTGAAAGACGTGTGGCTGCCATCGCCTTCAAGCAAGTTTTTTATACGGTTACTTTAGATTTCCCCACCAGCCCGGCAGATGTCTTCCGTTCTGATGTTTCCCTTGCCGCCATTGAAGAGGCTTTCCAAAGTGATACACCACCTGCGTACATTAACAGTGTGAGCTATGGAAGAATTATAATGGTTCGTATGGAAACTACGAATTTCGACTACAGTGTCGACCTCAGTGCGGTGCTCAATTATGCCAGTGGAGTGAACAGCGGGACGGGAACCGTCAATAGCACCTACGACAACGTACTACAAAATTCAACACTAAATGTAGTTACCATTGGCGGAAATGCCGAAGTTGCCGTAAGCGCTATCGATGCTGCTAGTATTGAAGAAGGGCCCGGATCATTGAGTGCAATTCTCTCTGGCGAGAACGCCATTTATAGTCGGGATAACCCTGGCGTGCCCATTGCATACACCGTGCGGTATTTAAAAGATAATTCACTAGCAAAAATGGGTTACACCACAGAATATCGTGTGGAAGAATGTGGCAACAACCCTTTTGTGCATGAAGACATCACTGTTACCAATGACTCCTTTCACGACACGCGTTTTCGTTTCGAATATAAGGGGCAAGATAGCAGCACCCAATACTTTGGGGCTTATGTACACCTAAATCAAGATGATGTCGTATCCAGACGCCCACCCAATGGGGCCCACGATGTCACTATTCGTTTTGAGAGTCAGATTGGTGCCGGAGATTACGACTTTATTGATGATGATGATTTCAATTATGTCTACAGCGAAGCTTGTTATGAATTTTATTGCGGAAGCCCTATTCCACGAGCAGCGTAAGAGATTGACTGCGATTAATTTCGTAGCAATATCATACCTCCGCAAACCGTTATGATGTCGTTTCTATACTTTCTCAAGTTCTTCCAGTCGGACGTCAGCCGTGAACTGTCCGTAGTTGACAATGGCTTTCTTCTTTTCAATGGTATCGATCGTACCAATCGCCCTTCCGTCAATCATTCTAACACGATCGCCTACTTTAAGGGCCACTTTGGGTTTCGGTGGGGGTGCTTTTTTCGCTTCTTCTTTTTTCTTTTTCTTTTCTTTCCGAATAACATCCACTTTTTTCTCCACCTCTTGTTCCACAGCTTTTGTCTTTGCCTTTTGTTGTTGTTTTTGCTTCCGCGGAACTTTTTTGCGCTTGCTATTCTCCGTCATCACTAACTTGAAGAGTTCATCCAACAACTGTCGCTTTCGTTTATTATTGAAATACGATTCGGCCAAACTATCCACTTTTCGACCCAAAGAAATCATTTTTTGGTTGCTGTCGTATAATTCTTGATAGCTTTCTAATTTTTCTTGGATCCTGGTGTTGATCTCTTCTAGTTGTTTGTATTCTTGTTGCGCTTTCTTTTCGGAAGTTTGTAAGGAAGCAGCCGTCTCACGAACCTTTGAGCGCTCTTTTTGAAGATTGGCGATGGTCTTATCAAAACGAACCTTCCCACGTTCGATCTTCTTTTTTGCTTTATTGATGAGACTATACGGAATTCCATTTTTCTGAGCGACTTCAAACGTAAAGGACGATCCCGCTTCTCCTAATTGCAATTGATAGAGTGGAAGCAAGCTTTTACGGTCAAACTGCATGTTGGCATTCACCGCATAGGGAAGTTCATTCGCCAAGAGCTTCAGATTGGTGTAGTGAGTAGTAATGATTCCGAAGGCCTCACGTTCGTAAAAAACCTCTAAGAATATTTCCGCTAGGGCACCTCCCAATTCCGGATCGCTTCCGGTTCCAAATTCATCAATAAGAAACAAGCTCTCTGAATTACATTTTTTCAGAAACTGATTCATCTTCTTTAAACGATAACTGTACGTACTAAGATGATTCTCGATAGATTGATTGTCACCAATATCCGTAAGAATGCGTTCAAAGAAGCAACATTCGCTCTGTGGTTCCACTGGAATCAGCATTCCCGACTGCAACATGACCTGTAACAGCCCCACTGTTTTTAGTGTGATACTTTTTCCCCCGGCATTGGGTCCGCTGATAACGATGATGCGTTTTTCAGGCTCCAATTCGATGGTCTGCGGATAGGTAGTTTCCTTTCGCTTTTTATTCGCTAACAAGAGTAGGGGGTGATAGGCATTTTCAAGAAACAGTCGCTTTCTATCGGTAAGCATAGGAAGCACGGCGTCCATTTCTAACGCGTATTTTGCCTTCGCATGAAAGATGTCAATGCGAATTAAATAGTCTTGATAGGAACGAAGCAAGGAATCGTAAGGACGCACATGTTCGGTAAGTGCCTTTAAGATCCTTTTGATCTCTTCTTGCTCTTCATACTCTAAATGGCTTAACTCATTGGCAAACTCTAAGGTTTCTTGAGGTTCTACATAGACAATACTTCCTGTTTTGGATTGTCCAAGAACGGCGCCTTTTACCTTTCGTCTATGCATGGCTTTAACGGCCAAAACGCGGCGATTGTCCATAACCGACTCCCGAATATCATCCAAATAATCTCTAGGAGCATAATTGGATAAAGCACGCCCAAAAGATGCGTTGATCTGTGATTTCACATGTTGCAATCGTTTGCGGATCGCTGCGAGTTCTTCGGAAGCAGTGTTTTTTACCTCTCCGTAGCGATCTATCTTTTCGTGAATCGCAGTGGCTATGGCTGCTGTGTAGGTTATCTGTTCGGAAAATTCCTGAAGGTATCGGTAAAATTCTTCGTATTTCTGAAAGAATCGAAGCAAGTCTTTTGTCGTCTCACAAACCGAAACAATACGCCGAAACGAAGCGATCTCTAACACACTATTTTCGATCGTCAATAGATGAAGCTCTTTGTCCAACGCTTCAAAACCGTGATTAGGAATACGGTTATCAGAATTGAAAGAGGCCGTAAATTCTTTGACACGATGCAATTCGGGAGAAATATCGGACACCTTTTTAAATGGTTGAATTTTCGAGACAGCACGTTTTCCCGGATCTGTAATGGCAAAAGAAGCTATTTGTCCTAGTACAGAAGGGAATTCAAGATCTTCGAGTGTTTTAGGGTGAATTCGAACCATATTTTATGTCCGCTTCCGCGGAATAATCTTGGGTAATGTTTACTTTTATCTTGCACAAAAATACATAGAATGCCTGTAACTATTGACGCCAGTTGGAAGGAAGTATTGCAAGATGAATTTGAGCAACCGTACTTTCAGAATTTAATCAACTTTGTGAAAAATGAATACCGCCAACACCAATGCTACCCACCCGGATCGCAAATATTTTCTGCCTTTGATCACACTCCGTTTTCTAACGTAAAAGTGGTCATTTTGGGCCAAGATCCATACCACGGACCGAAACAGGCTAACGGACTCTGTTTTTCAGTGCAAAAACCCGTTCCGCAACCACCATCCCTGCTAAATATCTTCAAAGAAATTGAAACAGATCTGGGCATTACTGCACCCACATACGGAGATCTTACGCCATGGGCGAACCAGGGTGTCCTATTGCTTAACGCCACATTAACCGTGCGTGCACACCAAGCGGGAAGTCACCAAAACAAAGGCTGGGAACTCTTTACAGATGCGGTCATCGAACAACTGTCTAAAAATAGAGAAGGATTGGTGTTTTTGTTGTGGGGCGGATATGCGAAGAAGAAAGGGGCGAAGATTGATCGGTCGAAACATTTAATACTTACAAGCGGCCATCCATCGCCGCTTAGTGCGAATAGAGGCTACTGGTTTGGCAACCGTCATTTCAGTAAGACAAATGAATATTTAAAACAACAGGGAAAAGAACCTGTTGATTGGAAATTGGAGTAGTGCTTACTTCTTCTTTATCTGGTTGCGTTCAGGATCATTACAACTGAATTGCAACAATAAAAAATTTGTTACGAGCAAACCCCCAATGATGATTAAAAATGTTGTCATAACCTTACTATTTACACTAGTAAGATGCAGCCCTGCTAAAAGGGTTGCGTGAAAATCTTAAAAAAATCAAAAAAAGTGTAAAACCTTAGTCAAAGGAATCTTTTGCTCGATCAATTCTAGCGCTACTAAGGTATCTTGAACCTCTTCAATTTGAGCAACAGACAATTGCTCTTGAGACCATTCTGTTAGCGACAACCATTGCTTGATGTCCACTTGTTGTTGGTCGTATCGGTTCGCTAGCAATTCTGAAATATGCTCACGCTCTTTAAACGTTTCGGTTACTGCATTGATCGTATCTAAAATGTGCTGAACCGCTTCCGGAAGCTCCTCCAGTAATTCATTTCGAACGGCGATCACAAAGCAGGGCCACGGAGTAGGGCATTCTCCCACCAAACGAAATGGGCCGTCATCTACATACGGTTTGGTCGTAAATTTTTCCCACATAAAATAATCTCCGTCTCCTTCCGGAAGAGCTTGTAAAGCACCTTCCAAGTCCTTAACTACTGTAAAATCAACATCTGTTGCAGTATCCCAACCTTGTTGTTCTGCATTCACATAGGCCATCAAATGCGAGCCGGAGCCAAACCGACTAATAGCGGCTTTGGTTCCTTTCAGGTCTGAAACCTTCTGATACGAAGAATTTTTGGCAACGTGAATGCCCCAAAGCAAAGGAGAATCTACAAACCCCTGTACAATTTTACTTGGGTTACCAAGGGCGATATCTCGAATAATACCTTCGGTTAAGATGACCGCCATATCAATGGTTCCCTCGCGCAATGCTTTATTCATCTGTCCGGTTCCGCCAAAAAAATCTTTCCAACGCAAATTGATCCCGTGCTCGTGATAGCTTTTGTCGCGCAATGTAATGTACCAAGGGTAGTTGAAGTGTTCCGGCACTCCGCCAATATTGATTTTCTTCATGATACCAGTGTTTCTAAGGTGTGACGGATAAGGTCTTCAACGGTTTTTTCAGGGGATTTGCTAAAGGTTCCAGTGGCGCGATTCGCTAAGATTGCATTCAGAGAGATGGCTTGATGACCCAATAGCTTTGCCATGCCATAAATTCCTGAAGTTTCCATTTCTAAATTTGTAATACGCTGACCTTCAAATACAAAAGAAGCTAATTTGTCATTCAAATTAGTGTCGTCCAAAGATAGTCGTAATTGCCTTCCTTGTGGACCGTAGAACCCTACATTGGTCGCTGTTACGCCTTCCATCATCTTTGCATACTGAAAGCGTGATATCAAGCCGTTATCGGCTTCAATAACGTAGGGATAGGCTTTTCTTTTAGACCATTGCATGTGACGTACAAACGCTTCCGCGAAAGCGTCATTCAAATACTCATTTCCTTCATAAAACCAAAAAAGATTGTCAAAACCGATTGCCGATGTAGAGAGCAACCAAGAATCGACTTCAATTTCCGGTTGGATCGCTCCTGAAGTACCAATCCTTATGAATTGAAGCGCGGTATGCTCTTTTTTTACGGTTCGAGTCTCAAAGTCAATATTAACCAGAGCATCCAATTCATTAAACACTATATCAATATTATCGGTGCCTATTCCTGTGGAAATAACCGTTATCTTCTTTCCTTTATAATATCCCGTTTGGGTTTTAAATTCTCGCTTATGCACAGCAACTTCAATAGCATCGAAGTGTTTTGTAATGGCCGTAACTCGTTCGGGGTCACCTACCGTAATGATCGTGTCTGCAATATCGCCCGGAGCAAGGTTCAAGTGGTAGATGGTCCCATCAGGGTTTAAGATCAGTTCTGAAGCTGCTAAACTCATCCCCCCACACGCTTTACGTGAAAACCTTTGTCTTTTAAATATTCCATAATCTCTTTGCGATAGTCGCCCTGAATAATAATGGTCTCATTTTTAAAGCTGCCTCCAACCCCGAGCAGGGTCTTCAATTCTTTGGCAAGTTGCTTAAAATCTGATTTGGCACCATTGTAACCGTCGATGATGGTAATCGGTTTTCCTTTTCGCTTTTCGTATTTACAAAGCAATGGATCGTCTTGAAGCCATACCGTATCTGGTGCTTCCTCTTTCTCTTCGGAAGGCTCCGGCACGTGATCGGGAAACAATTTCTTTAATTGATCTTCGAGGTCCATTCTATTTTTTAATAAGTCCGATTTCCACCAAACGCTGATGTAAGAACTCACCAGCCGTGATATCAGGATAAGCTTTCGGGTGGGCCTCATCGATACACGCTTCCAGACAATTTAGCTTCATATCACTACGTGGGTGCATAAAGAAAGGTATACTATATCGTGGAGTGTCCCATTGCTCTTTTGGTGGGTTGACCACACGGTGAATCGTAGATCGCAGTTTGTTATTGGTATGACGCTCTAGCATATCACCCACGTTGATCACCAACTCATCCTCCGCGGGAATGGCATCGATCCATTCGCCATCCTTTCGCAATACTTGGAGTCCGCCTGTAGAAGCTCCCATTAATAAGGTGATCAAGTTAATATCGCCATGCGCACCGGCACGAACGGCGCCTTTGGGCTCTTCAGTGATAGGAGGGTAGTGGATGGGGCGCAGAATACTGTTCCCGTTTGAGGCCCAATGATCAAAATAGTGTTCATCGAGTCCGATATACAACGCCAAAGCCCGCAACACATAGATCCCGGTTTTTTCAAGCATTCTATACGCTTCCATTCCCGTATGGTTAAAGTCTTGCAGTTCTTCGACCTGAACATTTTCAGGATAGCTGTCCGGAAGGTTTGCATCCTCTTCAGGCTCTTGGCCAAAATGCCAAAATTCTTTGAGATCGCCTTCTTTTTTACCTTTGGCGTGTTCTTTTCCGAAGGAAACATAGCCGCGTTGGCCGCCTAGTCCTTCAATCTCATATTTCTTTTTAACTTCTACAGGAAGTGCAAAAAACGCTTTAATTTCTTTATATAGCTCTTCAACCAAAGCATCGCTCAAGAAGTGATTTTTTAGGGATACAAACCCGATTTCTTCATAAGCGTTACCAATTTGATCTACAAATTGTTGTTTCCGTTTTGGATCTTCCGAAAGAAAATCAGCTAAATCTACGCTTGGGATATTGTTCATAAGTATTCCGTTTAACAGGTTACAAATATACCAAATATCCTCGGCACTTCCGAAGCGAAAAAAAACACAAAAATCATCATCAATACTTGATTTTTTCTACTTTTGAATAACTCAATTCAATTCATGGAAACCCAGAAAACAACCACCCCTCCGTTTGATTATACAACTCACAATCTCGATACTGAAACACTTTTAAAACTTTATGAAGGCATGTTATTGCCACGTATGATCGAAGAGAAGATGTTGATCTTACTGCGACAAGGCAAGATCTCTAAATGGTTTAGTGGTATTGGGCAAGAAGCCATTGCTGTGGGCGTTACGGCTGCATTGCGTAAGGAAGAGTACATTTTACCCATGCACCGAAATTTGGGTGTCTTTACCATGAGGGATATACCTCTATTTCGCTTGTTTGAACAATGGCAAGGAAAGTCCAACGGGTTTACAAAAGGGCGTGATCGCAGCTTTCATTTTGGTACCCAAGAATACAACATCGTAGGCATGATCTCGCATTTGGGACCACAATTTGGTGTGGCCGACGGGATCGCACTGGGTAATCTTCTCAAAGACAATAAGCAAGTTTGTGCTGTTTTCACTGGAGAAGGAGGGACGAGTGAAGGCGACATCCACGAAGCCCTCAATGTGGCATCGGTCTGGCAACTGCCGGTGCTTTTTTGTATCGAAAATAATGGGTACGGTCTATCAACACCTACCGAAGAACAGTATCGCTGTGAGCATTTGGCAGATCGTGCGCAAGGATATGGCATGGAATCACACATCATTGAAGGAAATAACATTGTTTCGGTCTATGGGCAAATCAATGCCCTTGTTGAAAGCATGCGTGAAAATCCGCGCCCTGTGTTGATAGAGTTCAAAACCTTTAGGATGCGTGGTCACGAAGAGGCAAGTGGTACTAAGTATGTTCCGCAAGATTTAATGGACTTCTGGGAAGCGAAAGATCCGGTGCTTAATTTTGAGCGGTATTTGATGTCGGAAGGAATTCTTTCTGAAACAAAAAATGAAACCTATAAAACCACCATCAAGAACGAAATTGACAAGAACTTGGAGATCGCTTTTGCCGCTCCGGAAATTATTCCTTCGTTGAGCGAGGAATTGTCGGACGTATTTGCTCCTTCCGAAGCCATAGACGTTCTACCGAATGAGACAACTACCGAATTACGATTGGTAGATGCTATTTCTGAAGGGTTACGACAATCCATGGGACGCCACGATAATTTGGTGATCATGGGACAGGACATCGCTGAGTATGGAGGGGTTTTCAAAATAACAGAAGGATTTGTGGAGCGCTTCGGAAAAGATCGTGTGCGAAACACTCCTATCTGTGAGTCGGCTATCGTTTCTGCAGCCATGGGGCTCTCCATAAATGATTATAAAGCTGTCATGGAAATGCAATTTGGTGATTTTGTGACTTCAGGTTTCAATCCAATTGTAAATTATCTGGCAAAGAGCCACTATCGATGGAATCAAAAAGCAGATGTTGTGATCCGAATGCCCTGTGGAGCCGGCGTAGGAGCAGGCCCATTTCACAGTCAGACAAATGAAGCGTGGTTTACCCATACACCCGGACTCAAGGTTGTATATCCGGCATTTCCATACGACGCCAAAGGATTATTGGCGAGTGCCATTAACGATCCGAATCCCGTGTTGTTCTTCGAGCACAAAGCATTATATCGCAGCATCCGACAAGAAGTTCCAACCGAATATTATACGCTTCCGCTTGGAAAAGCCGCACAGCTAAAAGAAGGAACCCAAATGAGCATCATCACGTACGGAGCAGGAGTTCATTGGGCGATGGAAGTACTAGACACCTTATCCATTTCCGTAGACCTTATTGACCTTCGAACCTTGGCTCCTTTAGATACAGCCGCCATTTATCAATCAGTTCGAAAAACGAACAAAGTGCTCATTTTGCAAGAAGATTCTATGTTTGGAGGGGTGGCTTCTGATATCGCTTCCCTGATCGCAGAACACTGTTTTGAATCTTTGGATGCACCCGTTAAAAGAGTTGCTAGTTTAGAAACTCCTATACCCTTTGCGAAAGCTCTTGAAGAACAGTACCTTCCCAAAGAACGGTTAAAGAGGGCAATACAAGACCTTCTCGCTTATTAATCTTTTAACATTTGCTGTTAAACTTCACACAAACATAGTTTTGCAGGGACGTTTTTGATGTACTTTAGAGTCACTAATCATTAAAAACAAGAAACTATGTTACGCTGGATTATTATTTTTCTGATCATCGCTCTTGTAGCAGCGGTATTTGGTTTCGGTGGAATCGCAGAAGGTGCTACCGACATCGCACAAATTATTTTTTACATCTTCATAGTACTATTGGTACTGTCATTGCTATCTAGATTATTCAGAAGATAGAAACAAAAGAACACTTAATCTAAACCAACACTTATGAAAAAAATACTTGCAGTTGTACTGTTGGCATTTGTAGCTTTTGGCTGCGGTACCCCAAAAACAGTAAAAGAATCAAAAAAAGTAATTAAAGGATATTGGAACCTCACGAACATCTCATACAGTGAATCAGGAACCTATAATGTAACGCTATTGAACGATACTTCTAAAGAATGTTTTGAAGGAAGTACGTGGCGATTTATTCCCAACAATAACACGGGAATATACACTGTCAATAACGGAAACTGTCCAACCGGGGATCGAAATTTTATTTTTACCATCCAAGAGATCGATGCGAATACGGGACTTTACGATTTCTTATTGAAACCTACGATCAAGCGAGGAAAACCTGATGATTCTATTGGTTTCCGTTTAAGTCTTACCCAACTAACTGAAAATTCAATGCGTTGGGAGCAGACCGTTTCTGTAGATGGATCCCCTTTTACTATTTATATGAACTTTTCTAAAATTGAAGAATAATGAAAACCTTTTTTAAGAATATATTTATAGTTGCTCTTGCATTGGTATTCACAGCGAGTTTTGTGAGTTGTGAGGCAACACGAAATGCGAACAATAAGCAAAAAGGCGCTGTAATCGGTGCAGCGGGTGGTGCTATTTTAGGTGCCATTATTGGTAATAACGTCGGAAAAGGCGGAAATGGCGAAATCGGTGCGGTCATCGGTGGAGTCGTTGGAGGTACTGCCGGTGTCATTATTGGTGATAAAATGGACAAACAAGCTCAGAAAATTGAGCAAGAAATTCCTGGAGCTCAAGTTGAGCGAGTGGATGACGGAATTGTCGTAACTTTTGATGAAAATAGTGGTGTTTATTTTGACACGAACAAGTATAACATCAATGCCGCTTCGCAAGAAACACTAAATAAATTGGCAGCCGTTTTAGTAGAATATCCGGATACAGATGTGCTAGTGGTAGGACATACCGATAGCACGGGTACGGATGCCTATAATATGGAGCTTTCGAAAAACCGCGCCTATGCAGTGACCAATTATTTTACGCAGAATCGCGGACTAAGTTCTGGGCGTTTTACCACAAATTGGTACGGAGAGCAGAGTCCGATTGCAGATAACAATACTGCTGAAGGACGCGCGCAAAACCGTCGTGTAAATATTGCCATCTTGCCAAACGATAAAATGGTACAAGATGCTGAAAGAGAAGCAAGCGGAAACTAATTATTTCTGAAGCAATTATTAAAAACCTGCCTTCCTGTAAAGGCGGGTTTTTTTATTGATATATTTACAGCAACGCCTATGAAATCATACGAACTTATCATTATTGGAGGAGGCCTAGCCGGATTGTGCTGTGCAATTCATCTCGCTAAAGAAGGTAAGAGCGTTGTTGTTATTGAAAAAGAGTCGTTTCCGCATCACAAGGTCTGTGGCGAATATGTTTCTAATGAGGTTGTTGGCTATCTGAATGCCCTCGGAATTGACCCATACCACCACGGAGCTGTGGCTATCAACGAATTGGAATGGTCCACAGTAGATGGCAAGAACGTATGTGTTGAACTACCCTTGGGAGGCTTCGGAATGAGCCGCTTTGCGCTGGATCACCTTCTGTTTCAGAAGGCATCATCGTTTTGCGAAGTTGTTCAAGAAACAGTGACAGAGGTTTCTTTTCACGACAATATTTTTACCGTTGAAACACAGACGGGAACTCATTTTCAAGCGCCTATTGTTGTAGGTGCCTTCGGAAAGCGTTCGTTGTTAGATAAAAAATTAGAACGAAAATTCATCAATGAAAGAACCGCTTGGATGGCCGTAAAAGGACATTATGAATACGATTATCCTGTAAATCGTGTCGGACTCCATACTTTTGATGGTGGATACTGTGGCCTATCCAAAACAGAATCCGGCAGTGTAAATGCCTGTTATTTGGCAACAGTGCCTTCGTTTAAAAACGCCGGAAGCTTGGAAGCCCACCGCAAAACCGTGGTGAGCAGCAATCCAATTTTAAAAGAGTTTTTTGCAAAAGCAAAGCCGCTTTTCGACGCTCCTCTAACGATCAGTCAGATTTCCTTTGCATCAAAGCCCCCTGTTGAAAATCACATATTTATGGTAGGCGATAGTGCGGGGCTCATCCATCCATTATGTGGCAACGGCATGGCGATGGCCATCCACGGCGCGAAGATATTTTGTGAATTATACCTCCAAGCGTCAAAGGAGGAACCTCTCAACAGAGCAGACCTAGAACGTGCGTATGAAAAGCAATGGAGCGCTACCTTTTCAAACCGACTCCGAGTCGGGAGTTGGGTTCAAGAAATTTTAATGCGACCTGGTTGGGCTTCCATAGGATATCAAGTAGTCCGGAAAGCCCCGATGTTACTGAAAAAAATAATTCAACAGACCCATGGGCAACCTATAGCATAATGGTTCAGTTTTCTTCAACATATCGTTCTAAAGAGACCGAAATCATGGATGATTTTGACCTACAGGGTGCCGAAATGCAACAATTACTCACTGATCTTAAAACAGTGAATTGTTATCTGGGTGGGAATACTGTGACGCTTTCAGGAATAGAACTGCTTCTAAAAGACATTCCTGCCACAACATCTATCACAATAGCAGATATAGGCTGCGGAGATGGGGAAATGTTGCGGCAATGTGCACGTTATTTTCAGAAGAAAAAAATAGCAGTCCACTGTCTGGGGATCGATGCGAATGCGCATATTTTAGAAGAAGCTGCCATTCGTTCTACTGAATTTCAAAACATTACGTATCACAAAATTGACGTATTTTCCCAAGAGGCTACTATTCCGCCATTTGACATCGCGTGCTGCACCTTGTTCTTGCACCACTTTAAAAACGATCAGATTATCACCTTGTTGAATCGATTGTCGCAAACTGCGAGACTAGGCGTAGTGGTCAATGATCTTGCGAGAAATCGTTGGGCATTTCAATTGTTTAAAATTTTTGGTTGGCTATTTTTGAAAAGTAAGATCGCAAAACACGACGGATTGGTTTCCGTAGCTCGAGGATTTAAGAAGCGAGAGCTGAAGGCCATGAGCAAACAAATTGAAGGGACACATCAAATTAAATTAAAATGGGCCTTCAGATATCAATGGATAATTAAAAAATAATGAGCGTACACATTCCTGCTGTAGCAAAACAACTACCTCCTTTTACGAGGAACACCTCCGAAATTTTGCCCTTCGTTGAGACTTGGATGGAAGGACAAGACAATCGATTCAAACGAAAAGTGCTAAAAATCTTTGAAGGAGCAGGGGTCGATCGACGTTATTCCATCATGGACGCTCCAGATGTTTTTGAACATACTTCCTTTGAGGCTCGAAACGATGCGTACGTAGCGGCAATGAAGACCCTAGGGAAACAATCTTTGGAAAAAGCATTACAAAAAGCAGCTTGGAGCCCGAAGGAGGTAGATTTCATTATTACCGTAAGTTGCACGGGAATTATGATTCCTTCCGTAGATGCGTATTTGATCAATGAGCTGGACATGCGAGAAGATATCGTAAGACTTCCAGTGACCGAGATGGGCTGTGCTGCGGGAATTTCAGGAATGATCTACGCCTATCAATTCCTCAAAGCAAATCCCGGCAAACGCGCCGCCGTGATCGCCTTAGAATCACCCACAGCAACATTTCAATGGGATGATTATTCTATGGTAAACATTGTAAGCGCTGCGATTTTTGGGGATGGTGCGGCCTGTGTGTTATTGTCTTCGGAAGAAGAAGCACCCGGTCCTAAAATTCTCGATGAAGGTATGTACCACTTTTACGATGCTACACACATGATGGGGTTTAAATTGGTGAATAGCGGACTCCAAATGATCTTGGATAAATCGGTTCCTGAAACTATTTCATCGCATTTTCCAAAGATCATACACCCGTTTTTAGAGCGGAATCATAGAACAATAGAAGATATAGATCATTTGATCTTTCATCCCGGCGGAAAAAAAATCGTTCAAACCGTTGAAGACCTCTTCGGAAGCCTTGGAAAGAACATTGACGACACTAAGGCCGTCCTCAAAGAGTACGGAAACATGAGTAGTGCAACTGTACTCTATGTGCTCGAGCGATTTATGGAACGTGATCTTGAGAAAGGAAGCTTAGGACTTATGCTGAGTTTTGGTCCCGGTTTTTCAGCGCAACGTATTTTATTAGAGTTTTGATATGGAGCAGCAACAGATAAAAAATAAATGGGCGTTAATCCTCGGTGGCAGTAGCGGACTCGGTTGGGCGTCTGCCGTGCAACTCGCCAAAGACGGATTTCATATGTGCATTGTCCATCGTACGCGAAGAAGCGCGCTACCAGACTTCGAAAAACGTGCAAATTCGTTGAAAGAATACGGTGTTGAGGTCAAACTTTTTAATAGCAATGCACTTCAAAAAGAAACCCTAGATACGGTACTTACGGAAATTCCGAAGCAATCATTAAGCGTCCTCATTCACAGCATCGCCAAAGGGAGCTTAAAAACCATGCGTCCTTCAGATACTTCTTCATTACGTCTAGAGGATATCAATATTACCTTACATGCCATGGCCACTAGTTGGTATCAATGGACACAGGCCGCAATCACCAAAGAGGTATTTGCAGCAACCGCCTGCAATATGGCGTTTACCAGTGAAGGCAATACAAAAGTTTGGCCGGGATACGGAGCGGTTTCGGCAGCAAAGGCAACGCTAGAAGCATTGATGCGACAAATGGCGGTGGAATTTGCACCCTTGGGAATGCGCACAAATTGTATTCAGGCAGGAACTACAGAAACTCCTTCTTTTTATATGATACCCGGAAGCGAACAATTGGCCCAAATGGCACAAAAAAGAAACCCTTTTAACCGACTTACCACTCCTGAAGATATTGGAAACGTCGTTTCGTTACTTTGTTCTGATAAAGCAGAATGGATCAACGGAACGGTAGTTGTTGCGGATGGCGGTGAACATTTGAGGTAATGAAAAAAGACTTGCAATACATAGTCAATCACTTACCCTATAAGGCACCCTTTCTATTTGTTGATGAATTGACACAGGTAGATGAGAATGGAGCCTCGGGACATTATACTTTTTCTGAAGATTCAGAATTTTACCAAGGCCACTTTCCTGATCATCCCATCACTCCGGGCGTTCTATTGACAGAATGTATGGCGCAAATAGGCCTCGTAAGTTTGGGTATTTTTTTGCTTTCTTCGGAAGAAGTAGAAGAGCAGACTTCCGTAGCTCTAAGCGAAACAAACATTGAGTTTTTAAAAGGAGTAAATCCCGGAGAAACAGTTTACGTACAATCGGAAAAAATCTATTTCCGCTTCGGAAAGCTTAAATGTAAGGTGCGAATGACCAATGCAAAAGATGAATTAGTTTGCAAAGGAATTATAAGTGGAATGGTATTTCAGAAGAAGACATGAAAAAGCGAGTCGTTATCACAGGGTTAGGTATTGTAGCTCCGAATGGTATCGGACTAACAGATTTTGAAGCTGCCTTACGCGCCGGCACGTCAGGCATCCGCTTCTTTCCGAAACTGGAGGCTTTGAAGTTTTCTTGTCAAATAGGAGGGAAGCCTCAGCTTTCGCAAGAGAAGATTGACACCTATCTTTCTTCGTTACAGCAACGCAATTTTAATGCAAACGGTATTCTCTACGGAATCATCGCCGGAATGGATGCCTTGAAGGATGCAAACATCAAACCGGCAGATCCGGAGGCGGAACCTTTGTGGGATTTCGGAATTATTTTCGGAACCGGAACCAGCGGTGTGGATAAATTCCGTGAAGCGATCTATCAGGTTGATGAAAAAAACGTACGCCGACTGGGAAGTACTACGGTGATTCAAACCATGAGCAGCGGCATCAGTGCGTATTTAGGTGGAATGATCGGTGCGGGAAATCGCGTCACCACTAATTCGGCTGCCTGTGCCACTGGTACCGAAGCCTTACTGTTGGGATATGAACACATTGCTTCCGGCCAAGCTAGTCAGATGCTCTGCGGAAGTTGTAGTGACGACGGCCCTTATCTTTGGGGTGGTTTTGATGCCATGCGCGTGACTACCTGGAAACATAACGACCAATCCGAACAAGCATCACGCCCATTAAGTGCTTCCGCCAGCGGTTTTGTTCCTTCCAGTGGTGCCGGGGCGTATCTTCTGGAATCACTAGAAAGTGCCGAAGCCAGAGGAGCCACGATTTATGGTGAAGTTTTAGGTGGCGCCATCAATAACGGAGGGCAGCGATTGGGCGGAAGCATGACCGCACCCAACAATACCGCGGTGCAAAAATGTATTTCAAAAGCGCTTGAAAATAGCAAGGTAACTGCTTCAGAAATTGACTACATCAACGGACATTTGACGGCCACGATCAAAGATCCGGTTGAAATTCAAAACTGGTGCGAAGCCTTGCAGCGTTCCGGAACGCAGTTCCCCTATATCAATTCGCTAAAGGGAATGATTGGTCACGGACTGGCAGCCAGTGGGAGTATGGAGATCGTCGCGACACTGCTTCAGCTAAAACACAATTTTATTTTTCCGAATGTCAATGCGGAAGACCTCCATCCTGAAATTGAAAATCAAGTAGATAGCAATCGCATTCCGCAGAAAACCATAGAAACACCTTTAAAAACTGTGGCAAAAGCAAGTTTTGGTTTTGGAGATGTAAACGCGTGTGTTATCTTTAGAAAAATTTAAAATTCCATGACCACCGAAAGGATTTACGCCAAATTACTTCCCATTATCCAAAATTATTTACCTGAAGATGTTTCTCCCGATGAGGTGGATCCCGATAAGGATCTTACGCGAGAGCTCAATATCAATTCTGCGCATTTGGTAGATGTGGTGTTGGATGTGGAAGATGCCTTTGATGTAGAGTTTGCTAATGATGATATGGAAAGTTTGCGAACCGTAAACGATGCCATTACCATTATTCAAAACAAGCTCAAGGAAAACCAATAAGCATGGAAGGACTGTTTACGCCTGAAAATTTTATTGCGCTGGCCTTACTTACCTTGCTTCAAGCAGTATTAGGACTTGACAACTTGTTGTACATCTCTATTGAATCCAAGCGAGCGCCTGTAGAAAAGCAAAAAAAGGTGCGGCAACTGGGCATTGGTCTTGCCATTGTATTACGTATTGTGCTGCTCTTCGTGCTGTTGCGCCTTATCGAGTTATTTCAAGATCCCTTCTTCGGAATTCATGCCACCGATGTTTTTGAAGGCGAATTCAACCTGCATAGTATCATTGTGCTTTTCGGTGGGGTTTTTATCATGTACACCGCTGTAAAAGAAATTTTACACATGATGACCATTGAAAAGCATGAAAAAAAAACTGCCAAGCCGAAGTCGGTAGGCATGATCATTACCTCTATTGTGATCATGAATCTCGTCTTTTCATTTGATTCTATTTTAGGCGCCATTGCCTTAACCGATGTGTTCTGGGTGATGGCAACCGCTATTGTTATTGGCGGACTGCTTATGATCTGGCTCAGCGGAAAGGTGACCGAGTTCCTGAAAAAGAATCGAATGTATGAAGTGCTCGGGCTTTTCATTTTACTCATTGTTGGCGTTATGTTACTTTCGGAAGGAGGACACATTGCCCATATGAAGCTCTTCGGAAACCCAATAACCCCTATGAGCAAAACAACCTTCTACTTTGTGATCGCGGTATTGGTGATCGTGGATATTGTTCAAGGCCGCTATCAGAAAAAGCTCAATAAACAATTGTAAACTATGGAAGCCGGGCGTTTGAAGCGTACTCCAAACCGACTCGCCGTAAAACTCAGTACTGCAGGAGAACGGGTGGTACGCAGCGGTCATCCGTGGATCTTTTCTAAGCGTATCGTAAAATGTAAGGAAGGCGGAAAACCGGGTGATATCGCCGTCATTTTCAGTCAGCAGTCCAATACCGTTTTGGGCATCGGACTCTACGATCCGGATTCTCCCATTCGAATTAAGATGCTGTATACCTCGGGGCCGGCGACCATCGATCAAGCCTTTTTTTCAGAAAAAATCATCCAAGCTAAAATGCTTCGGAAACCGCTCTTAGCAACGCATACGAATAGTTACCGACTAATTTTTGGGGAGAATGACGGATTGCCCGGGCTCATTGCCGATGTCTACGACACCGTACTGGTCATAAAATTATATACTGCAATTTGGTTGCCTTTCCTTCAGATGATCGTTCCGCTTATTGAAAAAGCAGCACAAACACAGACCACGGTAGTCAGACTCAACCGCTTGCTGGAGAAAAAGACCATTACAGGACTTACTGATGGCATGATCTGGAGTGGAAGTCTCACTTCAGAAACCGTTGTATTTCTGGAGCACGGAATTCGGTTTCAAGCCAATGTGATCAAAGGACATAAAACCGGATATTTTTTAGATCATCGCCATAACCGGAAGCAAGTAGGGGAGATGGCTTCAGGAAAAACAGTTTTGGATGTGTTTTCTTATGCCGGTGGGTTTTCTGTTCATGCGCTAGTAGGCGGTGCGAAAGAAGTGACGAGTGTTGATATCAGTGCGCATGCGCTCGCTGTCGCGGAAGAAAATGCGCAACTCAATTCTTTCAACGGTACTCATAAAACCGTGGCAGGAGACGCTTTTGAAGTCTTAGAAAACTGGGTTTCCGAAGGAATTACCTACGATATCGTGGTTATCGACCCCCCAAGTTTTGCGAAACGTGCTTCTGAAATTCCAAAAGCCATTAAAAAATATCATCAATTGGCTTCCTTAGGAGCGCAACTGGTCGCTAAAGGTGGAACGCTTGTCTTGGCTTCCTGTTCTTCAAGAATCAATGCCGAACAATTTTTCGAAATCAACGACAAAGCCTTACGTCGTGTGGGAAGGGTATTTACACGTATCCAGAAAACCGCACACGATATCGATCATCCGGTTACGTTTCCGGAAGGATGGTATTTAAAATGCGGGTATTATCAATTAGACAAAAAGCGAAAGTAGCAGGACCGTAGAAAACCCTGTGAGCGCCAATAGCGTGGTCATGACCGTCCAACTTCGAAAGGTTTGCTCTTCATTCATTCCCAAATATTTACTTACCAACCAGAATCCGCTATCATTGACATGAGAAAGAATGGAGGCACCCGCAGCAATGGCGATCACCAACAATGCTTTATCCATGGCTCCGGTTTCTGTAAGCAATAGGGGTGCTGTTACTCCGGCCGCAGTGATCATCGCAACGGTGGCAGAACCTTGTAGAATGCGAACCAACGCCGCCACCACAAAGGCAAACACCAACGTACTGAGTCCCATTTCCGAAAAATACGTCGCTAACATATCTCCGGCACCTGTTGCGATCAATGTTTCTTTAAACACCCCACCGGCGCCGGTCAGTAAAATGATGACCCCTGCAGGGGCTAACGATTTTGCTGTAATATTCTGAAGTGCCTTTCGGGAAGTACCGCGACGTACTCCCAACACGTACCATGCAAGAAGGTTCGCCAGGATTAGGGCTACAAAAGGATGTCCTACCATCTGCAGCCAATTTTTGATGCTCTCTGGAAGCCAATTGTCACCCAACGGACTGTTCAATACGGTATTGCAAACAATAAGGATGATAGGCAGTCCGATAATGGAAAAAATGACTCCCACGGAAGGAAGTTGCCGTTGGTCTGCAGCATCTTCAAAACCTTCAGGAGCTTCAATATGAATACGCTTTGCAATATATTTTCCGAAAAGGGGTCCGCTTACAATAGCCGTAGGGATCCCGACGATAAAACCAAACACAATCACCCAACCCAGATCAGCATTCAGAATATCTGCTACCGCCACTGGACCAGGAGTCGGCGGAATAAAAGCATGTGTAATCGCAAGTCCGGCCAACAGTGGAATTCCGTATAGTAACAACGACTTTTTAGACTTCCGCTGCAGCGAATAAATAAGCGGCACTAAAATAATAAATGCGACATCGAAGAATACAGGAATGGCTACAAAGAAACCTGTAAGCATCAGTGCCCAAGCGGTATTCTTGTTTTTTGTTTTATTCAAAAGAAATCCGGCGACGGCTTCCGCACCGCCACTGTGCTCTAGAATAGCTCCAAACATTGCTCCTAGTCCGACGACCACTGCCACGAAGCCCAACGTATTGCCCATACCGATCTTGATAGTGTCAATAATATTGAGCGGTTGCATTCCGGCTAGAATTCCCACCAAAATACTAGCCATCAGCAAAGCGATAAATGCTTGGATGCGAAATTTTAGAATAAGGAGTAACAGCAGTGCGATGCCTGCGCCGATGGCAAGGAGTAACGTACTATCCATGAGTATTGTTCCAATTCGTGGTAAAAGATTCATCTTCAAGACGGTCAATTCGACGGTAGGTGTGGGCGCCAAAACTATCTCGTTGTGCTTGAATTAAATTCGCAGGTAAAGACACTGAACTCATTGTATACCAATATTGTAACGCATTTGAAAAACAAGGCACGGCAATATGTTGAGCGGATGCTTCTGTAAGTATCGTATCTAAAGCAGGCACACCGTTCTTTCGAGTCGATTCAAACATCGGGTGCTGTAAAAAATCTTCTTCTGAAATAGCTTTCGAAATATCAACAACCAACGTTGAGGCCAAGATACAGCCGTTGGTCCACACGCGAGTAATTTCCTGTAAAGACACATCCCAGCCGTAGTGATCGGAGGCCATCTGGATCAATTGTAATCCCTCATGGTGATTCAACACACGCGCCCATCGGTAGGCATTTTGGAGCGCCTCAATTGTGATTAGCGCATCCGTTTTCGCAGCATTACTCAAGGCCGCCAATTGCTTTCGTTTCTTTTTTAAGGAAGAAAAGGATCTCGCGAACAAGGCCGATGCCGTAAACGAAGCAGGAGCTCCAAGTTCAGTTGCAGCTTGCACGGTCCAACTTCCGGTGCCTTTGCTGGCTGCGACATCTAGTACTTTTTCTAATAAGGGAGTGCCGTTTTCCTTCTTCCGAAGAATGTTAATGGTGGTTTCCAGAAGAAAGCTTTGTTCCAGACCTTCATTCCATTCCGAAAGTAGCTCCGCCATCGTATCATGATCTAGGCTAGGTTTCAATAAAACATATGCCTCTGCCAGTAATTGCATTTCAGCATATTCGATTCCATTATGCACCATCTTTACAAAATGCCCACAACCTTGAGGCCCTAAATAAGCAACGCAGGGATTCCCATTGGGGTCTTTCGCCGCTATGCTTTCCAAAATAGGCTGAATTAAATAGTAATTGGTTTGTTGACCGCCGACCATCATTGAAGGACCTTTCCGCGCTCCGGAGGCACCTCCTGAAACCCCAACGCCAAAAAAGGCCATTCCTTTTTTCTGTAGCGAGCCGCAGCGTCGAAAAGTATCTTTGTAATGAGAATTTCCCCCATCGATAATACTATCATCGCGATCTAAAAAAGGCGTAAGTTGGTCGATCACTTCATCCACCGGGGCACCGGCCGGGACCATGATTAAAATCTTTCTGGGACGGGCGAGGGATGCTACAAAATCGGTCAGTTGCGTATGGCCCTGAATATGCTCACCGGGATGGTCTTTGAGAAAATCAGCGACGACCCTTGCTTCGATACCTTCAGAACGGTTATACACTGAAATAGAAATACCCTTTTCCGCAGCATTTGCCGCTAGATTCGCTCCCATGACCCCTAGGCCAATAATTCCAAATTCAGCCTTATTCATACGATTGGTATTTGGAAAGAATATCATCAACAATATGTTCGGGAGATCTAGTTACACTCACACGAAATGCTTTCGTGGGAGGTTCTAAGGCATCAAATTGGGACTGCAACAGGGCAGGAGGCATGTAATGGTCTGTGCGCTGTTGTAGCCGCTGATAAATTGCCGGGTAACCCCCTTGTAAAAATACCCAAAAAGCGTCACGATTGCTATCTAACATGTCTCGATACGAACGTTTTAGTGCTGAGCAGGCCAAAACCGCCTCGCCTTCCGTTGACCATTTCTGAATATTTGTTGCTAAAGTTTCCAACCAAGGTTTTCGATCTGAATCATTTAAGGACGTTCCTTGTTGCATTTTTAGCACATTCGATTCCGGATGAAAATCATCAGCATCGTAAAAGGGAGCGTTCAACCTATTGGCCAACAAAGTACCTACCGTCGTTTTTCCGCAGCCGCTAACACCCATAATTATGATCAATGATCTGTATTTTAAAAGAAGTTACAAGGTACGTAGAATTTCAATTCTTTTAAAACCCTGTTAATAGGGGCGTTAAAGAGTTTTAAAACATTTCTTTATTACCTAATTGAAGTTTATTTTAATATAAAATCAAGCATTATGAAAAAGATATTCTTAGTACTATTATTGTTGACCACTACAGGCATGTTTGCACAAGATCCCATGTTACAAAAGGATAATGAGGAAATGGAGGCAAGAGCCGAACTGCTCACGCAGCAGTACAATGAAGAACTCGCATTGACTCCCAAACAGCAATTGTTGTTTCAGAAAAAAGTAGAAGAATTCTTAATTCGAGCGGAGTCCATACGCATGAAAACCGAGGGAAAGAATGAAATGGATGCCTTAGCAGAGCTTCAGATTCAAGAAATTACTGAAATGAACAATGTGCTCACACAACCTCAAATGGATCTTTACAAAAAACTACGCCCTGTCATGCAACCCATAGGGGAGGTTTCTGAGAATGAGAAAATGTAAACTAAGACAAAACAATTATAAAAGCGAAAGCGCAGTTTTTACTGCGCTTTCTTTATAGGGAGTTGTTCAAGGGAGAACAAATTATTTAAATTTTTCGTCTTTGGTGGTTGATTCGATCGTAGGATCGTCTGTATGCATCGTTTTTTTAAGTCCGGCAGAATCTACATTGAAAAACTCCATGATTTCGGTAGGGTTTTCAATTTGTTTCATTTTTTCTCCGTTGATCGCGATGGGCTGTGTGAGGACTTCATTATTATTCTGAAGGATTTTCACCCAGTCTTCGGTATTGTAATCAGATCGGTCTTTATCGTCTTCTTTCAAAACACGTTTATCAACCAAATCGCCTACCTTGACATTAAGTCCGTCTGCGATTTCGGCCCACTGTGTACCCGTGACTTTTACTTTTGCAATATCAATGGTATGAATCTTCTCTTCGATCCCTTGTAAATAACTCAACGTATGTTTTCCCACACGTGTGTTGCTGCTATACACTAAGGTAAGCTGTTTGTCATCTCTTGCGAGTACTGCCATATCTTCCATCTTAATGAGTTTGCATCTTTTCCTTACGCTTCTGTAGTTGACGCTTTAATTCATTATACGATTCGCTTACAGATTTTTCAAAATTTTCATTCGATGCTTCTGCAAATATACGAGGTCCCGGCGCACTTAAACGAATATTACAGATTTTTCCTGTTTCGTCGCTTGAAGTATTTTCAGTTTTAAAGAAAACATCGGCTCTTACGATGAAGTCATAGCGGTTAAACAATTTTTCTAATTTCTTAGCGGTAAAGATTTCTAGCGCGTCGCTAGCAGATACCTTATCATATTCGAAGTTGATGTTCATAATTATAGAATTTCTTTTAAAGATACAATAGGAGGGAGGGGGTGCCAAATTTTTAATAGTTCTTTGTGAAAAACTCTTGAAAGATCGTGCCGTTGCGTTAAATGTTTTTTAATTGTTTTTGGAAGCGGAATGCAGTCGTTACTTTTAGAAAAACAAAAAAAGAAAAAGATGGCTGACACACTCAATGAAGTAAGAAAAATTACACCTACCGAATACGACATACATCCTTTAATCAAATCGCGATGGAGTCCCAGAGCGTTTGATTCGAAACCGCTCTCTGAAGAGGATATCCATATTTTATTGGAAGCAGGACGTTGGGCTCCAAGCAGTAATAATTTACAGCCTTGGCGTATTATATGGGGATTGAAGGGTAGCGATACCTATAACCGTATTTTTGATTGCTTAGCCGAATTCAACCAAGGATGGGTAGAAGGGGCTCCGGCCTTGTGGATTGGAGCGATCAAAACCGATATGAAAGAGGGAAAGAAAGAAAACTTTCATGCCTTGCACGATCTCGGACTCTTTATGGGGAATGTTGTGAATCAAGCGGAATCGATGGGAATTGCTGTTCATCAAATGGCCGGAATTGATTTTGAGAAGGCGAAGAAAGAATTTGGCTTTCCTGATAACTATCATGTAGCTACGGCTACAGCCTTCGGGTATTATGGTGGGAATCCTGAAACACTTTCCGAAGACTTACAAGAAGAAGAATTACAAACGAAACGCGAACGCAAGCCACAAGCCGAATTTGCCTTCAACGGAAATTTCAAAAAAGACTAAACCATGGAAAAAACAAGAAAACAAAAGAAGCATGCCGACTTCCAAGATGCTTACCGCAGATCTTCTAACTTTAACAAGTCGACAAAAAAGGAAGACTTTGAGCCGGGCGAGAATGGGGAATTAACCTTAGCGGAAAAAGAAGAGCGTGATGCGAAAAAAATTGCAGATGCCATGAAGCATTTGGAAGATGAAGATACAGACGAGAACAGTTAGTGAATTGTGTTTTGGTTAAAACGGCGGGATCCGAATA
>CEVM01127956.1_pt1 | contig 25345 bp, 23 predicted proteins | sample 531481 | NCBI WGS metagenome assembly CEVM01 (sample SAMEA2623649, study PRJEB7988) | marine metagenome | biome: marine biome (ENVO:00000447); feature: mesopelagic zone (ENVO:00000213) & marine oxygen minimum zone (ENVO:01000065); material: "saline water (ENVO:00002010), including plankton...
TTACCTTAGCGAAGAAGTTATATTTTGTGATCAACCAGCGCGCCAATATCAACTGGGATGCGCTTTCAGACCGACCGGATGGACAAGTAGACATAAGCACCACCACCAACCAAGCGATTGCCGGAAAACCCAGAAGAAGTGTCGTCTTTGGCGAAGTAGCTTTAGGAGACCGTGATATTGTGTTTCGTGTGCAACGTATACGCTATAAAGAATACGGTGCCTTGTGGTTGATCTCTGCAAACACCGTTGACAATATTGAGCCTTTATATCAAGAGTACGGACCTCGAAAATTAGATCTAATGATGCCCGAATGGGCGCGAATTACCTTTTTAGGAATTCCGGTTTGGAAAGTGGCAGGAACGCTTGTATTACTGCTTCTCGCTTATTTCTTCGGAAGGCTGCTGACGTACATTTTCAGAAAGATTTTTCATCGCTCCAAAAAAATATGGATCAATCATATTGCTAACAAACTGGCGCGTCCTGCAGGTTTGCTCTTTGGAACCTTATTTTTTTACGTAACGCTAGACCAATTAATATCTCTTTCAGGAGGTCTGGCCAGTGTGGTTTACACCAGTTTGATCGTTTTAATGATCGCTTCGGTAACGTGGTTTGTCACCAGCTTTGTAGATTATCTGATGACCTATATTGCAGAAAATAAAATTGGTGATGTTTCCGAAGAAGAAAATGAAGAAGCCCGAAAAATGCTCACCTATATTTCAGTGGCAAGAAGGGTGGTAACCTTTGCTATTGTGGTGATTGGCGGCTACATTATCATTTCACAGTTTAGAGCGTTGGAGAAAGTAGGCATCTCGTTACTGGCTTCCGCGGGAGTGGTTACGGTTATTTTAGGGATCGCTGCGCAGAATACCTTAGGGAATATTTTTGCCGGACTTCAAATTGCCATCACCCGGCCGTTACGCGTGGGCGACACGGTGATCATTAAAGACGAATGGGGCCATGTGGAAGAAATAGGATTTACGTACCTCGTGGTGCGTACGTGGGATTTACGCCGACTCGTTATTCCGTTGAAATGGGTCATTTCTAATATCTTCGAAAATTGGTCGATGACAAGTTCCCATCAAATTAGACCCATTATCATTCATGCTGATTATCGCGTGGATGTTCCGAGAGTCCGCAAAAAGTTCGAAGAACTTCTAGAAGCTTCCGAAGACTGGGATCAAGAGAGTCCGCCGGTACTCCAAGTAGTTGACACCAACGAAAAGTCTATTCAGTTGCGAGCGCTTTGTAGTGCGAAAGATGTGAATTCGGCTTGGAACCTCCACTGTGAACTCAGAGAGGCGTTGGTGGCCTACATTTGTGAACTGGAAGACGGCACCTATCTCACGCGTGAACGCATCGACTTACAATCCAATTCCGAAGCAAAATAAACCCACTACCATTGCGTTATTAGCACCCATTTATCTGAAGCCTATTCAAATTCGGGCTCACAAAATAAATTGGTCAATTAAAAGGGAAATTGTACTTTTAATCTATGACGGAAGCCACTTTAGAAGAAGAGAAAAAACAACTTGCCAAGGAGTATAAAGAACTCTTACGGATAAGTTACAGAACCCTTTCTGATGAGGATAAAAAACTCATTAGAACAGCGTTCGATGTGGCTGTGGATGCACATAAAGACCAACGCAGAAAGTCGGGCGAAGCCTATATTTTTCATCCGCTGGCCGTGGCAAAGATCGTCGCTTCAGAAATTGGCCTGGATGCAACTTCTATTGCCGCTGCCCTGCTTCACGATGTGGTTGAAGATACTGCCTATACCTTGGCCGATATTGAGCAAATGTTCGGGGAAACGGTAGCGCGCATTGTAGACGGACTTACCAAGATCTCGAACATGCCGTACGATGGTGATGTTTCACTGCAAGCCGAGAATTTCCGGAAGATGTTGCTTACCCTCAATGAAGATATTCGGGTGATCATTATCAAAATTGCCGACCGACTACACAACATGCAGACCATGGATTCCATGCCGTCGCATAAGCAAGTAAAGATCGCTTCAGAAACCTTGTACATCTACGCGCCCTTGGCACATCGCATTGGCCTCTACAATATCAAAACCGAACTCGAGGATCTCGGACTCAAATACACCGAACCAGAGGTATACGATGATATTTTGAGCAAGATCAAGGAAAGTAAGGAAGAACAAGATGCGTACATAAAAGCATTTACCAATGTGATCCAAGAGACCTTAGATCAAGAAAAACTCAATTATCAAATAAAAGGACGACCGAAATCCATCTTTTCCATCCGTAGAAAAATGATGGCGCAGAACGTAAGTTTTGATGAAGTCTATGATAAATTTGCCATTCGAATTATTTACAAAAGCGATCCTGCGAATGAAAAGTTTTTGGCATGGAAGATCTACTCCATCGTGACCGATCACTTCCGCCCGAACCCATTGCGCTTACGCGATTGGATCTCTTCTCCCAAATCCACCGGATATGAAGCCCTACACATCACCGTGATGGGGCCCAAAGGACGTTGGGTGGAAGTACAAATTAGAAGTGAACGCATGCATGAAATTGCCGAAAAAGGATATGCAGCGCACTACAAATACAAAAATGAGGATTCCGATGATGGCGGACTCGAAGATTGGCTGAACAAACTTCAGGATACGCTGGAGAACTCAGAGATCAGTGCGGTAGATTTTGTGAAGGAATTCAAACTGAACCTTTATTCGAAGGAAATCTTCGTATTCTCCCCCAAAGGAGATCTGTATTCTCTTCCGAAGCATGCCACCGCATTAGATTTCGCTTTTCAAGTTCATACTGAAATCGGTTTACGAACCCGCGGCACGAAGGTAAACGGAAAGTTAGTGCCGCTGAGCCACGAACTAAAAAGTGGCGATCAAGTAGAAGTCCTTACTTCTGAAAAAGCCAAACCCTCCGCCAACTGGTTGGATTATGTGACCACCGGTCGAGCGCGTTCAAAGATCAAATCTTCGCTCAAAGAAGAGCAAAAACAGATCGCCGAAGAAGGAAAAGAGATCCTCGCCCGAAAATTAAAATCGCTGAAGATCACCCTGGATGAAAAGACCGTGAATCAATTGGTGGTGTATTTCAAACTGAAAACAAGTTTAGATCTGTTCTATCGCGTGGGCGCCGGGATTATAGATAACAGTAAGTTGAAAGATTTTGCTTCCTCACGTAGCAATGCTTTCGTTAATTTCTTTAAAAATCGTATTCGCAGACCCAATGATCCTGAAGAGATCAATAAACAGGAGTTCACAGAAAAATTTGATCAGTTGGTCTTCGGAAAAGAAGAAGAAAAACTGGACTACAAGATGTCACACTGCTGTAATCCGATACCAGGAGATGATGTTTTTGGCTTTGTTACGGTGAATGACGGGATTAAAGTTCATAAACAAAACTGCCCCAACGCCTTGCAACTACAGAGCAATTACAGCTATCGCATCATGAAGGCAAAGTGGATTGATTCTACCAAAGAAGAATTTAAAGCGCAGCTTATCATTACCGGTATCGACCACATGGGTCTGGTCAACGAAGTCACTAAGGTCGTTTCCAATAATCTTCATATTGATATGCGCGGCGTGCACTTCGATAGTGATGATGGTGTTTTTACGGGTAAGATTACGGTGGTCGTAAAAAACAAGTCGATTTTGAATGATCTGGTGAATCGAATCAAAAAAATAAACGGAATAGATAAAGTTACGCGCGCATAATTCGCTAAATTTGCCGAAACATATGAGTTCTAAGACCGACATAAACAACCAAGCGATCGTAAAGAATGTTTTTACGGGATACTTGGAAGAAAAAGGACATCGGAAAACCCCCGAACGTTTCGCAATTCTTCAAGAAATCTACGATCAGGAAGATCACTTCGATATTGAATCTTTGTACATCAATATGAAGAACAAAAACTATCGGGTAAGTCGGGCGACCTTGTACAATACCATCGAATTGCTGTTGGAATGCGGACTCGTACGCAAGCATCAGTTCGGGCAAAATCAAGCGCATTACGAAAAGTCGTATTTCGATCGACAACACGATCACGTAATTCTTCAAAACGGAGAGGTCATCGAATTTTGCGACCCTAGAATTCAAAGTATCAAAAAAACCATCGAAGAAGTTTTCGATATTGAGATCACCAACCATTCGCTGTATTTCTACGGAAATCGAAAATCTTCCAATTCAAATTAAATTATGGCTGTAGACCTACTGTTAGGCCTTCAATGGGGCGACGAAGGAAAGGGAAAAATCGTTGACGTCCTTACCAAAAATTATAACATTATCGCACGATTTCAAGGCGGCCCTAATGCCGGGCATACCTTAGAATTCGACGGCATAAAGCACGTGTTGCATACCATTCCCAGTGGGATCTTCCATCCGGATGCGATTAATTTGGTGGGGAACGGCGTGGTAATCGATCCGGTGATCTTCAAAAAAGAACTCGATAATCTTGAGCCTTTCAATATTGATATCAAACAGAAATTATTGATTTCAAGGAAAGCGCATCTTATTCTTCCTACCCACCGCTTATTGGATGCTGCTTCCGAAGCCTCTAAAGGAAAGGCAAAAATTGGAAGTACGCTGAAAGGTATTGGCCCAACTTATATGGATAAGACTGGTAGAAACGGAATTCGAGTTGGCGATATCGAAATGGATGGATGGCGCGAAAAGTATCGCTCTCTAGCGAACAAGCATGAAGCGATGATCGACTTCTACGATGTGGATATTCAATATGACCTTGCGGAATTAGAAGCTACATTCTTTGATGCGATTGAAACGCTGAAGCAACTAACGTTTATTGACAGCGAAGAATACCTCTACCAAGCGCAGAAAGAAGGAAAATCCATCTTAGCGGAAGGTGCTCAAGGTTCCTTACTGGACATTGACTTTGGAACTTATCCTTTTGTCACTTCCTCCAATACTACGGCAGCCGGTGCGTGTACCGGTCTTGGCGTTGCTCCCGGGAAGATCAAAGAGGTCTTCGGAATTTTCAAAGCTTATACCACGCGCGTGGGAAGTGGCCCCTTCCCTACCGAACTTTTTGATGACTATGGTGCGACCATGGGAAAAGTAGGAAATGAATTTGGCGCCACCACAGGAAGACCTAGACGCTGTGGCTGGTTAGACCTCGTTGCTTTAAAATACGCCGTACGTGTGAATGGTGTTACCCAACTAATGATGATGAAAGGAGATGTATTGAGCGGTTTTGACAAGCTAAAAGTATGTACTGCCTACAATTACAAAGGAAAGAAAATCGAACATCTTCCGTATAATATTGAAGCTGAAAATGTCACTCCGGTGTACACCGAAATGCCCGGCTGGAAGGAAGATTTGACGAAAATGACCAGTGTTGATCAATTTCCGAAAGCATTGAATGATTACATCGCGTTCTTAGAGAAAGAGCTAGAGACGCCTATTAAAATTGTTTCAGTGGGACCTGATAGAACACAGACGATTCATCGGTAAGCGAGCAATAGCTTCTCGAGAACAAGCGTTATCTTTACACCCTTGGTGAATTCAGTAAAGCATATCATTTTTGGAGCCTTGTTCCTTTGCGGACTCTTCACTTCCGTGGCACAAGTTCAAGATACTACAAGTACTACGAAGGTTTCGGTACAATCGGGCTATCTCGAAAAAAAGCCTGAATTTCCCAACGCTATTATCTATACGAAAGATCCCTCCGGTCAAGTATATATTGTACATGAAGGCGTGGAAATGTGGTGCGATCAAGCCTATGTTTACCTCAACGATAATTTTGTAAAAGCCTACGGAAACGTACGTCTTACACAAGGCGACACGGTAACCATGCGCAGCAAATACGGAGAGTACAATGGAAACACCTCTTTTGCTTTCGCCAGTGGCGATGTGATACTTACCGAACCGAAAACCACGTTGCGCACCGACACCCTTTATTTCGATCGGGTGAAGCAGCAAGCCTATTATCGCACAGGCGGAACCGTTCGTGATACGGCAAGCACTTTGACAAGCCGAATTGGACGCTATTATGCGGAAAGCAAGAAGTACCAGTTTTTGTCGAATGTCAAGATCGTCAATCCGAAGTACACCGTAAATTCAGAGCAGTTAGATTTTTATTCAGAATCAGGAGGCGCTTACTTATACGGCGAATCCACCATTGTAAGCGAAACAAGCACCGTCTACTGTGAACGAGGCTATTACGACACACGCGGCGACACAGGATATTTTGTCAAGAATTCTAGAGTCGATTATAATAACCGGATCTTGTATGGCGATAGTATCTATTTTGATCGGAATACCAGCTTTGCCTCCGCAACCAATAATATTAAGGTATTAGATACGCTCAATAAAAGTGTTATCAGAGGGCATTACGCCGAAGTCTTTCGCGAAAAAGATTCGGTGTTCATCACCAAAAGAGCCGTGGCGGTGACCTTACGCGATAATGATTCGATCTACGTGCATGCCGACACACTACAAGTTACCGGAAAACCCGAACATCGCATCATAAAAGGGTTTTACAGAGCCCGTATGTTCAAGCCCGGCTTGACGGAAGAAGCGCCCACCAGCGGGAAATGTGACTCGATCTATGTCGATCAACAACAGGGAATCACCAAACTATTGCGCGATCCCGTGCTTTGGAATGGCGAAAATCAAATGACCGGGGATACGATTCATATCCTTTCCAACAAACAAACAGAAAAACTAGACACCTTAAAGGTCTTCAACAATGCATTTTTGATTCAGATAGACAGTAGCGGATACAATCAGGTAAAAGGGGAACGCCTCATTGGCTTGTTTACGAACAACCAACTAGACACGGTCAATATTATTAAAAATACAGAGGCCATTTACTTCTTCAGAGATGATGCCGGAGAGCTTATTGGAATCGACAATACCACCTCCAGCAGCATTCAAATGTACTTGGAAAATCAACAGATCACCGGCATTCGATTTATAAAGAAAGTGCCCGGGAAGATCTATCCTCCTTCAGAATTTCCTGAAAACGCCCGTATTCTTCCCGGTTTTAATTGGCGCGGTGAAGAACGATTATTTACGGTAGAAGATCTTTTTAACGGAAAACCGAAACCCGTACTTCCTAAAATTCGAGGAATTCCGCTCCCCGAAGATGAAGGTACTTTCTTTGAAGAAATTCCGGAAGAAGAACTACTCCTTCCTGACATTTCAAAACTAAAACCGGAAGATCTTCAGAATAGAAAAGACGATCCAAAGCCCATGACGCGGCCAAAATCTGATTCCTTACAACAAAAGAAACCTCCGGAACCCGGGCCACTGAATCAAAAGAAGAAAGACCAGTGAAAAAGGATTTCTTCACCTTTCAAGCGCAAACAACACCACATCCGCTAGCGATGGAGGTATCGCATGCCAGCGGTAGTTTTATCTACGACACCGAAGGTAAGGCGCATTTGGACTTTGTCGCTGGCGTCTCTGCCTGTCCGTTAGGTCATGCACATCCAGCGATTATCGACGCAGTCACTCAGCAAATGGAAAAATACGGCCATGTGATGGTGTATGGCGAATACATTCAACAGCCATCGGTAACCTTGGCAAAGCGCTTAGCGCAAGTACTGCCCGAACCCTTGTCGGCTACCTACTTAGTAAATAGTGGTACCGAAGCCATCGAAGGTGCCATGAAATTAGCCCGTCGTGTGACAGGTAGAAGTGAACTTCTCTATGCAGAAAGAGCCTATCACGGCAACACCATGGGTTCCTTAAGTATCATGGGCTATGAAGAGCGAAAAACACCATTTGCTCCCCTACTCCCCGATTGTCGAGCCCTTCCGTTTAATGACGAAGCCGCACTCGCTACCATCACTACGAACACCGCAGCGGTTGTTTTGGAAACCATACAAGGGGGTGCGGGATTCGTAATGCCACAAAACAACTATCTTAAAAAAGTAAAAGCACGGTGCGAAGAAACCGGTGCGTTGCTGATTTTAGATGAGATACAACCAGGGTTTGGACGTACCGGAAAGCTTTTTGGGTTTGAGCATTTTGATGTTGTTCCTGATATTCTCGTAATGGGTAAAGGCATGGGCGGCGGACTCCCCATTGGAGCGTTTACCGCTTCGGAAGCGCATATGGCGTTGCTAAAAGACAATCCGAAGTTAGGACATATTACCACTTTTGGAGGCAATGCCGTCATTTCGGCAGCAGCGCTTGCCACGCTGAACACCTTACTAGAAGGAGATTTAATTCTGAAGACTTTAGCGAAAGAAAAATGCTTCAGAGCCCAATTAACCCATCCGCTCATCAAAGAGATTCGCGGAAAGGGCTTGATGTTAGCCTTGATATTGGATTCTGAAGCGATCGCCAATGAACTGATCCTAGCATGTAAGGAACGCGGATTGATCTTATTTTGGCTCTTATTTGAACCAAAAGCGGTACGTATTACGCCCCCTTTGACCATTTCCGAAGAAGAGATACTGCAAGGATGCGCCATTATTTCAGAAGTACTTGACAGTATACAGGAAAAAAACAATACCGCATAACCTCCTTTATTTCAATAAATTAACCACTTAAAATCTGTTGATAAGCCTGTTAACAAGAAAAAGGGCATAACTCTTGAACTTGTCTTTACATTAGTATCTTTAATTTGAAAGAAACGTTAACACTTGCGTATGCAATTAAGCCCTAACGAGCATAACAACTTTTCTCTTTCCCGATTTGAATCCATGTTAAAGACTAATAATGTGTACTTTTTCGACTCCGAAGAGTTCGAAAATATTATACAATATTATCTGGAGAACGGGAAAATTGCCTTGGCCAAAAAAGCCACAAAGTTGGGATTGGAACAACATCCAACCGCAACTAACCTAAAGCTTTTTCAGGTGGAGATGCATATTTTTGAGAATGAGTTGGATACCGCCGAAGCCATGTTAGACGATCTTTATGTGCTGGAACGCTTTAATGATGAAGTCTACATTCAGAAAGCGAACATCTACTCTCGACGAGACGAGCACGCCAAAGCCATTCAATTATTGGAACGCGCCCTAGAAATCACCAGTGATGAGGCTGATGTGCTCTCGCTGATCGGGATGGAATATCTGTTCTTAGAGGATTTCGAAAATGCGAAGTACTATTTTATGAAGTGCTTAGAACAAGACGAGTCTGATTATTCGGCACTTTATAATATTATCTACTGTTTCGACTATTTGGAGCAGCATGAAGCGGCCATCGATTATCTCAATGATTTTTTGAACAAGAATCCGTATTGCGAGGTCGCTTGGCATCAAGTAGGAAAACAATATTACACGCTTAAAGAGTATCAAAAAGCGCTGGCAGCATTCGATTTTGCTATTATCAGTGACGATCAATTTATTGGTGCCTATCTTGAAAAAGGAAAGGTTTTGGAGCGTTTAAAGCGGTATGAGGATGCCATTGAAAGTTATAGCATCACCCTTGGCCTAGACGACCCAACGTCGTTTGCATTGTTACGGATCGGAAAGTGTTATGAAAAGCTTCGGAAGGATGAACTCGCCCTTCAGTTTTACAACAAATGTGTTGAAGAAGATGCACTATTGGATAAAGGCTGGATCGCGATTACCGACTATTACTTCCGAAAGAAAAACTATCAAAAAGCGCTTTATTACATTGATAAGGCCATTCATATCGATAGTGAGAATGTTTTGTATTGGAAGCGTTACGCTAAAATCAACAATCATTTAAACCTGTATGAAGAGGCAGAACAAGGCTATCGAAGAGCTTTAGAACTTGGGAATTACGAGCAAGACACATGGTTGACGCGTTGCGATATCCTTATTCATTTAGGAGAGTTCAATGCTGCTATTACCAATCTATTTCAAGCGATTGAATTCTATTCGGAAAGTCCGGAGATCGAATTTCGTTTGGCAGGCTTATTCTTTGCCACTAATGAAGAACGAAAAGGGATCTTTCACCTTCGAAATGCATTGAAATATGACGCTGAATACGTGATTGTTCTCGAAGAACTTTTCCCTTCTGTTTATGAAAACACCCAAGTACAGGAAATTATCGCGCAACACAAAAACCCTTCTGTATAAAATATGTACTTTTGAGCGTAGCAACCATCTCGATCTATGCCCAAACGTTCCCTACTTCAATATTTAGTTGTCACTGCTAAAGGACTCGCAATGGGCGCCGCCGATGTTGTTCCCGGAGTTTCCGGAGGCACCATTGCCTTTATTTCTGGTATTTACGAAGAACTTATCGAAACACTCCATAAATTGGACCTAGGGTTTTTTAAGATTTGGAAACATCACGGGTTTAAAACGGCCTGGCGAGCCTATAACCTACCTTTTTTAACAGCACTGTTTTCGGGCGTTTTAATTAGTATTCTTTCTTTGGCCAAACTTATTTCTTGGCTCTTGGCAAATCATCCTATTTTGGTGTGGGCGTTCTTCTTCGGTCTCATCATTGCCAGTATACTTTTTGTCGGAAAACAAGTCAAAAAATGGAATATAATCACCGGTATAGCACTGCTAGTTGCTGTTGTAGCATCCTATCTCATTACCATTTCGGAACCAATTGGCTCACCGGATAGCATGTGGTTCCTGTTTTTCGCCGGCTTTATTGCCATCATCGCCATGATACTTCCGGGAATTTCTGGCTCTTTTATTCTATTATTGCTTGGAGCTTATACTGGTGTCATCGAAACCTTAAGCAATCTGATTGAAGGGGCCTTAGCCTTGAATTGGGGTCAGTTTTCCGATGCGGCCTTACGAATGATGATCTTTGGAGTGGGAGCTGTCGTCGGACTCAAATTATTTTCGCGCGTACTGAACTGGATGTTTCTTCACCATAAAAACTTAATCCTCGCCATACTTACCGGTTTTATGGTAGGCGCGCTTAATAAAATCTGGCCGTGGAAAGAGGTATTGGAATATCGATTGAATCATGAAGGGGAAGAAGTTCCCTTTCTGGAAAAAAGCATCTGGCCCACCCAATATCCTGAAGATCCCCAATTATTAGCAGCCATTGCACTCATGGTTATTGGTTTCTTTAGTATTTATTTATTGGAACGTGTCGCGGTTCAAAAGCCCAATGAGGATGGTACAACATGAGCCTAGAACATTCAGCGATAAGGTTTGGCTAGTAGTTAAAGGCCTCTCTATGGGAGCCGCCAACAAAGTGCCCGGGGTGTCCGGAGGCATGGTAGCGTTTGTGGCTGGTTTTTACGAAGAGTTTATCTATTCCCTTCAGAAGATCAATACCAAAGCCTTTGCCTTACTATTCAATGGTCGATTTCAGAGTTTTTTCAGATACATCAACGGTCGGTTTTTAGGTTTGCTGATACTGGGGATGGTCATCAGCTATTTTAGTGTTTCGAAAATCCTTGACTATCTCATCGTGCATTTTGAACTTTGGGTTTGGAGTGCTTTCTTCGGAATGATCATCGGCTCTATTTACTATGTAGCAAAAGATTTTGGTGCCTGGAACCGCAAGTATTTAGGTTATTTAATTTTGGGCGTCATTGCGGGGGTAAGCATCAGTTTTTTAGAACCCGCAAAGCAAAATAGCAATCTTTGGTTTGTGTTTTTCTGCGGAATCATTGGCGTTTCCGGAATGACCCTACCCGGACTTTCAGGATCGTTCATACTCATCTTGCTGGGAAATTATGTCTTACTTCTGGTAGATGCCGTCAATGCCTTATTTGATACTATTACAGATATCCTTCAATGGAGTTTTGATTTTATAAATGACCCTGTTCGTTTAGAACTATTGCAAGTGCTGGCCGTATTTTCGTTGGGATCTGTCGTCGGACTCGTATCGCTATCGCATGTATTGGCCTATGTTTTGAAACATTTTAAGAAAGCAACCTATGCGGTGATTATCGGGTTTATTACAGGCTCACTGGGTGTGGTCTGGCCTTGGAAAAGTAAAATATTACAACGCAATGCCGAAGGAGAAGTGATGTATGACGCCAACGGCATGGAAATAATAAGCGGATACGATCGCTATTGGCCCTCAGAATTTTCGCTCGACAATGTTCTTGCAGTTTTCTTTATTTTTGTGGGAATAGGATTGGTACTCAGTCTAGATCTATACTACAAAAAGAAATCGCGTCCTCATGGCTAAATACGGTTTAGTAGGAAAAAACATCGACTATTCCTTCTCCAAACAATTCTTCACCCAAAAATTTAAAAAGGAACGACGCAAAGATTCTTATGAAAATTTTGACCTTGAATGTATTGATCTTTTGCCTGACATCATTAGTGAAACACGTGGTCTCAAAGGACTTAATGTGACCATTCCGTATAAGGAAAGTGTGATCCCATTATTAGATCGTGTAGACGAAGAGGCGATGAAAATTGGCGCTGTGAACACGATCAAGGTTCAAAAAAACGGTAAGCTTTCTGGGTATAACACCGACCATTATGGTTTCGCTCAAGCTCTTATCCCTTTATTACCTATTAAAGATAAGACAGCACTTATTTTAGGGACAGGAGGAGCCTCCAAGGCCATTGCATACGTGTTAGACACTTTAAATTTTTCCTATCAGAGAGTTACCAGAGCTCCTTCTAAATCGCTTATTACGTACCAAGATTTAAGTGAATACGTAATAAAAAGCCATTATCTCATCATTAACTGCACTCCGTTAGGAACATACCCGAACGTTTCAGAATGTCCTAAAATACCCTATCACCATCTCACGAAGGATCATGTGTTATTCGACCTTATTTACAACCCTGAACACACAGAATTTCTCAAAAGGGGCTATGCACAGGGCGCACGGATAAGTAACGGACGTACCATGCTAGAACAACAAGCACTCAAGGCCTTATCAATCTGGCGCAGCTAGGCAGTTTTCAAGGCTTCAAAATAAAACAGTATGCTTTGCCGTTTGGGTTTCAGTTAGTATATTACCCATTCGTTAACGAACCTAACATTGAAAGATATGTCTGATAAAGAATTGCCCAAAAAAGAAAAAGAAAACACCCCTTCAGAAACTCCCTCTAACGAACCTTCCAAAGATTCTCAAGAGACCCCATTAGCTTCAGACCTAGAACAGGATCATTCTAAAGAGCAACAACAGGAATCCGAAGAGGCCACACTAGAAAATGCTATTGTGGATGAAGCCGCTGACAAGCAAGATTCAGAAGAAAATACTTCAGAAACAAAACACCCTGAAGCCACTACCGATGCCGATCTAGATGAGGAAGAAGACGAAGAAGAACAAGAGGATGAAGAAGAAATAGCGTCTTCAGACGATGAGGAAGAAGATGAAGATTCCGAAGAAGAAACCATTGATTATCACGACCTCTCCAAAAAAGAATTGATCGCAGCTTTTAAAAAATTGCTCAACGACAAACCTGTGCAAGCCATTAAAAAACAGGTGGACGAAATTAGATCTGAATTCAATTCAAAGTTTGATGAGGAAGTAGCAGCCAAAAAAGAAGAGTTCTTGGCGGAAGGTGGAAATATTATCGATTTTTACTACACCACGCCGCTCAAAAAGGAGTTCAATTCTCTTTATTTTGATTATAAAGAAAAGCGGAATAAATACTACAAGAACCTCAAACGTGACCTCAACGCAAACCTCGAGAAACGAAACGAATTGATCGAAGAGCTTAAAGGTTTGTTAGGTACCGAAGAGAATATTAATACTACCTACAAGCATTTTAAAGACATCCAAGAGCGTTGGCATACCGCCGGGCCTATCCCGCGAGATAAGTACAATCTAGTGTGGAATACCTATCATCATCACGTAGAGAATTTCTATGATTTTTTACATCTGAATCGGGAATTTCGCGATCTGGATTTCAAACACAACCTCGATCAAAAACTGAAGCTTATTGGGCGCGCCGAAGAACTTTCGCAACAGAAGGACATCAAAAAAGCGTTTCGTGAACTTCAGATGCTACACAAAATGTGGAAAGAAGATGTAGGGCCCGTCGCGAAAGAATACCGAGACGAGGTATGGGATAAATTTAGCGCGGCTACGAAGGTCATTCACGACAAACGACAAGCACTTATTGAGGAGGAAGAAAAAGCGTACGAGCAAAATTACCTCATCAAAGAAGAGATCATCAAGAAGATTGAAGCGCAAAAGGAGATCAAAAACCCCAGCCACCAAAAATGGCAAAAGGCCATCAAAGAAGTACAAGCCCTTCGCGATGCCTATTTCGCTGCCGGAAGGGTTCCTAGAGCTAAGAATAAAGAGATCTGGAAACGTTTTAAGGATGCAACGCGACAATTCAACAGAACAAAAAATTCTTATTACAAAGAACAAAAGAAGGCACAGTTCGACAACCTAGAAAAAAAGAAAGAGCTCGTTGCCATTGCAGAAGCCAATAAGGACAGTGAAGATTTTGAAACTGTGACACCGCTGATGAAGAAAATTCAAAGTGATTGGAAGAAGATCGGTCACGTACCAAGAAAACACAGCGATAAGATCTGGAAAGAGTTTAAGTCGGCTTGCAATCATTATTTCGACCGACTTCACGCTAAGAAAGATGAAGCCAGCGCCGAAGAAAAAGAACATCTAGAACAAAAGGAAGCTCTTCTCGAAAAGGTTACCAACCTATCGCTAAGTGGTTCTCATGAGGAAGACCTGGCCAAGATCAAGGAGATGATCGCAACGTGGAAAGGCATTGGTCGTGTTCCGTATAAAAAACGCAACATCGATCGAAAGTTCAACAAGGTCTTAGACGGTTTGTTTTCTAAACTAGATGTGAGCAAAAAAGATTCTGAATTGATTCGCTTTGATAATAAAGTGAGCGCCATGGTCTCTCAAGACGATGAACGAAAGCTCAAGAACGAGCATTTCTTTATTTCGAAAAAAATCAAAGAAGTACAAGACGAGATACGTCAATTAGAGAACAATCTTGGCTTCTTTCAACATGTGGATGATGACAATCCGTTGGTGAAAGAAGTGCATAAAAATATCGCGAAACAAAAGGAACAACTTGAAGTGTGGAAGGCCAAACTGAAAAAGATCAAAAAGGTCCGAAGCGAATAGTCCCTTCTTGTCTTCTCTGCGGAAAGGCCTCGACGCAACTGTATTTTGAATCAGACCATCATCGTTTCTACGAATGTACGTCGTGCCATACCCAATTTCGAGATCCCGAAACTTTTTTATCGCCGGAAGCCGAAAAAGCGCGCTATTTAGAACATAATAATGATGTTGAAGACGCGCGGTATCAACAATTTGTCGCTCCGGTGTTGGAAGCGATCTTCCAACGTTTTGACACCACCGCCCGTATTTTAGATTTTGGTTCGGGAACGGGACCGGTGGTTGCCAAGTTATTAGCGGATGCCGGATATAACGTACGGTGTTATGATCCGTTTTTCGCGCCAGATGCATCCCTTCTCAACGCATCGTATGATGTGATCATCTGTTGTGAAGTGATTGAACATTTTCATCAACCCTTGCGTGAATTTAAGCAATTATACCAACGCTTGCGTCCCGGCGGTGTGCTGATTTGCATGACCGACCTTGAAGTCGATACTACAAATTTCAAACTATGGTACTACAAAGACGACCCCACGCATGTAATCTTTTATAAACAACGAAATTTAGAATGGATCGTGCACCAGACCTCATTTTCTGAGGTCACTATCGAGGGACGCGTGGTGATCTTTGAAACTTAAGGGAGTTTTTTAGCGGCTTCCCAATGGATGTCCATTTCGGCTAGGGTCATATCTTTGAGGGACATTCCTTTTGCTTTGGCTTGTGCCTCTAGGTATTGAAATCGTTTGGTGAACTTTTTATTAGTGCGTTCTAAGGCATTTTCTGGATTTACGTTAAGGAAACGCGCATAATTGATCATGGAAAATAAAACGTCGCCGAATTCTTGTTCTATCTTGTCTGTATGTGCTTCGGAAACTTCGTGCTGCAACTCTTCCAATTCTTCTTTCAGTTTCTCAAACACTTGCTGAGGCTCTTCCCAATCAAAACCTACGCCCGCCACTTTATCCTGAATTCTATTGGCCTTGACCAAAGCCGGAAGCGAACGCGGAACACCTTCCAAAACACTTTTCTTTCCTTCCTTCAGTTTTAACGCCTCCCAATTCTTTTTTACCTCCTCTTCATCAGATACTTTCACATCAGCATAAATATGGGGGTGTCGGGCAATAAGCTTGTCACAAATGCTGTTGGCCACATCGGCAATGTCAAAATCGCCTGTTTCGCTTCCTATCTTCGCATAAAAAACGATGTGCAGCAAGACATCACCAAGTTCCTTCTTAACCTCCTCCAGATCGTTATCGAGAATGGCATCACCCAACTCGTAAGTCTCTTCAATGGTAAGATGACGCAACGACTCCATAGTTTGCTTTCGATCCCACGGACATTGCTCACGCAGTTCGTCCATGATGGTCAACAACCTATCGAAGGCTGCTAATTGTTCTTTTCTGGAAGGTGGGGTCGTTGTCACTTTAGGTTTTATTATTCTTCTTCGGAAGCGTCTAAAAATTGTGTGTGCCCGTTCTTCTGAAGCAAATTATACCACTGTACGATCTTCTTGATATCACTAGCGTAAACGCGATCTTCATCATAATCGGGCATTACTTTGAAGAAATATTCTTCCAGCTCGATCTTGGGTGCTTTATGACTAATGGCCGGTCCGCCATTCTCATTATCGTGAATTTTTGCGAACACTTGGCGCAAAGGCACCTCATCGGTCAAAGTGTAGATGGCGATTTCAGACAACAAACTTACATTGTGTCGTGCCCCCACGCTGATCTTCTTTCCATCAGAGAGCGATTCTGCTAAAAATCCGCTACGGGTTCGTGTCTTCAACTCATACAATCCAGGCTTTCCGCTGATTGTCAAAATTTTTTCTAAACTCATACTTCTTTTTTAATTCGGCTGCAAAGATGCTGGCTTCACACTACAATTGCAACTCCCTTAACGTTTCTTTTTAGCCATCGGAAATTTCATGCGATAGCCCACATCTATTTTCCCTTTGGAAATATTGGTTAACTTCTTTTTGATCAACCTTTTTTTCAAAGGGGATAGTTTATCGGTAAATAACACACCCTCAATATGATCGTATTCGTGCTGAATGATACGTGCTACGATACCTGTGAAGGTTTCCGTATGTTTTTCAAAATTCTCGTCGTAATATTCTATGGTGATCTTTGGACGTCTAAAAACATCTTCATTGACATCTGGGATGCTTAAACACCCCTCGTTAAACGCCCAAACGTCGCCTACTTCTTCTACCATTTGTGCATTGATAAATACTTTCTTAAACGTCGCTGCCACTTCCCGCTCGCTTTCGGTGAGCTCTTCATCATCTTCAAACGGAGTCGCATCTACGATAAAGAGTCGAATAGGCAACCCAATTTGAGGCGCGGCCAAACCAATGCCTCTTGCTCCATACATGGTATCAAACATATTTTCGATTAGTTCGTCCAGTTTCGGGTAGTCAGAACCAATATCTTCTGTTTCTTTTCGAAGTACGGGATCTCCGTACGCCACAATAGGTATTATCATACGATCTTTTTAAAGGTTATACAGGTAATCCTGCAGAATAATGGTCGCGCTAATCTCATCGATCAAGGCCTTATTTCTTCGCTGCTTTTTTTTGAGTCCGCTGTCGATCATCGTCTGAAACGCTCGCTTGCTGCTATACTGCTCGTCCACACGTTTCGTAGGCATTTCCGGAAATCGTTTTTTGAATTGCTTCAGAAAACCTTGTATGGCTTCTTCCACGTCGCTTGGAGTTCCGTCCTTTTGTTTAGGTTCACCAACAAGCACACATTCCACATTTTCGGCCTCAAAATACTGCGTCAAAAAATCGAAGAGCGTCTCTGTTGAAACGGTTGTTAACCCGGATGCAATGAGTTGCAGTTCGTCGGTCACCGCGATGCCGGTGCGTTTGGTCCCATAATCTATCGCGAGGATACGTCCCATATTCCCTGCAAAAATACAGGTTTGTTTGCTCCTATGCTAGAAAAGCTTCTTATTTACAAGTGCTTGAAGTATCTTTGTAACAAAGCAAATTTCATGAATACATTACAACCCATTATAGAAAGTGCTTGGGAAGATCGTTCCTTACTTTCACAACCCAAAACCATCCAGGCGATCCGTTCTGTGATTGCACATTTGGACGAAGGTAGTTTGCGCTGCGCGGAACCTTCAAAAGACGGTTGGCAAGTGAATGAATGGGTAAAGAAAGCGGTGGTCTTGTACTTTCCGATCCAAAAAATGGAAACGTTGGAAGCGGGTATTTTTGAATATCACGATAAGATCCCATTGAAACGCGGTTATCAAGAAAAAGGTATTCGCGTAGTGCCTCATGCGGTGGCGCGACACGGTGCCTATATTTCAAAAGGGGTGATCATGATGCCCAGCTATGTAAATATCGGGGCATACGTAGACGAAGGTACCATGGTAGATACGTGGGCCACAGTAGGAAGTTGTGCACAGATCGGTAAAAATGTACACCTTAGTGGCGGCGTTGGTATTGGCGGCGTGTTAGAGCCTTTACAAGCGGCTCCCGTCATCATAGAAGACAATGCGTTTATTGGCTCTCGCTCGATCGTCGTAGAAGGTGTTCGTGTTGAAAAAGAAGCAGTACTTGGTGCCAACGTGGTATTAACTGCCTCCACCAAGATCATTGATGTGACCGGAAGTGAACCGGTGGAAATGAAAGGTCGTGTTCCGGCACGTTCGGTGGTGATTCCGGGGAGTTATACAAAGAAGTTTCCTGCCGGAGAGTTTCAAGTGTCTTGTGCGTTGATCATCGGGAAACGAAAAGAAAGCACAAACAAAAAGACCAGCTTAAACGATGCTCTACGTGAATATGACGTAGCGGTTTAGTGATTGCGATTCCGTTTGCGGCGACGCAGTTTTTTGGAGTTTCCTTTTTTCTGAAATGCTCTGCTGTACTGCGTCATTAATTGATGAATTTTTTCTGAAGAAGCTCCGTACAACTCCGCGTAGATCGGCGCCATAATGTTGATCATGGTTTTCGACAGCCATAATCTTCGGAAGTTCTTCATTCGTTGCTCCAACGATAATTCTTCAAACCGCATGCGATTTAGATCGATCAAATAAAAATCATAGGTTCCATCCTCGTTTTTCAGGATCAACGTATTTCCCGGAGAATGGTCTAGAAAGTTAATTTGCTTTTCATGTAATTCGAATGTAAACGCAGCAAACTGCTCTAAAATCGCCTTTCGCTCAGGATAGTTTGGAGTATGATTCAACACCCGAAAATCGAGATCGTAGGCAACATATCTAGAAATGTAAAAGCTCTCTCGCAGGCCTTGGTCAAAATGTTCGTAATACGCAACAGGAAAAGGAGTTTTGATATCACTTTCTATCAGTTGGATGGCATATTCATAAGACCGTTTTGCTTTGCTTTTCCGAAGATATTGATACACCCAACGTTGAAAGGCATTCGGTTTTTTAAACTTTTTGAAGGTGTAGTACGAACCTTCAATCGCAATCTTTTTGATCTGATTTCTTCCTTCCTCCACCAAAAATTCGCCGGAGGTTTCAAAATTTTCTATCGCGTCGCGTATTTCAGAAGCAATCGACTTGAAATCGGGATGAATACAGAAGGTTTCCTTCATCTTACATTTTAATAACTAAGAAAAAAAAGATACTTTGCGAAGGTAACTGATATGAAGCAAATACTCGTAATACAGAACAAACGAATTGGGGATGTGCTCATCAGTTCGGTGATCGCACAGAACATTAAAAAAGTATATCCCGACAGCAAGGTCACCTATTTTGTATACGACTATACTGCAGGTGTTCTTGAAGAAAACCCGAATATCGACCATATTATTCGCGTTTCGGAAAAGTGGCTGAAAAAACTTCCCAACTTGGTTCGTACCTTGCGGAAGGTTCGACAACATAATTACGACATTATTTTCGACCCATACGCCAAATTTCAAAGCAGGATGATGTGTTTGTGTAGCGGCGCCGACTATCGAATCGGACTCAAACGGGCGCACAAACAATTGAAGCTTCCATTTTACACCCACCCCATTTCGTTTCTTGAAAAAGGGACACGTCTCTGCGGAAAAGCGATTGAAGACCGCGTACACATGGTGAGCGACGTTTTTCCGCTAGACAATCCTGATGAAGTGCCGAAAATCTATCTCACTTCCGAAGAAAAAAAGAATACAAAGATCGCTCACATCAATCGTCCCGTTCTCATGCTAGGCGTTCTAGGCAGCACTCCGAATAAATCCATGCCCTACCCCTACATCGCTACTATCGTAGATTGGGTTACCGAGAATTATGAGGTCACTATCTTATTTAATTACGCCCCTCATCAAAAAGCAGAAGCGCAGAAGATATACGAACAATGCCATCGGCAAGACCAAATAGAGATCGATATTTACGAGGATAGTATTCGAGGGTTTATTACATTAATGCATCAATGCAACCTACTGATCGCGAATGAAGGTGGCAGTGTTCATATTGCCAAAGCCCTCAACAAACCCACCTTTACGGTCTATTCGCCTTTTATTCATAAAGCGCATTGGGCGACTTTTGAAGACGGTGTCATGCATAAATCCATACACCTACGGGACGAAAAACCTGAAGCCTATCAGCAGTTTTCCAGAGAAGCGCGTAAAAAAGTAGAAGCAGATCCGGAGGAATTGTTTCAATTACTGACGCCCGAACTAATTATAGCTTCGCTAGCCCCGTTTATGGAGCATCACTTAAAAGCACATAAAAAATAATAACTTATGATTCGACGGGTTGCGGACCTTTTTTAATTCCGAAATCCGTCCAAGGCTTCCCGCCTTCTCGGGTTTCCTTTCTGATCGCATTGTTCTTCGCAATCGATTCTTGATTCTTATACCCTCTAGGATGATCCAAGTGGATCACCACGGCATTATACCGAATTTGCTTGCTTTGAATTCCGAAATTAATAAGTCGTTCACCTAATTCTCTATCTTGCCCCCCATATTGCATCCGCTCATCAAATCCATTAACGGCAAGAATATCTTCTTTCCAGCCGCTGGCGTTATGACCGTTCCAACTGGCATTGGTGGGTGTGATGTTATTGAGAAGCGTAGCGCGCGTGGCTCCTGCGCTGAGTTTATTGTTTTTAAAAGAAGAAGGCAATCCTTGTTGTTTCAGCCATTGCACATCAAAACAACGCTCGGCATAAATATCTTCTTCGGTAATCTTTTCTGAAATATCCATCGGCAGCATAAAATAGCCGCCCGACAAAAAATAACCCAACTCCCGAAACTTGACGTGCTGCTCTACAAAATCTTTTCTGGGAATACAATCGCCGTCACTCATAATGATGTAAGGCGCACTGCATTGAAGGATCGCTTTATTTAAGATCTGTGATTTCTGAAAGCCCCGATCTTCGTGCCATACATGGATTAAAGGATAGAAGAGGTCTTTCTGCATGCTATCTAACAGCGCTTTGGTGGCAGGCTTCGAGCCATCATCGGCGATAACCACTTCGAAGTTTCGATAGGTTTGATTATTATACCCCCACAAGACCTTCTGAAGCCAAGCCTCACTATTGTACGTGCTTATGATAATAGAAGTATCGATCACGGTATTCAGATTCAGTACAAAGGTACGGTTCTTTTTCAGTTTGAAGAAAAACAGGGTATCTTTGCGCTATGACCAAGCTCTCAGTAATCATTCCCACCTTTAACGAAGCATCCTATATCGAAGCAGCGTTGCAATCGGTGCAATTTGCAGATGAGATCATCGTCATTGACTCCTTCAGCGAAGACGAAACAGTCGCCAAGGCCAAAACGCTCTCCACAAAGATTATAGAGCGCCAATTCGATAATTTTTCCAACCAAAAGAATGCCGCTTTAGAACATGCTACCGGCGACTGGGTACTCTTTCTTGACGCCGACGAGCGTATTACCCATTCGCTTCAGTTTGAGATCGAAGCTGCGATACAGAACTCAAAATTTGGTGGCTACAAACTCAATTTTCCGCATTTCTTCATCAATCGGTTTTTATACAATCATAGCAATGATGTTTTGAGACTTGTGAAAAGAGAGGGAGCGCATTTCAGCGGACTCGTTCATGAGAAACTTCACTGTGAGGGACGTATTGGAAAATTAAAACATCCGGTGTTGCATTTTACCTATAAGGGGCTTAACCATTTTATTCAGAAAAAAGAACAATACGCTTGGTTTCAAGCCGAGCAACTCCACAAAAAAGGTAAAAAACCCTCCCTTTGGCTGATGTTCTTGAAACCTACCTATCGTTTTTTTAGTTCGTATGTACTTCGCGGAGGCTTTCGCGATGGCATCCCCGGCTTGGTTATTTCAGGAATTAACGCCTATGGAGTATTTCAACGCTACGCAAAACTTATGCTGTTGCGACGCGGACTCAGATAAGCTGAAAAATGGCTTGGTATCTCAGACGAAGGAAACCGTGTAATCTTGATAAAATATGTACTTTTACTCAAATTTTAACCGCGATTGAATACCCGTCCGCTTATTTCGGCACTCGCCATAACTAAGAACGAAGCCCAGGTTCTTGAAGGATTTCTGAAACAATTAGATTTCGCCAATGAGATCATTATTGTCGATTCGTTCAGCACAGACGGAACCCAAAATATCGTGCGCAACCACCCTAACGCACAACTCATCGAGCGGCCTTTTAAGAACTTTAGTGACCAAAAGAATTTTGCTATAGAGCAAGCCACACATCCTTGGATCGTATTTTTTGATCCGGATGAAGAGATCACCCCGGCACTAAAAGAAGAAATTTTGGCAAAGGTCTCACAGCCTGAAGCGGTTGCTTATCGTGTGAAGCGCGCCTTATATTTTATGGGTAAAAGACTTCGGTATAGTGGCTTCCAGAATGATTATGTGATTCGGTTGTTCCGAAAAGACAAATGTAGGTACGATGGTAGCTTGGTTCACGAAACCATCAAAGCACAGGGCAAAGTGGCAACCTTTTCTGAAATACTCCCACACCATACCTATCGCGGCTTCGACCAATACACATCTAAATTGCATCAGTACAGTAAGCTAAAAGCAATGATGATGTTTCAGAAGCATAAAAAAGCACGGTGGATCCATTTTATCGTTCGACCTTGGTACCGCTTCTGGCATCAATATATTATTCGTTTGGGGATACTGGACGGAAAAGAAGGCTTTGTTCTCGCCTATCTTAACGCTTTTACGGTTTTCAAAAGATACATCCATCTATGGTTATTGTATCGAAAAATTGAGTGAGTATGAAACGTATTTTCTTAGAATCGCACAATCTCAAGAATCCTTACTCAGGCTTCGGACAATACAACTACCATCTAATTAAGGGATTGGCCGCGCAAGATCTCTCTGACTGGAAGATCACCCTTCATGTAAAGAACGTAAAACGTTGGAAGAAAGAATTTGGTGACACCTTCCGATATCGCAAATACCGCTCACTAACGCGACACAAACCGTTTCGTATCAAAAAGAAATACCACCTTTGGCACAGCCTGAACCAAAACATCAAAATTGAGCCCTTTTTTCAACTTCCCTACGTGTTGACCGTTCATGATATACATTTTATCAAAGAAGGTTCTGCCCATGTGCAACGTAAACTACGAACGCAATTCGAAAAAAAACTGAAACGCTGCCACGCCATTATCTACATTTCAGAATTTGCCAAGCAAGACACTCAAGATAATTTTGACATTCCTGATATTCCGCAGTACGTCATATATAACGGAAACACGATACCCGATGTGACTGTAGCATCGCTGCCAAAGCCCAGCATTCAGCCCGAGAGTCCCTATCTTTTTTCTATTGGTGATTTTACAGATCGGAAGAATTTCAAAGCCTTGGTAGACATGATGCGGTTCTTGCCCGAGTATCATCTCGTATTGGCCGGAAACAATACTTCTGTGTATGCAGATTCGCTTCGGAAGCGGATCACAGACCATCAATTAGAAAACCGAGTGCATTTAACCGGTAAGATCAGTGAGGCGCATAAATACTATTACCTCGCCCATTGTGAAGCTTTTTTATTTCCTTCGAAGCGCGAAGGATTTGGCATCCCACCCTTAGAAGCTATGCATTTTGGGAAACCTGTTTTTATCTCTAACAATACTTCCCTACCGGAAATTGGCGGTGAACACGCGTTCTATTGGAATCATTTTGAAGTACAATACATGGTTGCTGTATTCAAAAAAGGAATGCAACAGTATCAAGAGAACAAGGAGTTCTATACCGAATACTACCAAGAGCGCGCTAAAGAATTTGATTGGAAAAAGACCGCGGCCGAATATTTGGCCGTATACCAACAACTCGTATCTTAACGGAAGACTATGCCAACGGTTTCCATTATTATCATCAATTACAATACTGCAGACTACACCTTGCAGTGTGTCTCGGCCGTTCAACAGCATACTCATCCAGACATAAGCTATAAAATCATAGTGGTGGATAATGCTTCGGAAGAAGCAGACTATCAACACCTGAAAAAAAACCTTCCGGCACTACCGAATATACAGCTCATAGGAAGCTCCACCAATACCGGATTTGGGGGCGGCAATATGTTGGGAGTTGAAAAAGCAACGGGATCGTATCTATTGTTTCTGAATAACGACGCGTTTCTTTTGAATGATTGTCTCTCCATTCTCTATGATTTTATGGAAACGCACCCAAAAGCAGGTGTGGCCACGGCTCAAAATTACGATCAGCATGGCAAATTAGTGCCATCGTTTGATCATAACAAAGGGTTGCGACGATTGTTGTTGGGGCGAGGTTTTCTCGAAGCAATATCTCCCAAACGCTATCCGAAGCGAAAAAAAGAGTATACGCAACCGCTCGAAGTTGATTGGGTAAACGGCGCCTTTCTATTCTTCCGAAGATCTGCTTTCGAACAAGCAGGCGGCTTCGACACGCGCATTTTTCTTTATTTTGAAGAAATGGACATTTGTCATCGACTTCGAAAGAAAGGGTATGCCAGCATATTGATTCCGGCGGCAAAGATCGAACACCACCAAGGCGCCAGCACGAAACCCCGACCAGAATTGAGCAAAGAGAGCTATCGTTCATATTTTCACGTGATTCAAAAATCAAGAGGAGGTATTATCTTAGCACTCATCAAATTATATTTAGGGATCGTTTTTCTTCTGAAACCTAAGAAGCGGTATCTTTTACCTGTGCTATGGCGAAGTCGGTTAGAAAAACATTCCATCAAACCTTCAGCATGAAAAGTGATATTGAAAACGCATATACGCAATTAAGAAAAGGAGGCGTGATCCTATACCCCACAGATACGGTATGGGGGTTGGGATGTGATGCCACACAACCGGACGCAGTCTCAAAAATTTATGAGATCAAACAACGTGATGAGCAAAAAGCGTTGCTTTGTTTGGTTTCTGATTTTAAGATGTTAGAACAATTTGTGCACGATATCCCGGAAACAGCATACGAAATTATGAAATACGCGCAAAAGCCTACCACCATTATTTACGACAAGCCGG
>CEVM01104681.1_pt1 | contig 24766 bp, 19 predicted proteins | sample 531481 | NCBI WGS metagenome assembly CEVM01 (sample SAMEA2623649, study PRJEB7988) | marine metagenome | biome: marine biome (ENVO:00000447); feature: mesopelagic zone (ENVO:00000213) & marine oxygen minimum zone (ENVO:01000065); material: "saline water (ENVO:00002010), including plankton...
CAGCACTTTCGTAAGAGTTTGCGCAAATTTCTACCCGCATCCCTTATTCAATTACAAGTTCATCAATAAAGGTCCAAGCCGGATTGCCCGCGCCTTGAGTTCCCTCCGGGATGATGCCGAAAGAAGGAATGTGTAGCGTGATTTTAGTAATGTTTTGCTTCGGAATTGTGGGCTTCCATTTCAGGTGTTTTTGAGCAGATGCTTCGTTCGAAGCTAGGATAGGCAGCGTAACGGTTTCCGTTGTTCCCTCAGCAGTTTCCCAAGTTATGGAGGCTTCTTTTGGAGCATACACCCATTGCCCGATCGCTTCAAAAAAGCGTGTTTCTAGTGTTGAGATTGAAACCGGGGTTTCCCATTCCGCAGAAATGCTAAGATCGTCTCCCCAAAACCCTAACCATTCTCCATCACCAAAACGATCGTTACTTCCCAGCACACCATTATGAAGCGCATTGACGCCACCCGCATTATACGCAGGATGAGGTGGCCTATCTAGGGATATATCTGCAGCAATTCCGCGATGGATCTTAATTTCGGTAGTATATGGATGTCCCACAGTCTCGTTTCCTTCCATCATTTGTGCTTTGAATGTCCCTGAGGTTACAATGGGTACCGACTTGCTATAGGTTTGTTGGCTGCCGTTGTACTCATAACGTACCGTGGCATTAGGTAAGGGAGTCGTTACCGTAGCGAACAAGGTATCACGTTTGGCTTGAAACCCCACTTCCAGTTGGTGCAGCGGATCATAATAGGAAACATTTTTAGCGTCAAGTCGTTTCTGAAACCCACTCCATCGCTCCAGAAATTTTGAATAGTCTTGCGCTAGGTTCTCTCGCGGCCCCGTCCAAAGCACTTCCGAAATGGCAATCATCCGCGGAAAGATCATGTATTCTACCTGCTCGAAGGTAGGCATATACTCTGTCCATACATTCCCTTGTGCCCCCAAAATGTACTCATGGGCTCCAGGTTCTAAAGCTTCCGGAATAGGCGAAAAGCCATAAACTTTTTTGAGCGGCACATAGCCGCCGATCGCCAGAGGCTCTTCGGGGTGGGTGTCTTGATAGTAGTCGAAATAGAGATGAGAAGTAGGGGTCATAACGACCTTATGATTGGCTTCCGCAGCTGCCATGCCTCCTTCTATGCCACGCCAAGACATCACCGTAGCATTCGGTGCTAAACCGCCTTCCAAAATCTCATCCCAGCCAATGATCTGTTTGCCGTGTTGGTTGACAAATTCTTCTATTTCGGTAATAAACCAACTTTGCAACGCTTCTTCTGAAGTGATTCTATCCTTAAGCATTCGAAACTGACAATCTTCACAAGCTTTCCAATGCGTTTTAGGGGCTTCATCGCCACCAATGTGTATGTAGTTCCCCGGAAACAGTGGCATTACTTCTAGCAAAACGTCTTTCAAAAAAGCGATGGTTTGCGGTTTGGTACAAAACACATTTTCAAAAATGCCCCATTCTGTAGCCACAGGAACGCTGTTGCCCGTACAACCCAATTCGGGGTATGAACTCACAGCGGCTTGCGCATGACCGGGCATCTCAATTTCGGGAATTACCGTAATTTTAAGAGATTTGGCGTACGCCACAATTTCTTTAATATCTTCTTGGGTGTAAAATCCGCCGTATCGCGTCCCGTCATATGTTCGGGGCATATCATTGTAATGTCCTACCAAGGTTTCGTTTCGGAATGCTCCGTGCGATGTAAGTTTTGGATACTTTTTAATTTCAATGCGCCATCCTTGATCATCGGTAAGGTGCCAATGGAAGGTATTCATTTTCAACAACGCTAAATATGAAAGATATTCTTTGATAGTCTCCTTCGGAAAAAAATGCCGACTCACATCCAGATGCATTCCACGGTAGGAAAATGTAGGTGTGTCTTCAATAAATAATGTTGGAAGCATCACATCTTCTCTCGGGATCGTGTGTTGCTTTTCCCAATCAACCGGAAGCAACTGTCGTAGTGTTTGTAGCCCATAAAAAGCACCGGCATCGGTGTTGGCCTCTACGAGAATATCATCTTCAGTAATGCGTAATCGATAGCCTTCATCTGTGAGTGCGGTATCCACCCTAATTTTCAAATCGGCTTTGGTATCTTTTGAAGTTGAAAGCTTCCAACCGGGCCCTTCCGCCAAAAATTCTTCAAACCACTTGACAGCATTCTCAAAACGAGGGGCGTGATGGATGGTTAGATCCTTTCCGAATAAAAAAGAACCTTTCTCAATACTGAGTTGCTGTGGCTGCGGAAAGATAATAACTTCAGTAGGGGGAGAATCCATCGTACGATCACAACCTATGCTGAGCGCACTTAGAATTATCAATAATAATAACCTCATTTTCATAGTCCGAAATTACGGAAAAAACGTCGCCCTAAGAGGCGTAAGCTATTTCCACTTGCTGTTGTAGTTGATTTCCATGTTGATCGATGACCGTAAGGGTATAGGTTCCGGGTCCTAGGATCAATACTTGTTCGTGAAATGTTTGCGTAGTACCTACATACATACCATCCCAATACCAATAGACCTTTGTTTCTGAAGAACGATGTGCCAACTGAAATACCACTTCTTGATGCTTTTCCTGAAAACTTTTTGCGATTAAAATAGTTTCTCTTGGTCTCGGGGTTACAAATTCCATTAACTGTTCTCCTTCTTGAAAACACCCTTCCTTAAAAGGTGGCAAGGGTTGATAATTAGGATGTGTTTGTGCGTAATAGTATTCCATCATGGGAGGCAACGAAAACCAAGAGGTTTGTATCATCTCTTCTAACGGATAGCAAGAAGAATTCACTCGAAAACGAGTGTCTGCGCTCAGTGACACCTGCTGGTGGTAAGGACACGGAGTGGTGCGAGTGCCTTTTTCGGGAACCCATTCTTTTGCGGTGTCATTACAGAAGATACTAGCGAGATGTCCCGACTGTCGACAGGTAACGACTTCTTTCAACGCATCATAAGGAACGGCAAAAGAGCCGCTTTCGGGAAGGGACCCAAGCACATCAAATAATAAGGGCGCGGCTGCTTGTAAACCTGTAAGTCCGGGGCGACCTTCACCGTCGGCATTACCCGCCCACACGCCAATGGCATACTTGGGAGTAACCCCCACAGCCCAAGCATCTTTAAACCCAAAACTGGTTCCCGTCTTCCAAGCAATAGCTTTGGATTCATTAAAAAAACTCCAATTGATCTCTTCCAAGGGTCTGTTTACTTGTTGTAAAGCTTCAAAAGTTTTGTAAATAGCTCCAGCGCCAAACAGTTCGGGGTGCGCTTGTAATTTGGATTTCCCTTTCTTGGAATTCTTGAGATAATTGGGAACGCCAAAGGCCGAAGCGGGATATTCACTGGAACTTTGGTTGAATGTATTTAAGGTATACGCCATCCCTGCATAGGCTTGTGTAATTTCCCAAAGGGAACTTTCGGCTCCTCCAAGAATGAGGGACAAGCCATAATAATTTGGGGCATGTCTAATGCTGTTCAATTCTAAGATTTGTAATTTATTGTAGAAACGTTGGAGTCCGTGTGCTCGTAATTGTCGGACAGCAGGGACGTTTAGTGATCGAGATAAGGCTTCACTGGCCGGAAGAGCTCCTTGAAAAGAGCGATCAAAATTTTCAGGAGCATAGCCATTGATAACAGTAGGCACATCGGCCAGTAAGGTATGGGGCAACATTTCGCCACTCTCCAATAAAGACGCGTACAAAAAGGGTTTAAGAATACTTCCGGTGCTTCTGGGTTTATCAACAATATCCACAAATCGATGATGTTCTTTTGAAGTAGGTGCATTCCCTACGTAAGCAAGTACATTTCTGGTTTCAACATCCAAGACTAGCACAGCAATATTATGTATTTCATTTTGAGAAAGCTGGCGATGATGCATGGCTACTTTGGTATTGATCTTCGCTTGTAATTCAGGCTGAATGGTAGTGATAATACGCTCACCGGGATGTTCTCGTTGAATACGTTCGGTAAGGTGCAACGCCAGATCCGGTAGGGGGTAAGGCTTTCCCGGAAGCGTTTCTTCCAAGGCTAGCTCATAGGTGGTTTTGTCAATAATTTCTTCTTGGTATAACTTCCGAAGCAAAAAATCTCGTTTTTGGCGAAGCAATGCTTCATTTTTTCCGGGAAAGATCAATGCAGGTGCGTTGGGTAGTACAGCGAGTGCAGCACTTTGTCCCCAGCTGAGTTGATGCGCGGGGAGACCGAAATACCGCCAAGAAGCCGCCTCCAAACCTACTACGTTCCCGCCAAATGGCGCATGCGATGCATACAGCGTCATAATTTCCTTTTTGGAATGGCCTGCTTCCAATCGTGTTGCCAAAAACAGCTCGATCATTTTTTCAGGGTAGGTACGCGAGGTATTCTTTCTTGCGAGTCGGATGACCTGCTGCGTCAACGTACTTGCGCCGCGTCTTTTCCCTTCGGCAACGTTCTCCCAGAGTGCTTTTCCCATGGACACCGGATTAAACCCCGGGTGTTGATAAAAATAGGCATCTTCAAATTGAAGAATAGATTGCTCGAACTTGTACGGAACCGAATCCATGGCCGGAAAGCGCCATTGGCCATCGGCAGCAATACGCGCACCCATCAGTGCGCCGTCTTGGGCTTCCGCCAAGGTCGATGTTGGGTCTGAAAACAGCGGTGACGGCAAGCTGAAAATCCAAAGAAAAAATACTATGGAAACTCCTAGCACTTTCCATCGGTGCCTTTTCAGCAATGTACGGATATGTTCAAAACGGCGGTTCATCATTGTTTCACGGTTACCCACATTCCTTTGTTTCGAGCGTAATAGCTGGCATCGTACATTGCCTCCACTTGTGTCCCCGGCAAATAATAGGTGCCTAAATAAGAAGCATTCAGTTTTATTGTAAAGGTTTTTGATTCTTTCCGATTCAAACTAAAATAAAAATGAACGCGATCGTCCCGAATATCTGTATAGCGCGCAGCTCCTTGAGCCCCTCCGCCCAATTCGGTAAAAGAGGTGTTTACGATCTCCCATCCGCCGGGGAAAATTTTTGATAATGCGAGATGGTCGATGCGATTATCAGAGGTATTGGTCACCGTCACCGTGGCATTGATCTCAGTTCCTTGTCGGAGGGACGCAACATCCAAGGACGCTCCGTTACCGTCTAAATAGCTCGCCTTGATCTGAAGGTTGTTCCTTTCGGCCAATTCCTGCCCGAGAGGAAGTCGGCCACGCTGCAAGAGCGTAACATAGACCGTATTATCCTTGTTGTTTCTTATGGTTGTTTGGGCTGAATTTTGGTCTACATTCAAACTTCGGGATGCCAAGGCTTTTGGTGTTTTGACCGTGCTATTGGTTCCGCGGAAGGTATAGCGAACATCTAATTCTTTTCCACCGTTGGCAACCACCATTTTTGCTAATGCCAATAACGCATAGGCAGTTTCTTGGGTGCTATACCATCGGCCCGAAGATAAGTTGCGCGCAAGGGTTTCGGCCATAGTGCGTTGTTCAGAATCTCCTAACAACACCATCGTTTCTAATGCCATGGCTTTATTTCGGAAAGGTGAGCCGTAATTGTATCGATTGGCACGATTATCTTCAAAAGAAATGGTAGCCGTTTGACGCAATTCATTAGCAACCCCTGATTTTCCTACAATAGCGTAAGCGGCCGCTAGGCGCCATTTGGCTTCATTGGATAAGTACTTCGACTCGCGCAAGCGGTTCATGGCAGCCAACTCCGGTTCTCCGGCCAAGGCAAGTGTATACAAACGGTAGGCTTGCGTTAAGGAGGAATTGTAGGACGTCATACCATTTCGCCATTGCCGTGCTTCGTTCTTCTGAAAGCGCAACCAATTGCTTAAGAAGGAGATGGGCAGGGCATATCCCTTTTTCTTCGCCTCAAGCATAAAATGTCCCACATAATTGGTACTCCAGGCATCAGCGTCCTGTTCTCCCGGCCAATAAGCCATTCCTCCACTTGGGATTTGATACTGTCCTAATTTCTGAATCGCGCGTTCTACGTGTTTCTGAATGTCTTGCTTTTTATCGGAAGGCACATCAAAGATGTCGTCTAGAAACAGTTGTGGAAAGGCTGCCGAGGTGGTTTGTTCGACACATCCATGAGGATAACGGATGAGGTATTCCATTCGCCGTGTAAATTCCATGGGCGGAAGCGTTGAAAAACTGAGTTCAGCACTGTTGGAACCATCCACGCCGAAAGGCTCAAAAGAAATGGTTTGCTCTTGATTTCCGGTAAGTGTAATTGTTTTAGTGCGTAAGGAAATCGGGTTTGGATTCGCTACGGCCACTTCTACATTGTAAGAAGCGGTCTCTCCACTTCCGAAAGCTTTCACGGTTAGCTGCTGTGGTATTTCTTCAGAACCGACTTCAAATTCAAAGTTCACAATTTGTTCTCCCACTTCATTAAATTGAAGTGTCCGTGTAGTTCCCTGCACAGGTTTTAGTCCGCCGCTCGCTGTCACCTGAATACGTGCCTGTTTCACTTTCGGCTCCATGGCAAAGACCGTCACCGGCACGGTCACTTTCTCACCCGGTGACAAGACTCGCGGCACAGAAGCTAAGACCATTAGCGGTTTACGAACAGGTGTTGTGGTTTCCGCACTTCCGTAGGCCGCACTCTTTGCATTCCCGGCGATGACCATGGTGCGAACGGAGCCTACGTAATTTGGAAGGGTAACCTGATGTTGTGCCGTTTCTCCTGATGTTAAATGAAACGGGCCTAAGTACCGCACCACGGGCGGAAAGCGGTCGGCTTTTCGATTTTTCGCTCCTGCAGCCGCGTCTCCACCGCCTATAGCGTAAATATTATTGACGCTCCCTGAATAGGCGCCGATGACATCGTCAAAAATATCAAAGGTTTTAACCCCCAAGGCTTCCCTTGAGTAGAAGGCATCGTGAATTGCAGGCGTTTGAAACCGGGTAAGGTCCAGTAAACCTTCATCTACAATCGCGACGGTGTAGGTCATGGATTTGTTGTTGGCTTCGGAAACTCTCAATGTAAAGGTTTCTTCCGGTTTCAATTTGGAAGGCATTGACAGCTTAGGCTCCAGGATGGTTTTGGGATTCTCTACGGAAATAGGAATGACTCCGTATAACCGTACCGGAAGATCATTTTTAGTTTGCTCATGCGGCTGTAGCAATGAAATGTTTACGTACACATTCGGTGTCATATCGGCATTCAATTTGACCTTGGCTTGGGTTTCCCCTTTTTGAGTGCGAATCCATTTGGTTTGAAGGACTTCCGTACCATTTTCGATACTCAACAAGGCCCGACCTTCACTTCCGGAAGGAAATGTGATTAGTGCTTCTTCACCCACTTGATAGGTGTCTTTATCAGAAGAAAAAACCAGCATTTTAGCGCTTTCCGAATCCCCATCAGAGGGAGTGCGCCACCATTGATCGTAAAAGTAAGCGACTCTTCCCGTCGCGTGCCCCGAAGCTTTATCGATGGCCCGAATAAGGAACCGCCCGCCTTCTTCTTTCGGAATATTTAACGAAAATTGTGCTTTTCCATTAGCGTCAGACGTTACTTGCAAGGTTTTGTAAGGGCGATGTACCGTGGCGTTTTCATAGCGTGAGAGATTATCGTTGCCGCGATTCCACCACCAACGCCATTCAATTTGAAAGACTTCAATATCGATCTGTCGGTTTCCGGAAGGCACTCCTTGGGCATCCACTGTAATGATCTCAAAGGAAGTATCTTTTGCTGTGGTGTAGGAACCGTAGTTGTCCGTTTCAGGAGAACGAATTCCCACAAAATGGGCATATGGCGCTAAGGGTTTGCTGAAAACATCAATAGAAAAATCACCCCCACCTTCAAACACTTTGGTCAGAAAAGTAGCTTGTAACATGCCGGGAGCATTCCTGTTGATCTCCAGCTTTTTTGAGAATGATGTTGATCCTTCTGCCGACAGCGTTGATTTTAGTACGGGAAGTGTTTGGTCCTCAAACGAGCGCACCGGGTCTTGAAATTGATAGTTCTTGAACTTTTCAAAAGGAGTAGACGCCGTTCGTAGCGTTGCTTCCATTTCTATCTTAAGATTTCTGGCGGGAGCACCGTGTAACCACAACGCATTTGCTGTTCCGGTAATAGGTTTCGTAGCGTCGAGAACCTCATCATCAAAATCCAAATTGATCTTCAATCGGTTGGGTTTTATGGTGGCCACTCGTAATGCTTTGGTGAACGCCACTCCGCCAACGGTTATGCGTGCATTCCAAGTGCCGGAAGGCGCTGCCGCATCGGTCGCAATAGGGAAATAATAGAAATGATCGTTGGGTGTTCCGCTGTTTCCGGAGCCTGTGGTACTGTGCTGTACGGTTCGTTGCACCAATTTTCCTCGAGCATCGGTAACGTCCAGCACAACTGGATGTCCCTTTGGAATAGGATTGGCGAGATCATTCAGTACAAAGGTGAGGTGGAGGCTATCTCCAGGTCGGTGTACACCCCGCTCGGTGTATAAAAACCCCTTTAAGCCTTTTTGAAGTTTTTTTCCGGAGATATCAAATTGGCTATAGCTCAGGGCATTTCCGTCACTCAATTTGGCATACGCATATTGATCGCCTTTTTTCGCTACGGCAAAGGCAATATTGCGATCACTATCGTAAAGGGTCAACCCGTCTGAATCCGTCTTTACCGTTTCTACCAATTGCTGCTGAAAGTTATACAGTTGGATGCTTACACCAGATTCAGGCGTAGCCGAAATAATATTGGTAGTTGCAAAATGATACGATGCGTTTGAACCTTTTTTAACGATCATCCCCAGATCGCTGCCCAACACATTGATGCGAACCACGCGGTCTTCATGATAATAGGCCTCGTGACATGGATTATCCCGTTCTTGCCAATTGTAGGTATAATCGCGCCAGCGATAGATCTCGTTATCCCAGTATTGTTCTTCCTTTTCCGCTTCCGACCAACTATCGGTGGGGATGCGTTCAATGGCGTCCAAAGCACCGTTGCACGGATATGTGACATATCCGGGTTCAAAACTAAATTCAACTTGGTATAGTGCGCCGGGTTCAGCCTTAAAAAATTCGGAAAGATTGATACCGTGCGCCGTCCAGCTATTTTCCTTGACAAGATTGTCTTCAGAAAGATCGATCGTTTTTTTAGCAACGCGTCTTCCTACATTCCGAAGATTGTAATAATACGCATCTGAAAGATTGGATTGCTGCAGAAATTGCAGCATGTTGTTTTGATAAATTTGAATGACCCGAACGTCAACTTTAGAAAGGTTTACCGTTTCAAAAAAGATAGGTGTTTTTGCTGCGTTCGGCAGGATCACGCCTTTGGATACCAACCGAACAGCCGGAGCCATTGGCTCAAATTGAATGGTTTCATTCAGTGTTTTGGACAGATTGGTTCCGTAGGCATTCTTTATTCCGTTGAACAACGATAGCGCCACTTCCCCCGATAGGGATGTGCTAGGGTACACGTACAAGACGTTTCCGTTGGTTTCAAAACGAGGCTGTTCATCGCCTGAAAGGGTCACCAAACCCGAAAAATCTTGCGAGGCGAGCAGCGGATCTGAAAAATTTATGGTCAGTACATCCTGAGGATCTCGTGAGGTTTTCCAGCCCACAACTACAAAGTCTTTCTTGCCGGGAATTTCAAGCGTATAGTTTCCTTCCGTTTTAGAACCAATGCTGGATCCGTCCCAAGAAATGATCACGTCACTAGCTTCCGCTTTGCGTTGAATGCTGTCTACAGTAAAAGTAAAAAATCGCGCATCGGCTGCTTCCGAAGGCCATGTTATGGACACCTCATTCCCTTTTTGTTGGGCAGAAACCAGTTTTTTAATCTCTGATAACGAAAGAATATCAGCGGCTTCTAGCACTCCTTCGGCATATTGCCAATTGGCATCATACGATTGCAAGGCATCCAAACTAAGTTTAAAATCCGGAGCCAATGTTTTAAAGCTGAAGGTGTATGTTTTTTTGTCTTTCGGAACGTTTTCAAAAAGTTTATGAAGAGCGATGGTTATTGCGTATTCTTTGTCTCTTTCCAAATACTCTTCCGGTTGAAATCGCAAGGTGGTGTTATTGTCAAGAAACCAAGTTCCGTTTAGCTTTGGGGAAGTGTTAATGATGCCGGCGGGGAGGGTTTGGTTGTTTTCTAACTGCGTCACGGGTTGTGCTAATTCGATGCGAACGGGTTCGGCAATACTTTGATTTCCGAAGGTGTGAGACACGATATAGCCTTGATATTCGTAGAGGTTATCGGTGTCTGCTGCAGTGTTGCGATTACAGGAAAAAACAGTAAATAATAAGCCGATGAGCAGGTAGGGTGCAAACGATTTCATACGCGATGGTTTTTGCGGTTATTAAAAATACAATAAATGGAGGTGTGTACCACGAGGTGAAATCGTTCCGAAGAAAAAATCAGGAAAAATGTCACAAAGTACGTAGGAGGGTATGATGGGATAACGGCAAGAAAAACCGTCTTGGTATGGAAGGATTGCGATTTATGACAAGTTTAACAAGCCTTATTTTTTAGGAAAGGAATACACGCGCTCTACTTTACAAATTTTCGTCGTGTATTGTTGGTACCACTTTTCTCTGCCCAAGCGTTGTGCCTCTTGATGGTCGAGAACGGCCTTCCATTGGGCAATAGCCTCTAGCGATTCCCAATAACTAATGGTAATACCAAGTTCTTCTCGAGCGTGCTCTATGCCAAGATACCCGGGCTGTTTCGTAGCCAAAGCTTCCATCTTTTCAGCCATGGCAGCATAGCCTTCTTGTGCTTCGGAAAGCACACTAGTAAAGATAACCGCGTAGTACGGAGGTTGTTTATTCATCCTTATAGATTCCAAGGATCAATTCGCCCTTCGCATTCATGTGAGCGCGATACATACCGGCCGTATTGAATTCCATGGAAACATTGCCTTCATGATCTATCGCAATGATCCCGCCGTCGCCCCCTAAATCGGGAACCTTCTTTTGAATCACTTCTTTAGCTGCTTCTTGTAAGCTAATGCCTTTGTATTCCATCATCGCTGAAATATCATGGGCCACCATCGCGCGAATAAAAAATTCTCCCCAACCCGTCGAGGATACTGCGCACGTAGCATTATTTGCGTATGTTCCAGCCCCAATAATAGGAGCATCGCCAATGCGATTCCAACGTTTATTAGTCATTCCTCCGGTAGAAGTTCCAGCGGCTAGATTTCCATTTTTGTCTAAAGCTGCACAACCTACCGTTCCGAATTTAGAGTCTTTATAGCTAAATTCTTCCAGCAAAATAGCACTGTCGTGATCTAATTGTGTTTTTTCCTTTTCTTTAATACGTTGCAACGAACGAAACCTGCCTTCGGTGTAAAAATAGTCGGGATCAACGAGTTCAATTTCTTGTGATTCGGCAAATTCCTCGGCACCAACCCCGCTTAGCATCACGTGTTGGCTCTTGCTCATCACGGCTTCTGCAAGATTAATGGGGTTTTTAACACGGGTTACGCCAGCAACGGCTCCGGCATTCAGCGTAGCGCCATCCATAATAGAGGCATCAAGTTCGTTGGTCTCATTATGTGTAAATACGGCTCCTTTGCCTGCGTTGAAAAGCGGAGAGTCTTCCATAATGTTAATGGTCGCGGTAACCGCTTCAATAGAAGTTCCCCCGTTTTTTAAAATAGTATGGCCGGCCGTAATGGCTTCTGTTAGTTTTTCTTTGTAGGCATTTTCCAACGAATCTGTCATATTTTCTTTAAGAATAGTTCCGGCACCACCATGGATGACAATACCGAAGTTTTCTTCGGAATTTGTTGTTTTTGAAACAGTTTGGTTCATGGTTTCTTGAGATTTTTTGCCTTCCGAGCAGCTGGTCCATAGAAAAACCAGCGATAAAAATGTTAAAATTCTAATCATTTCAAATTCTTTTTCGATACCCCCTAAAATACGTGAAAATAATAGGAATTACCTAGGATAAGACGATTTTAAATGTCGGATTTTTTGTAGGAAGAAAGTTAAAAACATCGATGAAATGCATAATAAATTCGATTAAAAGCATTTTTTGTGATTTTTTTTCTATATTTGAATCAGCATCATGCCCCAAATTTGATGCCCCCCGCTTATGAAACTTACTACTAGCCTACTGGCTATGGTACTATTTGTTACCCTAGCCTCATGTTCTAAAGATGAAGATGTTGTCACTGCTCAAGAAGAAGCAAACTTCGCCATCGATGTAAACCTTGCTCAAGAAACCGATTGGGAAATGGCCAACGAGATCCTCGTTTTGGTCAATGATCATCGTGCTACCCTTGGGCTAGCTCCTATTCAAAGAGATCAACAATACGCTTCTGCGTATGCGGTACAACACACCCAGTACATGATCGAAAAATCAAAGATCAATCACGACAATTTTGGAGAGCGCCGTCAAGCACTTACCCAACGTGGAGCTGTTCGTGTTGGTGAGAATGTTGGGTATGGATACGATACTGCTGAAGCTGTAGTTCACGCCTGGCTTAACAGTCCGTCGCACCGTGATCTGATTGAAGGGAATTACTCGCATGCCGGTTTCGGAGTGTTGCAGAATGCAAAAGGGTCCTATTATTTTACACAGTTATTCTACAAAAAGTAGTTCGCATCTCCTTTTTTAAGTAAAGCTTTTGCCGTAACTTTAAACTGTAAACGTTTAAAATTACGGCTATGGCAATTGCACCTCCCTTTAACCTCACACAATGGGTAGAAGAAAACAGAGACCTTCTAAAACCTCCGGTTGGAAATAAAAACCTGTATAAGGAGGCCGATGATTACATTGTGATGATCGTAGCTGGGCCAAATGCTCGAAAAGACTATCATTACAACGAAACGGAGGAACTTTTCTATCAATTGGAAGGAACCATAACGGTGGTCATTCAGGACGACGGCCAGCGGAAAGAAATGAAATTGGGACCGGGCGATATGTACCTACATCCCGCAAAAGTGCCTCATTCTCCTGTGCGAAGCGAAGGCAGCATCGGTTTGGTAGTAGAACGGAAGCGTACCGACCTAGACGCTAAAGATGGACTGTTATGGTTTTGTGACAATTGCAATAACAAACTCTACGAAGTATATTTCCCTCTGAACGATATTGAAAAAGACTTTCTAAAACACTTTCAACATTTCTATAATTCCGAAAAACTGCGCACTTGCGATAATTGCGGTACAGTAATGGAAGTAGATGAACGCTTCACAACCAATGATTAGACCGGGTACCTAGTTATGATTCTATCCTGAGTACACCTTCGTTCTCAATATGTGAATGCCGGGATTTGTTTTTCTTTCTTAGGGGGTTTCCGTACCTTCGCGACAGATTGCCAAAACAGTGGTAATCCCCTTAATATTCAACTTAAAAACACTACACTATGTCAACTTCAGTAGCTACCGCTATGGGAATGGAAGAAGCGTTGAAAGCGCTGGAAATATCAGCTGTAAATAAAGGAACTTCAACAGGAAACGAATGGCTTCCGGGATGGAACGAGATCGCTTCACATTCTCCAGTGGATGGGGAATTGATTGGAAAAGTCACCAGCACTTCCGAAGAAGAATACGAACAAGTAGTTCAAACCGCTTCCGAAGCTTTTAAAACATGGCGTACCATGCCGGCTCCACAACGCGGAGAGATCGTGCGTCAGTTTGGAGAAGAGTTACGCCGACTCAAAGAGCCGCTTGGGAAATTGGTTTCCTACGAAATGGGAAAAAGCTACCAAGAAGGTCTGGGTGAAGTTCAAGAAATGATCGACATCTGTGATTTTGCAGTCGGACTCTCACGACAATTACACGGACTCACCATGCACAGTGAACGCCCGGGACACCGTATGTACGAACAATATCACCCCCTTGGTATTGTAGGGATCATTTCGGCATTCAATTTTCCGGTAGCCGTATGGAGTTGGAACACTGCCCTTGCATGGGTTTGTGGCGATGTGTGTATTTGGAAACCTTCGGAAAAAGCGCCGCTCTGCGGAATTGCTTGCCAGAAGATCGCGGCTCGTGTCTTCAAACAAAATAACCTTCCGGAAGGAATCTCTTGCTTGATCAATGGAGATTATAAGGTGGGTGAATTCATGACAAAAGACCAACGCGTTCCTTTAATTTCTGCTACAGGCTCTACCCGTATGGGAAAAATTGTTTCGAAAACAGTAGGGGCACGCCTTGGAAAGAGTTTATTGGAGTTGGGTGGAAATAATGCCATTATCGTTACCCCGGATGCCGACATTAAAATGACCGTGATTGGTGCTGTGTTTGGAGCAGTAGGGACCTGCGGACAACGTTGTACCTCAACCCGACGATTGATCATTCACGAAAGCATGTATGATCAAGTGAAAAATGCGTTAGTAGATGCATACAAGCAATTGCGCATTGGGAATCCATTGGATGAAAATAATCATGTAGGGCCGCTTATCGATACAGATGCTGTTGCCATGTATCAGCAGGCATTAGAAAAAGTAGTTGAAGAAGGCGGAAATGTATTAGTAGAGGGTGGTGTGTTAGAAGGCGAAGGCTACGAAAGCGGCTGCTACGTAAAGCCTGCAATCGCTGAAGCTGAAAATCACTATGAAATAGTACAACATGAGACCTTCGCGCCGGTGTTATATCTTATGAAATATTCCGGAGATGTAACCAATGCGATCGATATGCAAAATGGCGTGGCGCAAGGATTGTCGTCAGCTATTATGACCAATAATCTTCGTGAAGCAGAACGTTTTCTTTCGCATGCTGGGTCCGACTGTGGTATTGCCAACGTTAATATTGGAACAAGTGGAGCTGAGATTGGCGGTGCTTTTGGAGGTGAAAAAGAAACCGGAGGCGGTCGTGAAAGCGGAAGTGATGCTTGGAAAGTGTACATGCGTCGCCAGACAAACACAATTAATTATACGACGGAGTTGCCACTCGCTCAAGGAATTAAATTTGATCTTTAGTGAATACCCCTCATCACTTCGTGATAGATAAAAGTAAAAAGCCGCTTCCTTCTCGAAGCGGTTTTTTTGTATTTTTCAAAGAAAAAACCATGAAAAAGACTATCACTATTTTTTGCGCTCTTTTAATTATTCTTGGTACTTCTTGTAGTAACAATGACGATGATGGCGATCAATTAAATTGTACAGACATTTTTGTTTTTGGGCTTACGGTTTCCGTATTCGATGAAACTACGGGCGATCCGATAAATGTTGCGACCACCGTTACGGCATCGGACGGATCCTATTCGGAAACATTAGAAAATTTTGGAAATCCCGGCGTATTTTCCGGAGCAGGGGAACGGGCCGGAACGTACACCGTACGTGTATCTGCGGAAGGTTATGAATCTTTTGTGTCCGAAGAAATTACCGTAAGCGCAGATCAGTGTCACGTCATTCCTGAAGCGATAGAGGTACGGTTAACTCCCTCTTAATTCCGACCCTTTTCGTTAGGATATAAGGTCCAAACGGGATCGCTTTGCCAGTATTCTTTGGTATCAACATCTAGTATAGAAACCGGCCCTTTAAAGGCAGCACCGGTGTCCACATTCCAAACGTTCGCTTTCTGAACCGGAACCGTCTCGCCAATTCGGGTCACTGGAGTATGCCCTATATAGACTTCCTTGAAAATCTTTAACCGTTTTGGGTAGGCTTCGTCATCAGGGCTAAGGTTTGGGTCTAAGGCGCACACCATTTCCCAAAGGGTACGGTCCCAATAGACCATATTTGGGTAGTATTCGTAGTGCGGTCCATGAAGGTTGGTAAATCCTGCGTGCAGATACAATCGATTGGCATCATCTACGTGGAAATTCTTCAAGTTCTCGTAAAAAAGGATGTGCTTCTCTTTCTCTGCTTCGGAAAGCTTCGCGTAACTCGCTTTTGAACTTTCTCCACCATGTTGTAACCAAACGGGGTTATGATCTCCTTCTTTCAGAAATTTATAGACCAATTCATCGTGATTTCCGCGAATAAAGATACAGGTGTATTTTTCAGAAAAATCTATCAAGAACGAAACCGTTTCGGCATTTTCGCTCCATCCATCTACGTAATCACCTACAAAAATAAAAACATCCTCTGCTTTGGGCTCACAACGATCCAATGCTTGTTGGAGTCCGCGTAACCCACCGTGTATATCGCCTATAACTAATTGTCTCATCGATTGAGAAGATATAAAATCAACGCGATAACCAAAAGAATAAACAAGACAAAGAAGAAGATCTTCCAGAACGAATAGGGGCGCTCTCCGGCCAGTCTTCCGGATTCTCCATTCACGAAGAAATTATAGCGCTTCCCTTTGTAATGGTAGGCACTTACATACACCGGGAGTAAGATGTGTTTAAAGGTCTCATCGGAAAGCTTCATATCGATGTGGTGCACGCGTTGCGTATCACCACCAATATCTCGCCGTGCCCAGCGATGCGCTATTTTTTCAGCTTCTTCCTTAGATGCCAAATGACCATCTTCCAAGGAGATCGTATATTTTTCCGTAATGAAACCAGATAGATAACTGCTGTCAAACGATTGCAGTTTCTGAAGATTCCAACGTGCGATCTTCACAGGAATTCTACCATGGCGTTGTTTTGAGGCTTTAATGAGCGTGTCATCTACAAAACCTGAAATAGTACCGCTCGTGGGGGTCCATCGCGTACGGCGTTCCCTGCGCATGCGCGTAACGGTTTTTCCATTCACGGTTGTGGTGTAAGGAACGGATACATAGTAATAATCGCCGCGTTCCCCGGTATAGTCGGCGTACAACTGGGCATCAAACGTCCAATAGGGAACATAGAGCCCCTTGGTATGCTTGGGGTCGAGTGCCGCTTTTTTGAGATTATTAGGCGCCCACCATAATTTTTTGACCCACTGCTGAAATACCTGATGCGCCTTCGCCTTGTCAATCTGAAACGGTAATACGGCTCCGGGCAGGATCCATGATTCGGTTGTGCTGTCTTCAACGATTAGGGGACCGCCGCAATACACACATTGCAGCGATTTGTAGTTTTCTTCCACATGTTGATTAGCGCCGCAATTCTTGCAATGCAATAAGGTAATCGCTTCGCTATGGGTTTGCGCGCCCAAGGAATCGAGGTATTGCTTCAGTTCAAGTTCTTGAAGTCCGGCTTCGGAAGCTTCAATAGTTTCCGAATGACCGCAATATGGACACTCCAGTTCGGTGGTGCCGGGAGCATACATCAGTTCAGCCCCGCAATTGACGCAGGGCTTTTTAAGTTCTGATCGTTGTGTCGTTTCAACCGACATGTAAGGTTCCTGAATGGTTATCCAATGGTTTGTGGTGACTTAGCTGGTAGGAAGCGGTGGAGGCGTATTTCCGCCTAAAAAAGCTTTCAACTCTTCCACCTCTTGTAAGGCTTTCCAATTGGTCATGCCTGCTTTCCACACCAAGGTGTCTTTGTTTACTGTTCGATTGGCAAAAAGGGCACGTAATTGCTCAAAAGAAACGGGTCCGTTTTGTTGGCCATTGCTAGCGTAATAATACGAAACAGCAGCAGGAATTGGGGGTGGCCCCATGGCTGCAGGCCCCGAATTGGCCCCGGGTTGTGACACCTGATTGCCCATACCGCCCATCATTTGGCCCATTTGCTGTGCCATAACAAAACCCATTCCCATGCCCATTCCGGCGCCGGCCGTTCCGCCTTCTTGGTTGGCAGCCGCTTCAATGGCTTTGGCGGTTTTAAATTGGGTGAGTTTGTTCAGGTCTAATTTGTCGATACGGCTGTATTCGAAGATCTCTTTCTTTAGATCTTCCGGCATGGAGACGTTTTCGATATAGAATTTTTCTAACGAAATTCCCACAGTTTGGAATTCCGGTTGCATCACCTCTTTACAGGTTTCGCTTAATTCGGAAGTATTCGCCGCGTATAGCTCAATGGGCAGGTTGGCTTCCCCTACCGTATCGGTGAAGCGCGTAGCGATCAAACTTTTGAGGTGTTCGTTGATCTCGTAATTAGTGAAATTATTGTCGGTTCCCACAATATCCACAATAAACTTTCCGGGCTCACTGATCTTAAACGCATAGGTTCCGTAGGCGCGAATTTCCACCAACCCGAAACGTTCGTCGTTTAGGGTAATCGGACTCTTAGTGCCCCATTTTTCATCGGTGAAGAGGTGGGTGTTTACGAAGTAGACTTCCGCTTTAAACGGACTGTCAAATCCGTATTTCCACCCTTTTAAGGTGGTTAAGATGGGAAGGTTTTGAGTGTTTAAGGTATAGGTGCCAGGCGTAAAGACATCCGCTAATTGTCCTTCGTTGATAAAAACAGCGGTTTGTCCTTCCCGAACAATAAGCTTGGCGTTGTTCTTAATTTCGTTTTGATACCGCTCAAAACGATGACAGATGGTGTCGTCTGTATAATCCAGCCACTCGATGATGTCGATAAATTCATGGCTTAGTTTTTCTTTGATCTTATCGAAGATACCCATAACAGTTGGTTTTAGTTTTCAGAACTAAAGATACTGAATAAGTTTTATCTGGTGCGACCCAAGAATACATTTGTCACTACTACGTAAAACCTTACATTTATGTCGCGCTTATGCGTAACGTATTCCGAAGAAATCAAGGAACTCATGATGATTGAACATATTCCATTGCCCAGTGTCGTATTAAAACGACTGTCCATCCTACTATTATGGCTGGCAGGCGTTCCTTGCTTGTCTCAGTTTGGCCCCCGGCAGAATATTGATGAAGATTCTTTTTTCGTTAGAATGGTTCGTACGGGTGATTTTGACCAAGACGGCGACCAGGATGTAGTTGTGGCAGCTTCTGATTTGATCGCTTGGTATGAAAACCTGGATGACCAAGATGCTTTTGGCCCAGCCATTGCAATTCAAGAAGGGAAGGGGCAGTCTTTTAATTTAGCCCCGGCTGATCTGGATGCCGACGGCAAGACCGATCTGGTGGTGAGTTTTTTTGATGACGATGAAGTGGTATGGTATCGAAGCCTGGGCGATGGTATGTTTTCTACCCTACAACCCATCGCCGCCGGTTTGCTAAGGGCCAGTGGCGTGAGCGCAGCTGATTTGGATGGTGATAACGACCTAGACCTTGTGCTTGGCGTCTCTAACGGTTCGGGATTGTATTGGGTAGAAAATCTGGACGGGCAAGGCAGCTTTGGTGATCTTATTACCATAAGCGCCACCCTTAGCCAAGCCCGGACGCAAGCGGTGGGTGATGTTGACGGCGACGGGGATTTGGATATTCTAACGAATTCTGCGGATGGCATCTATGTGTCCTGGTTTGACAACGAGGATGGAGAAGGTACTTTTACCACGCAACATATCATTGACCCCGTTGGCTTATACGAAAACTCTGTAAACCTGATAGATATAGATGGCGATGCCGATTTGGATATTGTTTCCCAAAAAAACGATGCCGTTATTTGGAGAGAAAACATCAATGGCATGGGGCAATTCGATCCTTTTGTAATTATTAGTGATGATGTGGATAATGTTTTTGATACAGGAGTGGGCGATTTAAATAATGACGGTAAGGTTGATGTTTTTTCCGCTTCCGCGGATGATAATAAAATTGCTTGGTATGAACATTTGGACGGAAATGGAAGTTTTGGGCCCCAACTAGTGATCGACCCCTCCTTGCAAAGCCCCAGAACAGTTCATGCCGCCGATCTTGATGGTGATGGTGATTTAGACATTCTTTCCGCAGCATTGTCTAATGAGGGCAGAGAACTGGTTTGGTATGAAAACCAAACGATTTTAGGAGTTGATGAACAAGATACGTTTGCAACAATGGTGTGGTACCCAAATCCTGTCAAAGAAAAACTGCATCTTCATGCCACTACTATCGAACCGATAAGGGCTGTTGAGATTTATAACATGCAAGGCGTGTTGGTACTGCGCACTTCAGAAACAGCGCAGCCTATTAATGTGAGTCCGTTAGCAGCCGGGGTATATCTGCTAAAAGCGGTCACTTCAGAAGGCGACCACGTTCAGAAAATAATAAAAGAGTAATTAATTGTACTTCACCTTTCTTAGAATACGGGTGGCTTCTTTATAGGCTTGATAAACGGCGCCACCCACACCTTTCAATTGAGGTTTGGCTTCGTATAACTTTTCTTTGGCGGAATCAAAACCATTCAAATAGCAAATAAGATAGGTTTCGGGTAGGTTGTACAGGTCTTTTTGTTCTGAAGGATGTAACGGAATGTCTTTGCGTAATTTTTCAATCAAGGCGTTGTTGCTATTGTAGATGTGATGCAACGATTTTTTGTCGAAACGTGGGGGTTCAAAGATCAATTTTGAGTCCATTACATACGATCCGTTTTCCCGGAAGGTGATGATCACCTCTTCCAAGGGATAGTATTTTTGAGGTTCCGTAAGGCCTAGACTCACATACTCCACAGTTTTAAAATAATCGTTGGTGACTTCAATTTGTACTTCATCCAAAGCCGAATAAAACAATTTTACCTGCTCGTTGATCAATTCAATGTCCACGCGCGAATAATAGGTAGTGTCCTTCACTTGTTTGGTAATTCCGGCCCAGCACACCACAAACTGCTCCTTAAATACTTTGTAATGTGCTTCCAACTCATCGTGCCGGTGATTCAAAAAATCGATAACACCATGCAACGTATGTTCAATATTATTCTTTGCCCGATTTTCAATGGATTTGACGATTTCGGAATTCACATCTTTGATCTCAATGTCAAAATCCTTCGGCATCGAAATGCTTCCGTCCCGCAAAAAGATAGAACCTCCCCAGTATTTCCAGATGTTTTTTCGCAGCGAAGTGATCTTCCCATTCGGTCTGATGGTTACCAATCCCACGACTTTGTCTTCCGGAAGGTGTGGAAACATCACATTTTCATAAGCAATTAAGGGTGCGTTGGTAAGGTATGCGTTTACCAAGTTCTGAATTTTACTATCGTCGAAGAAATCCACTCCGGTGATGATATTCGCTTCGTCTTCCACCCCAATAACGATATAACTGTTATTCTTCGGGTTGCTATTGCTCAAGGCGCAAATATGTTTTAAGAATTTCGCTTTTCCTTCTTTCGTGCCCAAGTCGATCTTCCGCTTCTTATCATAAAAGCTACTCTCGTCATTATGCGCGAGCAGGTTTTTTATCAGAAGGCGTTTGTTGATCATTGGGGCTTATTGTCTATTATTATTTTTCATTATCTATTCTTATTGCTATTAATCGAATTTCGATCCTCTACGCTGGGAATTTCTTAGATAGTTAATAAACTTAGAGATTTGGGCTTCTAACTCTATTGTCATTGCTGATACAGTTTTAAAAGTTTCCGCCGAAATGTGATTCCGATCGTGTGCGCGAATCAATTGAGACCTGGTTTCAGTGCAAGAACCTCGAGCATAGCTCAAAAACATAATAAACTCTTTATTTCCACCTCTTCCGAAGCCTTCAGCTATATTATCCATTATCGACCCAGAAGCAGCATTGATTTGATCTCTCAATTTATAATCATTCCTAAGCGTGGTTTCATTCATCAGTTGCCAAACCTCATTGGAGACATCTTTAGCTAGAATGAAAATCTCTAATTCTTCAAAAGAGTTATAATGTGCCATATTTAATAGAAATAACGACCAATAAGTAATACTAATAAATAATAACAATTGTCAATACATCAATTTTTATTAATTATGGTAGACGACGCTTGATCCAAACACATCACCGTGAGATCGGCGATATTTACATGGGGAGGGCGGGTTACCGTGAACCAAATGATATCGGCAATATCTTCCGGACGTAGCGGCGTGTAACCCTGGTAGACGGTCTCGGCGCGTTCAGTATTTCCTTTAAAACGCACTTCGCTGAATTCCGTTTCCACCAATCCAGGATTGATAGCGCCTACCTTAATGCCCGTTCCGTTGAGGTCGAGACGCATCCCCTGATTGATGGCATCCACGGCGTGCTTGCTGGCACAATACACATTTCCTTTAGGATACACTTCTTTTCCTGCAGTCGAACCAATATTAATAATATGCCCAGCATTTCTTGAAAGCATCCCCGGTAGAATTGCTTTAGAAACATAGAGCAGGCCTTTCACATTAATATCCATCATCGCATCCCAGTCGGCGATACTTCCCGACTGTATGGGGTCGAGTCCGTGAGCATTTCCTGCATTGTTAACAAGAATATCGACGGTTTGAAAAGCCTCCGGCAGCCCTTCCACAAGCTTCAAGATACGCTCTTGCTCTCGTACATCGAAATTCAGGGTGAGTACTTCCGTTTGCGAAGACAGGGATTCAGACAGGGCGTCTAGGCGCTCTTGTCGCCTTCCGCAGAGAATCAAACGAATTCCCTCTTTTGCGAAGCGTTTGGCGGTAGCAGCTCCGATACCGCTGGTGGCTCCCGTTATAAATGCTGTTTTTGAAGTCATATTTCTGGATTGATCGTTGTGAATATAAGGGTAAAAGTAAACATTCCGTTAAACCGATTGTTAATCTTCGTTAAGCGAAGGTTCTGAAGCAGGGGCCTATTCTTAGATTTGCTACCAATAAACCTAAACCCCATTAAGATGAAAAATTTATTAAATGTTGCCATTGTTGCTTTACTAAGTTTTGCCGTGGTCTCTTGTAGCGATGATGATGCTAATTCTAACCCAGATAATGACCCCCAAGGAACGTCCCAAATCAGTGTTCGCATGGTAGACGCACCCGGTGATTATGAAGCCGTATTTGTAGAAGTGGAAGATGTTGTTGTAAAATACAATGATTCTGAAGATGAAGTGTCGATAGGAACAGTGAATACTGGAGTATATGATCTACTAGAATTAACCGGAGGTGTCTCCGTCCTTTTAGTAGATGACGAAGTGCCTGCCGGAAACTTGAGTCAGATTCGCTTGATTTTAGGAGATGACAATACGGTGGTCGTTGATGGTGAGACGTTTCCATTAAACACTCCTAGCGCACAGCAATCTGGATTAAAAATTAATGTGAATCAAACATTAGAAAATGGTGTATTGTATGAATTCGTATTAGACTTTGATGTGGATGCCTCGGTAGTGGCTCGAGGTGACGGAGGATATAATCTGAAACCTGTGATTAGAGCTACGACTGTTGCTGAAACCGGCGCAATTTCCGGAACGGTATTGCCACTGGGAATACAAACGCTCGTAACGGCTACGAATGGATTGGCAGAAATTTCCACATATACCGACATCAATGGAACATATGTGTTGAGTGGTGTACCTGAAGGGACGTATGATCTTACGTTTGAAGCAGATGCTGATCTTGGACTTCCTTCCATCACCCTACCCGATATTGAGGTAACCATAGGAGATGTCACCACAGTAGAAACGGTAGAGTTCATTATTGAATAAGAACACGTTCCATAAGACACTTAAGAGCAGGGGTAACCTCCCTGCTTTTTTGTGTGGTATCCTTTAACATTTCTTATAGTTAACTAGCGGTTAAAGTCGCTGTTAATCATTGTTAAGCAAGACTCAGCACCACACTTTCAAAAGTATATTTGGGTATACCATTAAAGAAATAGAAAAATGATTTGGAAGATAAGTTTATACCTGTTGTTTGTAGCATTGCCCGCTACTGTGATTACTTCGGTAGCTACACCAAGTGAGCCCGAAGGATTAATCGCTGAAAATATCTATGAAGAAGATGTGGAAGAGGGAATTCCAACGGACGGTGCATTGATGGGAAGTATTATTGCTCCGGACGCCGATGAGATTGAAATTGTTGCTACCAATGGAGAAGCGACCATTACGGGTACAACTAAAGAAAATGGAGAATTTTTTATTACAGGATTTGAAGAGGGAATGTATAAGGTGATCGTTGAAGCCACTAAAAACGGTCAGACCGAATCCCAAGTGTTTCAGAATGTGGAGATTGTTACAGGAGAAGCAACCGCAATTGGTACCGTGACTCTGGAAGAATAATATACATTGTTTTTGAAAAAGAGAAAGAAAAAAGGAGGCTCATCGAGCCTCCTTTTTTTTATGGCACTTTGTGTCCTTGGCTCGCCACCCATAGCGCAAACCAGTCGGTTTCTTCCAGGGCAATATGTTCGGCGGCAACCGCTTGTGCAATACGGGATTCCGTTGAAGTACCAATAACCGGATGAATCATTGCGGGATGTTTTAAGATCCAACCTAGAAGCAATTGGTCTTTTGTTGCACTGTATTTTTTTGTTAAGTTTTCTAGAACCGTGTGAATTCGTTTGGTTTGTTCGGAATCTTCTTTGAAAACACTACCCAGCGGACTCCAAGCCATGGGGGTAATATCTTTGGAGATCATCATATCCAGATCGCCCTGAAGCATCGGCTGAAAGTGGGTCAAAGAAAACTCGATCTGATTGACAGAAACAGGAACATACTTTGAGAGCAATCGTGTTTGCGAAGGTGTAAAGTTGGAAACGCCAAAGGCTCGAATCTTACCCGTATCTAATAAGGTTTCTATCGCTTTGACTACTTCTTCGGGTTGTAGCAACGGACTCGGTCGATGCAGAAGAAACAGATCTAAATATTCTGCTTGTAACAATTTGATGGACCGTTCGGCACTCCAAATAATATATTCAGCATCATACTGGTAGTGCTTGATAGCATTGTCACGGGCTTTTCCCACGTATTGAATACCACATTTTGAAATCAACTGAATGGTTTCACGGTTGATACCGGCCTGTGAAAGCGCTTTCCCGTAAGTTTCCTCTGTGCTGTAATCGCCGTAAATATCTGCATGATCAAAAGTGGTGATGCCTTGTTCGACACAAAAATTGATACGCTGCGTCATTTCTGAAGCACTGAGGTCGTGACCCCACGAACCCCAACCCATACATCCCTGAACGGTTCTTGAAAAAGTAGTTTTCATATAATAAATTTGCAGCCTTAAAAGTAGCAAAAAGTACAG
>CEVM01098964.1_pt1 | contig 24739 bp, 20 predicted proteins | sample 531481 | NCBI WGS metagenome assembly CEVM01 (sample SAMEA2623649, study PRJEB7988) | marine metagenome | biome: marine biome (ENVO:00000447); feature: mesopelagic zone (ENVO:00000213) & marine oxygen minimum zone (ENVO:01000065); material: "saline water (ENVO:00002010), including plankton...
CCGATATTGACGTGCGGTTTCGTCCGTTCAAACTTTGCCTTTGCCATGGGCGTGGTTCCTCGATTCTTTCGTTGTTGCGTGACGGGCGGAAGTCACCTTCCGCCCTGCCCTGATCAGGCGTATTTCTTCTGGATCTCGTCCGAGATGTTCTGCGGCACGCCTTCGTAATGGTCGAACTGCATCGTGAACACCGCGCGGCCCGAAGACATCGAGCGCAGGTTGTTGATATAGCCGAACATGTTGGCCAGCGGCACGAACGCGTCGATGACGTTCGCGTTGCCGCGGCTGTCCTGCCCCCGGACCATGCCGCGACGGCTGGTCAGATCGCCGATGATCGAGCCGGTATATTCCTCGGGCGTCACCACCTCGACCTTCATGATCGGCTCCAGCAGCTTGGCGCCGGCCTTGCGCAGACCCTCGCGCATCGCGGCACGCGCGGCGATCTCGAAGGCCAGAACCGACGAGTCGACATCGTGGAAGGCGCCGTCGATCAGCGCGACCTTGAAATCGATGACCGGGAAACCGGCCAGCGGACCCGAATCCATCACCGACTTGATGCCCTTTTCGACGCCGGGGACGTATTCCTTGGGAACCGCGCCGCCCACGATCTTGCTTTCGAACGAATAGCCCTCGCCCGGTTCGGTGGGCGTGATGACCAGCTTGACGCGCGCGAACTGACCGGTGCCGCCGGTCTGCTTCTTGTGGGTATAGTCGATCTCGGCCTGAGACGAGATGGTCTCGCGATAGGCCACCTGCGGGGCGCCGATATTCGCCTCGACCTTGAATTCGCGTTTCATCCGGTCGACGAGAATGTCGAGGTGAAGCTCGCCCATCCCCTTCATGATCGTCTGACCCGATTCCAGATCGGTCTCGACCCGGAACGAGGGATCCTCGGCGGCCAGACGTTGCAGCGCCAGACCCATCTTTTCCTGGTCGGCCTTCGACTTCGGCTCGACCGCGATCTCGATCACCGGATCCGGGAAGGTCATGGTCTCCAGCACGACCTGCTTGGACGCATCGCACAGCGTGTCGCCGGTCGTCGTCTCCTTCAGGCCCGCCAGCGCGATGATGTCGCCGGCGAAGGCCTCGTCGATCTCTTCGCGGCTGATCGAGTGCATCATCATCATCCGGCCGATGCGCTCGCGCTTGCCCTTGGTCGAGTTGACGATCGAATCGCCCTTCTTCAGCACCCCGGAATAGATCCGGGTGAAGGTCAGCGAGCCCACGAAGGGGTCGTTCATGATCTTGAACGCCAGCGCCGAGAAAGGCGCCGAATCGTCGGCCGGACGTTCGATGTTGCGGGTCTCGGTCTCGTCATCGGGGCTGAAGCCCTTCAGCACCGGCACGTCGATCGGCGCCGGCAGGAAGTCGATGACCGAGTTCAGCAGCGGCTGCACACCCTTGTTCTTGAACGCGGAACCGGCCGTCACCGGGAAGAACGACAGCGACAGCGTGCCCTTGCGGATCAGCCTGCGCAGCGTCGCCTCGTCGGGCTCGTTGCCGTCAAGATAGGCTTCCATCGCATCATCGTCCTGCTCGACGGCAAGCTCGATCATGTTGTTGCGCCATTCCTCGGCCTGATCCTTCAGCTCGTCGCGGATCGGCTGACGAACCCAGCTTGCGCCAAGGTCTTCGCCCTTCCAGACCCATTCTTCCATCTTGATCAGATCGACGATGCCTTCCAGCTTGTCCTCGGCGCCGATCGGCAGGGCGATCGGACACGGGATGCCACCGGTGCGGTCCTTGATCATCTTCACGCAGTTGAAGAAATCGGCGCCGATCTTGTCCATCTTGTTGACGAACACGATGCGCGGAACCTTGTAGCGGTCGGCCTGGCGCCAGACGGTTTCGGTCTGCGGCTCGACCCCGGCATTGGCGTCCAGCAGACAGATTGCACCGTCCAGAACCGCCAGCGAACGCTCGACCTCGATGGTAAAGTCGACGTGGCCCGGCGTGTCGATGATGTTGAAGCGATACTTCGTGTCCGAAGTGCCGTCGGCAGTCGGGTCTTCCTGGCGCTGCCAGAACGTGGTGGTCGCGGCAGACGTGATGGTGATGCCGCGTTCCTGTTCCTGTTCCATCCAGTCCATGGTCGCGGCGCCATCATGCACCTCGCCCAGCTTGTGCGACTTGCCGGTGTAGAAAAGGATACGCTCGGTCGTCGTCGTCTTGCCGGCATCGATGTGCGCCATGATGCCGAAGTTACGGTAACGCTGCAGCGGATAATCGCGTGCCATGGATGGGGTCCTTTCGCTTTACCAGCGGTAGTGGCTGAACGCCTTGTTCGCGTCGGCCATCTTGTGGGTGTCTTCGCGCTTCTTGACGGCGGTGCCGCGGCCGTTGACGGCATCGGCCAGCTCGCCTGCAAGGCGCTCTTCCATCGTGTGCTCGTTGCGCTTGGCGGCGGCGGTGATCAGCCAGCGGATCGCCAGCGCCTCGCGACGGATCGGACGAACCTCGACGGGCACCTGATAGGTGGCACCACCGACGCGGCGCGAACGCACCTCGACCGAGGGCTTCACATTGTCGAGGGCCTCGTGAAAGACTTCGATCGGCTCGCGCTTCAGACGGTTCTCGACGCGCTCCAGCGCGTTGTAGACGATCCGCTCGGCAACCGATTTCTTGCCGTCAACCATCAGGTTGTTCATGAATTTGGTCAGCACGCGATCGCCATATTTGGCATCGGGCAGGATTTCGCGCTTTTCAGCGGCGTGACGACGGGACATTCCGGAATCTCCTTACTTCGGACGCTTGGCGCCGTATTTCGAACGACGCTGACGGCGATCCTTGACGCCCTGGGTATCCAGCACACCGCGCAGGATGTGATAGCGGACACCCGGAAGGTCCTTCACGCGGCCGCCGCGGATCAGCACGACGCTGTGTTCCTGCAGGTTGTGCTTTTCGCCCGGAATGTAGGAAATGACCTCGAAGCCATTCGTCAGGCGCACCTTGGCGACCTTGCGCATGGCCGAGTTCGGCTTTTTCGGCGTCGTCGTATAGACGCGCGTGCAGACGCCACGCTTCTGCGGGCATCCTTGCAGGTGCTGCGACTTGCTGCGCTGCACCTTGGGCTGCCGCGGCTTGCGGATCAGCTGTTGAATCGTCGGCATTCGGTTCCCCGTCTTGCTTCTCGTCAATACTCGCAGCCGGTCGGCTGCGCCACTTCTCGACGGCGATCTGCGCGAATCGCAAAACGCCAAAACCATCCGGCCCCATGGCGGGGTGGACGGGTCAAATTCCAGAGGATCGGGGCGTTCGGACCCGGATCGTGACCACACAGGTTCTGGTGCCCGATGCGGTTGCCCGCCGGGTGACGGGGCGTATAGGGGGAATCGGAGAGGCTGTCAACACGACCGCCCCGGCCGCGAAGGATCAACTCGCGGCAGCGCCGCGGCCTGCCGTTCCAGCGACGTGCGGCGCAGTCGGAATCTTTGGCGCAGTTGCCGGTCCAGCGCCTGATCGTCATCCATGGTCCAGGGCAGGCCCGGCCCCATGGCCCCGGAATCGCTGTCGCCATGGATCGAGCGCAAGAACATCAGCGGTCTGGTCACAGCGACGCCGGGCATCCATTGCGGCAGCCTGGAATGGTCGTAATGCAGTGCCGTCTCGGCGGCCTCGGGGCCGAGAAAGATGGTCAGGGCCACGCCCATGTTGTGACAGATGCGCGGCGTGACCTTCAGCCTGCCCTCGGCGAATTCGATCATCAGCCCGCGCGAATAATCCAGCGACAGCTTGCGATCCACCTTCCACAATGCCTTGATGCGGCGAAAATCGCGCCGCGCCGCGGCGATGTAATCGACCGCCACCGCATCGTCGTCATCATGGCGGAAATGGCCGATCACCTCGGCCCGCGGATCGACATGGGGCATGATCGCCGCCCGGCAAGCGGCCAGGTGCCATTGCATCGGCGGAATCAGTTCCAGCCGAAGCTGCGGAACCTCGAGGCAAAGATCGCGCAGCAGCGACAGCCACGGCTCTGGCAGATCGGGTCCGGTCATCACCACCAAGGTGAAATCGGGATCGGTCTGCGCGCGCCAGGCCGGCAGCGCGACCTCGCTGAACCAGAACCAGCGCCGCGCCAGCCTGTCGGGATCATAGAGATGGGCGCGGCGTTCCTGATAGCTGTCATGTTCGACCTGATAGCCACGCAGTCCCACATAGGAAAAGCGGCAAAGCCCCAGCATTTGAACCCGCATCGCGACTACCGCCTTCCCAGCTGCGCCTCGCGCCAGATCGTGTAGACGCCCGCACCCACCACCAGCGCCGATCCGGTCCAGGTCCACAGATCGGGCCATTCCCCGAAGATCACCAGCCCGGCAACGATCGCGACCAGAAGCGAGACATAGCGGAACGGCGCGATATAGGAAATCTCGCCCATCCGCATCGCCGAGACGGCACTGACATAGCCGATGGTCAGGAAACCGCCGCCCATCAGCAGCAGCCCGATCTGTGACGGCCCGGGCATCACCCATCCCTGAAACAGGCTGGCCACCAGCCCAAAGGCGCTGACAGCCACGGCGGCGTAGAAGGCGATGGTTTCGGAACTGACCGCCCGGCTGAAACCGCGCGTGGCCAGATCACGCAGCGCGATCAGGATCATGGCGCCCAGAGCGACCAGAGACCAGATTCCAAAGGCTCCGCTGCCCGGGCGCAGGATGATCATCACCCCCAGCAGCCCGATCACCACCGCCCCCGTCCGTCGCCATCCCAGGCTTTCGCCAAAGATCAGCGCCGCGCCCAGCATGATGACCAGAGGCAGCGATTGCATCACCGCCGACAGATCGCCGATGGCCATGCGCTGCAAGGCGTTCAGAAACAGCAGGGTCGAGCCCAGTTCGCCCAGGACACGCAGCGCCATCGGGATGCGCTCGGGCCGGGGCAGCCTCAGCCTCAGGCCGCCACTGCGATACGCCAGCAGCGCGATGGCCGCCATGACCGCCAGCCCGCGCAGGAAGATCGCCTGATACAGGGGCATCTCCTGGGTCACGAATTTCATCACCGCGTCGTTCAGGCCGAACCCGACCATCGACAATGACATCAGGGCGGCGCCGCGCAGATTGTCGCCCGGCTGATGCGGCTGTGTCGCGATCGAGGCCGGACTGACCCGGCGAAATGGTGAAATCAGCGGTGCACGCATTGCGGCTGCCCTCTTGTCCTGGGGAAGCGTTAGGGTTCCGAAGGGTCAGGCACAAGGGGGCGTGTTCTTGCCCCCCGGCAGCAAGCATCGCAGGACGCGGGGTATCGCTGCCCCCCGGACCGGCACCGCACATGGCACGGGCCAGCACGGGCCTTGCGGGCGGGCCGCAAGGATCCCTCGGGTGGTCCGTTCCTCGAAGACCTGCGCCCTTTCGATATTCGCAGCAACAGTGTCAAGACGCCTGTCCCGGCTGTGCGGGGCATTGTCCCTCAAGGCCTTGCAGAACTCGTTTCCGCGCTGCCGCCGATCCTTGAGCGAACCAGAAAAAAGGCCCGGCGCAGCCGCCGGGCCTTCTTTCTCATGTCTTCATGCGGTGACGATCACTCGTCGCCGCCGGCCTCGGGCATATCCGCCATGACCGGTTGCGCTTCGGGCGCGGCCAGCGCGGCGGCGGCCTCGGCCTCGGCCTTGCGGGCCTCGATCACCTCGGCATCCCGATCGGCGGCGATCTTGCGCACGCGGGTCGTGGCCCCGCCGGTGCCCGCCGGGATCAGACGGCCGACGATGACGTTCTCCTTCAGCCCGACCAGCTTGTCGCGCTTGCCCTGAACGGCGGCCTCGGTCAGCACGCGCGTCGTTTCCTGGAACGAGGCGGCCGAGATGAAGCTGCGGGTCTGAAGCGATGCCTTGGTGATGCCCAGCAGCACCGGCTCGCCCGAGGCCGGACGGCCCCCCTTGGCTTCGATCTTGGCGTTCTCCTGCTCGAACTCGTCGCGCTCGACATGCTCGCCCTTCAGCAGCGTCGTGTCGCCGCTATCGATGATCTCGATCTTCTGCAGCATCTGGCGAACGATCACCTCGATATGCTTGTCGTTGATCTTCACACCTTGCAGGCGATAGACGTCCTGCACCTCGTCGATCAGGTAGTCGGCCAGCGCCTCGATCCCCATGATCCGCAGGATATCGTGCGGCGCGGGGTTCCCGTCCATGATGTAGTCACCCTTCTGCACGAAGTCGCCTTCCTGCACCGGGATGTGCTTGCCCTTGGGCACCATGTATTCGACGGGCGCCTGATCCTCGTTCGAGGGCTCGATGGAGATGCGTCGCTTGTTCTTGTAGTCCTTGCCGAACCGCACATGACCGTCGATTTCCGCGATGATCGCGTGATCCTTGGGCCGACGAGCCTCGAACAATTCCGCGACGCGGGGAAGACCCCCGGTGATGTCCTTGGTTCTGGCACCTTCGCGCGGGATCCGGGCGACGACATCACCCGGACGGATTTCCTGCCCGTCCTCGACCGACAGGATCGCATCCACCGACATCGGATAGGTGACGGGGTTGCCCTGTTCGTTGCGCACAGGCTCTCCGCCCTCGCCGACGATCAGGATTTCCGGCTTCAGATCGTTGCCTTTCGGCGCACTGCGCCAATCGGTCACGATCTTCTGCGTCATCCCGGTCGCATCGTCCGTCTCGTCACGCACCGAAAGGCCGGTCGTCAGATCGACGAACTTCGCGACACCGCCCTTTTCGGCGATGATCGGCAGGGTGTAGGGATCCCATTCGTACAGCTTGGCGCCGCGGATCACCCGGTCGCCTTCCTTCACGAACAGCTTGGAGCCATAGAACAGCTTGTGGCTGGCCCGTTCCTGCCCCTGATCGTCCATGATCAGCAGTTGCATGTTGCGCGACATGACCACCATTTCGCCACTGGCGTTGGTCAGCGTGCTTTCGTTGCGGAACTGCACGCTGCCCTCGTGCGAGGCCGCCTGGAAGGATTGCTGGCCACCCTGCGCGATACCGCCGATGTGGAAGGTCCGCATCGTCAGCTGGGTGCCCGGCTCGCCGATCGACTGGGCTGCGATGATGCCCACCGCCTCGCCGATATTGACCAGCGTGCCGCGCGCCAGATCCCGACCATAGCACAGCGCGCAGACCCCGTCCTCGGATTCGCAGGTCAGCGCGGACCGGATGCGGACCGATTGCACGCCCGCCTGCTCGATGGCGTCGGCCTTGCGTTCGTCGATCAGCTCGCCACCGCGGATGATGATCTCGTCGCCGCCCGGAACCAGAACATCCTCGGCCGCGGTGCGCCCCAGAATGCGTTCGGACAGCGGCGCGATGACCTCGCCGTCATTGACGGCGGCCGAGGCGGTGATGGCCTGTTCGGTGCCGCAATCATGATCGCGGATGATGCAATCCTGCGCCACGTCGACGAGACGACGGGTCAGATAGCCCGAGTTCGCCGTCTTCAACGCCGTGTCCGACAGACCCTTGCGGGCGCCGTGGGTCGAGTTGAAGTATTCAAGAACGGTCAGACCTTCCTTGAAGTTGCTGATGATCGGCGTCTCGATGATCTCGCCGTTCGGCTTGGCCATCAGGCCGCGCATCCCGCCAAGCTGCTTCATCTGGTTGGTCGAGCCACGCGCACCGGAATGGGCCATCATGTAGACCGAATTCGGCTCCATCTCGGCGCCGTTCTCGTCCTTCTTGGTGGCCGAGATGGTGGACATCATGGCCTCGGTGACGCGGTCGTTGCATTTGGACCAGGCATCGACGACCTTGTTGTATTTCTCGCCCTGGGTGATCAGACCGTCCAGATATTGCTGTTCGAATTCTTTCACCTGATCCTGGACCTCGCCCACGATGTCCCACTTGTTGTCGGGAACCACCATGTCGTTCTTGCCGAAGCTGATGCCCGCGCGGAATGCCTCGCGGAAACCCAGGCCCATGATCTGGTCGCAGAAGATGACCGATTCCTTCTGGCCGCAATAGCGGTAGACGGTGTCGATCACGAATTGCACGTCCTTCTTGCGCAGCAGGCGGTTGACCAGTTCGAACGGCGCCTTGGCATTCAGCGGCAGCAACGCGCCCAGCCGGACCCGGCCCGGCGTGGTCTCGTAGCGGCGGATGACCTCGTTGCCATTCTCGTCGATCTGCTTGATCCGGGCGGTAATGCCCGCGTGCAGATGCACCTCGCCGGCGGCAAGGGCGTGCTCGACCTCATCGACGCTGGCGAAGGACATGCCCTCGCCCTTCATCCCCTCGCGCTGCATCGAGACGTAATAGAGGCCCAGAACCATGTCCTGGGACGGCACGATGATCGGCGCGCCGTTGGCGGGCGACAGCACGTTGTTCGTCGACATCATCAGGACGCGCGCTTCCAGCTGCGCCTCGAGGCTCAGCGGGACGTGCACGGCCATCTGGTCGCCGTCGAAATCGGCGTTGAAGGCGGAACAGACCAGCGGGTGAAGCTGGATCGCCTTGCCTTCGATCAGGATCGGCTCGAAGGCCTGAATACCCAGACGGTGCAGCGTCGGCGCACGGTTCAACAGAACCGGATGTTCGCGGATCACCTCGTCCAGGATGTCCCAGACCTCGGGGCGTTCCTTTTCGACCAGCTTCTTGGCCTGCTTGACGGTGCTGGACAGGCCCTTGGCCTCCAGCCGCGAATAGATGAACGGCTTGAACAGCTCCAGCGCCATCTTCTTGGGCAACCCGCACTGGTGCAGCTTCAGTTCCGGGCCGGTGACGATGACCGAACGGCCCGAGAAGTCGACCCGCTTGCCCAGCAGGTTCTGGCGGAAGCGGCCCTGCTTGCCCTTCAGCATGTCCGACAGCGATTTCAGCGGACGGCGGTTGTTGCCGGTGATGACGCGGCCGCGGCGGCCGTTGTCGAACAGCGCATCGACCGATTCCTGCAGCATCCGCTTTTCGTTGCGGACGATGATGTCCGGCGCGCGCAGTTCGATCAGCCGCTTCAGGCGGTTGTTGCGGTTGATCACGCGGCGATACAGGTCGTTCAGGTCCGACGTCGCGAAGCGGCCGCCATCCAGGGGCACCAGCGGACGCAGTTCGGGCGGGATGACCGGGATCACGGTCAGCACCATCCATTCGGGACGGTTGCCCGATTCCAGGAAGGATTCGACGATCTTCAACCGCTTGATGATCTTCTTCGGCTTCAATTCGCCCGTGGCCTCTTTCAGATCCTCGCGCAATTGTTCGGCCGTCGCCGCCAGATCGATATTGGCCAGCATCGCGCGGATCGCCTCTGCGCCGATATCGGCGGTGAAGGCATCGGCGCCATAGCTGTCCTGGGCGTCGAGGAATTCCTCTTCGCTCAGCAACTGGCCATAGGTCAGGTCGGTCAGACCCGGTTCGATCACGACGTAGTTTTCGAAATACAGGATCCGTTCCAGATCGCGCAGCGTCATGTCCAGCATCAGGCCGATGCGCGACGGCAGCGATTTCAGGAACCAGATATGGGCGACCGGCGCGGCCAGTTCGATATGGCCCATCCGTTCGCGCCGGACCTTCTGCAAGGTCACCTCGACACCGCACTTCTCGCAGACCAGGCCGCGATATTTCATGCGCTTGTATTTGCCGCACAGGCATTCGTAATCCTTGATGGGACCGAAGATGCGCGCGCAAAACAGGCCGTCACGCTCGGGCTTGAACGTGCGGTAGTTGATGGTTTCGGGCTTCTTCACCTCGCCGAAGGACCAGGCCAGAATTTCTTCGGGCGAGGCCAGCGAGATCTTGATTTCGTCGAACTGCCGAGGCGGAGCCAGCGGGTTCAGCGGATTGGTGGCGAGTTCCTGGTTCATCTTAAAATCCTAATGATCGGCGCGGGGTGAAAGGGAGGTGGGGCAAGACCCCACCCCGCCGGGTTCGCATGGGTGGGATTTCGCCCCACCGGGCCCTCCGGCTATTCCTCTTCCTCCGCATCCAGGAGTTCCATGTTGAGGCCCAGACCCCGGACCTCCTTGACCAGCACGTTGAACGATTCCGGCACGCCTGCTTCGAAATTGTCCTCGCCCTTGACGATGGATTCGTAGACCTTGGTGCGCCCGGCAACGTCGTCCGACTTGACCGTCAGCATCTCTTGCAGGGTATAGGCGGCGCCATAGGCTTCCAGAGCCCAGACCTCCATCTCGCCCAGCCGCTGACCGCCGAACTGCGCCTTGCCGCCCAGCGGCTGCTGGGTCACGAGGCTGTAGGGACCGGTCGAACGGGCATGCATCTTGTCATCGACGAGATGGTGCAGCTTCAGGATATACTTCATCCCGACAGTGACCTTGCGGGCGAATTGCTCGCCCGTGCGGCCATCGAAGACCACCGACTGACCCGACGTGTCGAAGCCCGCCCGCGCCAGCGCGTCGTTGACGTCGGCCTCCTTGGCGCCGTCGAAGACGGGCGTGGCGATCGGCACCCCGGTGCGCACGGTATTGGCGTGCTCGACCAGTTGCGCGTCGGCCATTCCCTCGAAGGTATCGGCATAGAGATCGTCGCCATAGCCGATCTTCATCGCCTCGCGGACCGGCGTCATGTCGCCGTTGCGGCGATATTCTTCCAGCGCCTCGTCGATCCGGATGCCAAGGCCGCGCGATGCCCAACCCATATGGGTTTCGAGGATCTGGCCCACATTCATCCGCGAGGGCACGCCCAGCGGATTCAGCACCAGATCGACCGGCGTGCCGTCCGCCAGGAACGGCATGTCCTCCATCGGCACGACCTTGGAGACGACGCCCTTGTTGCCGTGACGGCCGGCCATCTTGTCGCCCGCCTGCAGCTTGCGCTTCACGGCGACAAAGACCTTGACCATCTTCATCACACCCGGCGGCAGGTCGTCGCCCTGACGGACCTTCTCGACCTTGTCCTCGAAGCGGGCTTCCAGGGCCTTCTTCTGGGCATCATACTGATGGTTCAGCGCCTCGACTTCCTTGGCGATGTCCTCTTCTCCGACGGCAAGCTGCCACCACTGGCCGCGGCTCAGCGTGCCCAGCAGATCCTCGGTGATCTCGCTGTTCGGCTTGACACCTTTCGGTCCCTTGACGGCGGTCTTGCCCAGGATCAGCGATTTCAGGCGCGCATAGATGTTGCGGTCCAGAATCGCCTGTTCGTCGTCCCTGTCGCGCGCCAGACGCTCGACCTCCTCGCGCTCGATCTGAAGCGCGCGTTCGTCCTTGTCCACGCCGTGGCGGTTGAAGACGCGGACCTCGACGACGGTGCCGTAGGCGCCCGGCGGCAGACGCAGCGAGGTGTCGCGCACGTCGCTGGCCTTTTCGCCGAAGATGGCGCGCAGCAGCTTTTCCTCGGGCGTCATCGGGCTTTCGCCCTTGGGCGTGATCTTGCCGACCAGGATGTCGCCCGGACCCGCTTCGGCCCCGATATAGACGATGCCGGCCTCATCGAGATTGCGCAGCGCTTCCTCGCCCACGTTGGGGATGTCGCGGGTGATTTCCTCGGGCCCAAGCTTGGTGTCGCGGGCCGCGACCTCGTATTCGTCGATATGGATCGAGGTGAACACGTCGTCGCGGTGAATCCGCTCGGAAATCAGGATCGAGTCCTCGTAGTTGTAGCCGTTCCACGGCATGAACGCGACGACCACGTTGCGGCCGATGGCCAGTTCACCCTGATCGGTCGAGGGACCGTCGGCGATGACCTGACCGCCTTCGACCTTTTCGCCCACCTTGACCAGCGGTCGCTGGTTGATGGTCGAGGACTGGTTGGACCGCTTGAACTTGCGCAGACGATAGATGTCCACGCCCGCGTCGCCGGCTTCCAGGTTCTCGGTGGCGCGCACGACGATCCGCTGGGCATCGACCTGGTCGATCACCCCACCCCGGCGCGCGGTGATCGCGGCACCGGAATCGCGGGCCACGACGGCCTCCATGCCGGTGCCGACGAAAGGCGCCTCGGCCCGCAGCAGCGGCACGGCCTGACGCTGCATGTTCGAACCCATCAGGGCGCGGTTGGCGTCGTCGTTTTCCAGGAACGGAATCAGCGCCGCGGCGACCGAGACCAGCTGCTTGGGCGACACGTCGATCAGATCGACGGCATCGACCGGGTTCAGCATGAAATCGCCCGACTGGCGGGTGCTGATCAGTTCATCGACGAAATTGCCATCAGCATCCAGCGTCGCATTGGCCTGGGCCACGGTATGACGCATTTCCTCGGTCGCGGACATGTAGACCACGTCATCGGTAACGCGGCCGTTCTCGACCTTGCGATAGGGCGTTTCGATGAAGCCGTACTTGTTCACCCGCGCGAAAGTCGCGAGGCTGTTGATCAGGCCGATATTCTGGCCTTCCGGCGTCTCGATCGGGCACATCCGGCCGTAATGCGTCGGGTGCACGTCGCGCACCTCGAAGCCGGCGCGTTCGCGCGTCAGACCGCCCGGCCCAAGCGCCGACAGACGGCGCTTGTGCGTCACCTCGGACAGCGGGTTGGTCTGGTCCATGAACTGCGAGAGCTGCGAGGAACCGAAGAATTCGCGCACCGCCGCCGCGGCGGGCTTGGCGTTGATCAGATCCTGCGGCATCACGGTGTCGATCTCGACGCCCGACATGCGTTCGCGGATCGCGCGTTCCATCCGCAGCAGACCGACGCGATACTGGTTTTCCATCAGTTCGCCGACCGAACGCACCCGGCGATTGCCCAGGTGGTCGATATCGTCGATCTCGCCCTTGCCGTCGCGAAGCTCCACCAGCCCGCGCACGCAGGCCACGATATCTTCGGGGCGCAACGTCCGCTGGGTGTCCGGCGCATCGAGATTCAGACGCATGTTCATCTTCACGCGGCCGACCGCCGACAGGTCATAGCGTTCACTGTCGAAGAACAGGCTGTTGAACAGCGTCGAGGCGGCCTCGACGGTGGGCGGCTCGCCCGGGCGCATGACGCGATAGATATCCATCAGCGCCTGTTCGCGGTTCATGTTCTTGTCCGCAGCCATCGTGTTGCGGATATAGGGTCCGACATTGACATGATCGATGTCCAGAACCGGCACGTCGGTGACGTCATTGTCCAGCAGCACCTTGAGCAGGCCACCGTTCAACTCGCCTTCCTTGTCGTATTCGGCGGTGATTTCATCACCGGCCTCGGCATAGATCAGGCCGGTCTTCTCGTTGATGATATCCTTGGCGACAAAGCGTCCGATGATCCGCTCGAACGGAACAAGCAGCTTGACCTGATCGCCCGAATCCACAAGCTGCTTGACCAGACGCGGCGTCACCTTTTCGCCCGCCTTGGTGATGACCTCGCCCGTATCGGCATTGATCAGGTCATAGGCCGGACGGGTGCCGCGCACGCGCTCGGGGAAGAAGCGCGTGATCCATCCCCGCTCGCGACCCTTCTTCTTCAGCTTGTAATCGACCGTCTCGTAGAAGGCGTCCATGATGCCTTCCTGGTCCATGCCCAGCGAATACAGCAGCGTCGTCACCGGCAGCTTGCGGCGGCGGTCGATGCGCGCGAAGACCAGATCCTTGGCATCGAATTCGAAATCCAGCCACGAGCCGCGATAGGGGATGATGCGGCAGGCGAACAGCAGCTTGCCCGAGGAATGGGTCTTGCCGCGGTCATGGTCGAAGAAAACCCCCGGGCTGCGGTGCATCTGAGAGACCACGACCCGTTCGGTCCCGTTCACGATGAACGTACCGTTCTGCGTCATCAGGGGCATGTCGCCCATGAAAACGTCCTGTTCCTTGATGTCCTTGACCGACTTCGCACCGGTATTCTCATCCAGATCGAACACGATCAGCCGCAGCGTCACCTTCAGCGGCGCGGCATAGGTCATGTCGCGTTGCTGGCATTCCTCGACATCGTATTTCGGCTTTTCCAGCTCGTATTTCACGAATTCCAGCGTGGCGGTCTCGTTGAAATCCTTGATCGGAAAAACCGACTGGAACACGCCCTGGATGCCGTCGCCATCATTGTGGCCGGCACCCTCTCCCGAATTCAGGAACAGGTCATAGGATGATTTCTGAACCTCGATGAGGTTCGGCATCTCCAGCACTTCGCGGATATTGCCGTAATAGCGACGGATACGCTTCTGGCCGACATAGGATTGCGCCATGGGGTCTTGTCACCTTTCGTCTTCGCGCGCGCGCAACGGGTCGGGGCCCCCGAGGCGCGGCCTACGAATGCAGGGATGAGGTTCCATTCGTGCCGCACGTCCCACCGCGCGGCTCCCGAACCTCGAACATGCCCTGAAGGATGGTCCGGCAAAGGGACCGCCCTTCAAGACAGGTTCGGCAGGGGCCGGAAATTCCGGTCCCTGCCTCGTTCACTCAGCCATGGAACCGATTACTTCAGTTCGACCTTGGCGCCAGCCGCTTCCAGCTTCTTCTTCAGCTCTTCGGCTTCGTCCTTGTTCGCGCCTTCCTTGACCTTGCCGCCTGCTTCGACCAGATCCTTGGCCTCTTTCAGGCCCAGGCCGGTGATGCCGCGCACTTCCTTGATCACATTGATCTTGTTGGGGCCGGCTTCGGTCAGGACGACGTCGAATTCGGTCTTTTCCTCGGCGGCCTCGGCGGCGCCACCGGCAGCCGGACCGGCCATCATGACGGCGCCACCGGCGGCCGGCTCGATGCCGTATTCGTCTTTCAGGATGGTTTTCAGCTCCTGGGCTTCCAGCAGGGTCAGGCCCACGATTTCTTCGGCAAGTTTTTTCAGATCAGCCATTTTTCCGTTCTTTCCAGTTAGTGTTCCAACGTCGCGCTTTCAAGCACACGCCGGGAATCGGGTTGCGTCACGCAGCCTCGCGCTCTTCCAGAGTGCTGAGGATGCCCGCGATGTTCGAAGCAGGGGCGCCAATGGCACCGGCAATGTTCGCAGCGGGGGCGCCAATGCAGGACACGATCGAAGCGATAAGCTCGTCGCGCGACGGCATGGCGGCCACGGCTTTGACACCGGCCGGATCCAGAGCCGTGTCGCCCATGGCACCGCCGAGGATCACGAACTTGTCGTTCCCCTTGGCATAGTCCTCGCAGACCTTGGCCGCAGCCACAGGGTCTTCCGAGAAGGACAACACGGTCATGCCCGTCAGGTAATCGGCGATGCTTGCGCAAGGCTTACCCTCGAGGGCGATCTTGGCGAGCCTGTTCTTGGCAACGCGAACGGCACCACCCGCATCGCTCATGCGCGCGCGGAGGTCCTGCATCTGTGCAACCGTCATCCCTTCGTAGTGGGCAACCACGACGACGCCAGAGCTTTCAAAGATCTGGCCGAGTTCCTCGACCACCTGTTCTTTTTGCGCTCTATCCACGGTTTCACTCCAAGTTGGGGGTTTCCCCCCGGCTCTCACGTTTCCCGCCCCGGTCCGGGGCAGGTCGAGTCCGCTAGGGCAAGATCACCCGAAGGCCGAACCTTCGGAAAAATGCTTCTACCCATCTCAGGCAGGATATTAAGCTGGCAAGCCAGCACCCGCCGTCTCGGACGAATCGATACACGCGCAGACTGACATCTGCGCGCGGATCAGGCCGTCTCCTTAGTGCCTTTGGTTCGGGATGTGAAGGGCTATCTTGACCTGATCGCGACTTGGGCCATCATTTGCGGCCTTCGGACGAATCCGGACCTCCATCCGGCGATCATCCCGCACATGGCGGTGCGGCCAGGATCTTGCCTTGATTCGACCTTTCGGGCGCTTCCACGGTCGCCAAGCCTGTTTTGCTGAAATAAGACGGGGCGGGTCCGCAGGCCCGCCCCGTCATCATCATCGTCAAGGCTGAGTTACGCCTGCGTCGCGGAGACGACGTCGATCGACACGCCCGGGCCCATGGTGGAACTGATCGAGACCTTCTTCATATAGGTGCCCTTGGCGCCGCTGGGCCGCGCCTTGCTCACCGCGTCCACGAAGGCGCGGATGTTCTGGGCGAGCTTCTCGGCATCGAAGGACGCCTTGCCGACGCCGGCGTGAACGACGCCCGCCTTTTCGGCCTTGAACTGGACCTCACCGCCCTTGGCCGCCTTGACGGCTTCGGCGACATCCATCGTGACCGTGCCGACCTTGGGGTTCGGCATCAGGTTGCGCGGCCCCAGAATCTTGCCCAGACGGCCGACCAGCGGCATCATGTCCGGCGTCGCGATGCACCGATCAAAGTCGATCTTGCCCGACTGGATCGTTTCCATCAGATCCTCGGCACCGACGATATCGGCGCCCGCCTCCTTGGCCTCGTCGGCCTTGGGTCCACGCGCGAATACCGCAACACGAACATCCTTGCCGGTCCCGGCGGGCAGCGTCACGACACCGCGAACCATCTGGTCGGCATGACGCGGATTCACGCCCAGGTTCATCGCGATCTCGACCGTTTCATCGAATTTCGCGGTGGCGTTGTCCTTGACCAGCCTGACGGCATCCTCGACCGACAGATTCGCCTTGCCTTCGAACGCGGCACGTGCCGCGGCTTTCTTTTTCGCAATCTTCGCCATGGCTTAGCCCTTCACCTCGATACCGATCGACCGGGCCGAGCCCAGGATGATCTTCATCGCCTGCTCGACATCATTGGCGCTGAGGTCCTTCATCTTGGCCTCGGCGATCTCGCGCACCTGCTTGACGGTCACGGTGCCGGCGCTCGCGCGACCGGGCTTGTCCGAACCTTTCGGGCGGTTGCGCTTGCCCACCGGCTTCAGTCCGGCGGCCTTCTTCAGCAGAAACGAAGCCGGCGGCGTCTTCGTCTCGAAGGTGAAGGATTTGTCGGCATAATAGGTGATCACCACGGGAACCGGCGAGCCCTGTTCCATTTCCTGCGTGCGAGCGTTGAACTCTTTGCAGAATGCCATGATGTTGATGCCGCGTTGGCCCAATGCGGGACCGACGGGCGGGGACGGGTTCGCCTGACCCGCCTTGATTTGCAGCTTAAGCTGCCCGACGACTTTCTTGGCCATCTGGCCTTCTCCTTATCATCACGCCCCGTCCCTGATTGGACATCCGGGGCCCTGACTTAGCGGTTCGGCGGCGCGCCCCAAGGGGAAGACAGCCTCCCGCGACCAATCACGCGGTCTTGGCGACCTGCGTGAATTCCAGCTCGACCGGCGTGGGCCGGCCGAAGATCGACACCATGACCTTGATGCGCGAGGCGGCCTCGTCGACCTCCTCGACCATTCCCGAAAACCCCTCGAAGGGACCATCGGTCACGTTCACCTTTTCGCCCACATCAAAGCGGATCAGGTTGCGCGGGGCGACCGGTTCGCCCTCGCCCGTGCGGTTCAGCATCATGTTCACCTCGTCGTCGCGCATCGGCATCGGCTTGCCCTGCGCGCCGAGGAAACCGGTGACCCGGTTGATCGAATTGACCAGGTGATAGGTGCGATCAGACATGTCCATGTGAACCAGGACATAGCCCGGCATGAAGCGGCGTTCCGATGTAACCTTCTTGCCGCGCCGAATCTCGATCACCTGTTCGGTGGGGACCAGAACCTCGTCAATCTCGTCCTCAAGCCCCTTTTCGGACACCGACTGGCGAATCGCCTCGGCGACCTTCTTTTCGAAGTTCGACAGGACACTGACCGAATACCAACGCTTTGCCATGTCTCGATCGACCCCTGTTCGTCCTGATAGGGAATCGCGCGGCCGGGCCGGCAACTCCTTGAATTCCTGATATGTCCGCCAAAATTGAAATCGGCGTGCACGCGAGTTCGATGCACGCCGTCGCCGGACAGTCGGGGGCCAATACCGCTGCGGCCCCGAAAATGCAAGCCCGATCAGCCGCTGATCGCTTGAAGCCCCTGGGTCAGGCCAAAGCGGATGATCAGATCGACCAGAAAGAAGAACACGCTGGTCAGCGCGGCCATGATCATGACCATGATCGTCGTCGTGATCACCTCACGGCGGGTGGGCCAGGTGATCTTCGCGGCTTCGGCGCGGACCTGGTTGATGAACTGGACGGGATTGGCCACGAACGGCTCCTTCGGGTTTTCAGCCGCCGATGTATCGCCGATGCGCCGCCGTTTCAACCCTGCAAGGACGCATCCGAGGGCGACAGGAATGTGACCTTCGTCATCGCCGCCAATCGCGCGCAATCCTCGGCGTAGTCGCCGCCGCGCGGCAGGTCGGCGGCCGGGATGGCCGCGCGCAGGCCGGCATCTCCGGCGCCGCGCGGATGCGATTCCAGCGCCCGGTGCGCGATCTGGCGCCGGTCCTGCATCGTGTCGGAATGCGCGATCGCACCCAGATAATCGCGATAGGCCGCAGCCGACCATCCGATCCTGCGCGGCGCCGGATCGGGAATCAGCCGCGCGGCCTGCGGCCCGGCCATTCGCGCCAGCACCGACGGCCGCACCGAGCCCAGGTCCTCGTGGCGCCAGCAGACCAGGCTTTCGACGCCCGCCACCGACAGAAGCCTGTCCGCCAGATCGGACCAGCCCAGGCGTGCGCAATCCAGCCCCGCCAGATAATCGCCGATCCGCGCCTGCCGGCCCATTCGCAATTCCTCGCCAAAGGCCGAAATCAGGAAATCGGCGGGTTCGCGCACGGCCAGAAACAGCCTGATGCCAGAACCGTCCATCAGCCCGACCAGGTTTTCAAGCCGCGCCTGGGCAAGGGGATAAAGCTGCCCCCGGGGCGCAAACAGCCGTGCCGGCGTGGTGTCGCCCAGAATCAGCTCATCGGACAGAATCAGCCGGCCAGCCGATGCGCTCTCCTGCCGCAGCGCCCTGGCGGCCTGCCGCGCCTTCCATGGCGTCCGCCCGCAATCGTCCAGCAGGCGCCGAAGATCGGTCGGACCGGCGCGCAACCGGCGCGGCCCCATCCAGCCGATCCCCTGACGCGCCAATTGCGGCGCGGCACGATCGAAAGCGGTCTGAAGATGCGTGGTTGCGGTCTTGTGCGCGCCCAGATGAAGGCAGAGATTCATCGCAGCCGCCGGGCGGTTATTCCGACGACGGGCCTGGCAGGGGCAGGGGGACTCGAACCCACGACCCTCGGTTTTGGAGACCGATGCTCTACCAACTGAGCTATACCCCTGTGGCCGTGCGACCGTTTAAGGCACGGGGTGACGGGGTGCAAGGGTATTTCCACGCCTGACCAGCGGCGCGCGCCGGAACGACGGACGCCTATTCGGCCGCATCGGCGGCCAGAAAACCGCCCGACTGGCGTGCCCAAAGCCGCGCGTAAAGACCGTTTGCCGCCAGCAATTCGGCGTGGCTGCCCTGTTCGATGATCCTTCCCGCATCCATCACCACCAGCCGGTCCATGGCCGCGATGGTGGACAGCCGGTGCGCGATGGCAAGAACCGTCTTGCCCTGCATCAGCATCTCCAGCCGCGACTGGATCGCCGCCTCGACCTCGCTGTCCAGCGCACTGGTCGCCTCGTCCAGGATCAGGATCGGCGCATCCTTCAGCGCCACCCGCGCGATCGCGATCCTCTGGCGCTGGCCGCCCGACAGCTTCACCCCGCGTTCGCCGACATGCGCATCCAGGCCGCATCGCCCGAAACTGTCCGACAGCCCCGGCACGAAACCATGCGCCTCGGCCATTTCCAGCGCCTGCGCGATCTGATCCTCGGCCGCATCCGGGCGGCCATAGGCGATGTTGTCGCGCACCGAGCGATGCAGAAGCGAACTGTCCTGCGTGACCACGCCGATCGCGCCGCGCAGCGAATCCTGGGTCACCCGCGCGATATCCTGCCCGTCAATGGTGATGCGGCCGCTTTCAAGATCGTGAAGCCGCAGCAGCAGGTTCACCAGCGTCGATTTGCCTGCCCCCGACCGGCCGACCAGTCCGACCCGCTCGCCGGGCGCGATCGTCAGGCTCAGATCGTCCAGCACCGGCAGCGGGCGCGCGCCCGGGGCGCCGCCATAGCGGAAGGTGACGTTCCGGAACTCCACCGCGCCGGGTCCGCGACGCAAGGACCGCGCGGCGGGCGCGTCCAGAACCTGACGGGGCAGCGCAAGGCTGGAAATGCCGTCGCGCACGGTGCCGATATTCTCGAACAGGGCGGCGAATTCCCACATGATCCAGTGCGCCATGTTGTTGAGTCGCAAGGCCAGCGGCACCGCGACCGCAACCGCGCCGACCTCCACCCGGCCCTCGGACCATAGCCACAGCCCAAGCGCCGTCACCGCGCCGATCAGCGCCACGTTGATCGCGTTCAGCGTCACGTCCTGAATCGTCGAAAGCCGCATCTGCCGGTGCACGGTCCGCAAGAAGGCGTCCATCCCGTCGCGCATCCAGTCTTCCTCGCGGGCGGAATGGGAAAACAGCTTGACCGTCGCGATATTGGTATAGCTGTCCACGACCCGCCCGGTCATGGCCGAGCGCGCATCGGCCTGTTCCTGCGCCACCCGCCCCAGGCGCGGCACGATCTGCCACAACATCAGCGCATAGGCCACTGCCCACAGCGCGAAAGGCACCGCCAGCCGCCAATCCTGACTACCCGCCAGCGCCAGCGCGCCGAGGAAATAGATCAGCACATAGCTGCCCACGTCCATGATCTTCATCGCGACCTCGCGCACCGCCAGCGCCGTCTGCATCAGCCTTTGCGCGATCCGGCCGGCGAATTCGTCCTGGAAATAGCCGATCGACTGACGCAGCAGATAGCGGTGGGCCTGCCAGCGGATGCGCTGCGGAAAATTGCCCATCAGGGACTGATGCAGAACCAGCGAGGCGATCAGGTTCAGCCCCGGCAAAAGGATCAGCAGCACCAGCGCCATCAGTGCCAGCCGTCCGCCCTGTTGCGTCCAGAACAGCGCGCGGGGCGTGTCGGCCATCCGGTCCACCAGGTCGCCCAGCCAGCCGAACAGCATCACCTCGATCAGCGCGATGACGCCCGAAAAGGCGGCAAGCAGCGTCAGCCACGGCAAGGCACCATGACTGTAATGCAGCAGAAAGCGCCACAGCGAGCGCGGCGGCATCGCCGGGCTGTCGCCGGGATAGGGGTCGATGCGGCGTTCGAACCACGCGAACATGGGATCGTCTCAGGCTTTGCGAAACCGGACAATATTGCTGACCCGGTGGCGAAGCCGAGTCAAGCAGGCTGATCTTTGATCGAGTTCGGAACATTGCCCGGCCGATGGCGTTTTTGCGGCGACGGGCCACGCCATCCCGGCACCAACGCCCCGGAAAGGAAATGCACATGACCGTCAAGAATCTGAAGGACCTTTATCTGGACCAGCTCGGCGATCTCTATTCCGCCTGCAAGCAATCCATGCCAGCCGTGACCGAGATGGGCCGCGCGGCCAAGTCGCGCGAGTTGTCCGAAGCCCTGATCAATGGCAATCAGGGCATTGCCCGCGGGATGGAGGTTCTGGCCGAACTTTGCAGCCGCCACGACGTCGACCCGACGGGCGAACATTGCAAGGGCATGGAAGGCCTTGTCGCCGAGGCGCGCAAACATGCGATCGAGACTGATTTTGCGGATGACGATGCCCAGGACGCGGCGATCATCACGCAATATCAGCGCCTCGCGCATTATGCCATCGCCGGCTATGGCTGCGTGCGGACCTTCGCCAACCGGCTCGACCTCGACAGCGACGCGGCCGCGCTTCAGGAATGTCTGGACAAAACCTGGGAAGGCGATCGGCACATGTCGAAGATTGCCGAGGGTGGTGTGAACGCGGCCGCGATGGATGGACGCTGACGCGGCATTCCGCATCCGATGACCGTCAACGCCCCGCCGGAACCGGCGGGGCGTCCTGATACGGGCGGGCTCAGACGTTGCCCGCCGCCATCTCGCCAGCGATGTGATCGGCCTGCCGGATCGCCAGCGCCACGATGGTCAGGGTCGGATTTTCGGCCGCCCCGGTGGTGAACTGGCTGCCATCGCTGACAAACAGGTTCTTCACATCGTGCGATCGGCCATTCTTGTCGACCACCCCGTCGCTGGGTTTTTCCGACATCCTGTTGGTGCCCAGATTGTGGGTCGAGGGATAGGGCGGCGTCGGCATCGTCCTGGTCGCGCCCACTTCCTTGTAGATGGCCTGCCCGACACCATAGGCATGGTTGCGCATCGCGATGTCGTTGGGATGGTCGCTGAAGTTGACGTTGGCCACCTTCAGCCCGAACCGGTCCTCGACATCGGAAAGCGTCACCCGGTTGGTTTCTTGCGGCATGTCCTCGCCCACGATCCAAAGACCGGCCATGTTCTCGTAGCTGTCCAGCGCCGTCGTGAACTCTCGTCCCCAGGCTCCGGGATCCAGGAAGGCCGCCATGAAGGGCAGCCCCAGGCTGAGCGTTTCCAGCTCATAGCCACCGACGAATCCGCGCGAGGGATCGTGTCTTGCCTCGTCACGGATGATGCCGGCCATGGTCGTGCCCCGCCACATCCGGACAGGCTTTTCGAACACGCCATAGACCGATCCGGTCGTATGCCGCATGTAGTTGCGGCCCACCTGCCCCGAGGAATTGGCCAGCCCGTCCGGGAACATCGAACTGGCAGAGTTCAGCAGCAGCCGCGGGCTTTCGAAACTGTTCCCCGCGACACAGACGATCCGGGCCTTCTGCATCTGCAGATTGCCATCCTTGTCGAAATATTCGACGCCGGTGACCTTGCCCGTGTCATCATGCAGGATGCGCGCGGCATGGGCGTTCTCGCGGACCTCCAGCTTGCCGGTCGCCTCGCCACGCGGGATGTCGGTATAGGCGGCGGACCATTTGGCGCCCCATTTGCAGCCCTGAAAGCAGAAACCCGTCTGCTGGCAAGAGATCCGGTCGTCATATTCGACACTGTTGATCGCCATGTTGCCGGTATGGACTTCCTTGTAACCAAGCGCCTTGGCGCCCTTTTCCAGCACCTTGTAATTGTTGCTGCCGGGAAGACGCGGACGGCCGCCGACACCGGTGACACCCAGCTTTTCCTCGGCCTTGTCGTACCAGGGCGCCATCTCCTCGCTTCCGATCGGCCAGTCCAGCAGGCTGGCCCCCTCGACCGCGCCATAGGTCGTCCTGGCCTTCCACTCGTGATCCTGAAACCGCAGCGAGGCGCCGGCCCAATGGACCGAGGTTCCGCCGACCGCCTTCACGATCCAGGCCGGCAGGCCCGAAAAATCCTTGGCCACCCGCCAGTCGCCGCTGGTCGTGCGCGGATCGGTCCAGGCCAGTTGCCCGAAACTTTCCCATTCGTCGTTCACGTAATCCTCGGGCAGATAGCGCCCGCCGGCCTCCAGGGCGACGACCTTGATGCCCTTCTGCGCCAGTTCGTTCGCCAGCACCCCGCCGCCGGCGCCGGTGCCGACGATGACCACGACGCCGTCGTCGTTCAGATCGAATTTCGCTGCTTCTGCCATGATTGTCTCTCCCCTCACAGCCAGTCGATGTCGTCGAAGCCGCGGTTGATATAGCCGCCCTGGGAATAGGATTCGCCCTCGTAGCCGAAGATCGGCCAGATCTCTTTCTGGTTATACAACCCGGTCACCAACCCCCCGCGCACGGTCTGGAAGAAGGGCGTATCCTCGATGGTCTTCAGGATCGTGACCCGGTCCGCTTCCCATCCTGCCGAAAGATAATCGTCGAAACCGGCCTCTTTCGCCGCGGCGTCCAGCGCGGCGACGCCTTCGGCGACCATCTGTTTCTGATCGTCGCTGTCATGGGACTTGACGGCGATGGCGTAGAATCGATCGCCGATCCTGTCATGCGGATAGATGTCGCGCGCCATCTGCAACAGCGTGGCCATCTCGTGTTCGCTGATCTTGCCGACCTCGACCGCCCAGGCGGCGTCGGGCGCGGCGATGAAACCCGCGCCCGCCACCGCCAGCGTGCCGGCCGCCGCCGCCCGCGACAACAGCGCCCGCCGGGTCAGCCCGTGCTTGCTGAGTTGAGACATGATTCCTCCTCCCTCACTTTCCTCCTGCGGCGGCCCTCCTCCGGCCGCCCGTTCAATCACCTGAAGCGGCCAGCCCGCTTCAGAACCTCGATCTGATAGCCATCCGGATCCGCGACAAAGAAGAACCGTGCGATCACCTCGTTGCCGGGCGCGAAATCGACCAGCTTGCGCGGCGCGAACCCCTCGGCCTGCAGCCGCGCGTGCAGCGCGTCCACGTCCTCGACCGAGAAGGCCACATGGCCATAGCCGTCGCCCAGGTCGTAGGGCTCGGTCCGGCCCTTGTTGACGGTCAGTTCCAGTTCCGTTTCGCTTTCGCCGTTCGACAGGTAGACCAGCGTGAAATCGTCGAAATCCAGCCGGTCCGCGACCTCCAGCCCGAAGCAGCGCCGGTAGAAATCGACCGAGCGTTCCTCGTCCAGAACCCGGATCATCGAATGGATATATTTCGCCATGCCGGCCTCTCCCCAGTTCGTCCATCATGGGACAAGACTAGAAGGCGGAACGCGGGCGTGGGTAGTAACGGGTTACTACGGACGTATTTATTCGGCCGCGATGGCGGTCTGACCCAGCTGCTGATCCTCGCCCAGGTGGATGGTGCAGGCGCAGCGCAGCAAAGAGGTAAAGTTCCGGGCCTCGCCATGCAGTTCCAGAACCTCGGCGTGAAGCTTGGAAATGAAAGCCGGCGTGCTCACCCCCTCACGCGCGGCGATGTCGTCGAGGATCCGCCAGAAGGCCCGTTCCAGGCGGATCGAGGTGGATTGCCCGTTCAACCGCAGGCTGCGGGTCTCGGATTCATAGCGTTCGGGGTCCTGCCCCGCGAAGATCTGGCACATCGGCTTGATCCCGGCTGGTGATGGGAAACCGAGTTTGCGCCGGAAGCGCGATCACGTCAACAAGATGCGATCGCGGGGATCACGCGATGATCGGCAAAGGTCGCGGTCCTCAGGCTGAGACTGCCGATCTGGCGGACAAGGAAGAACCGGTCCTCACGATCACCCCTGCAAGACCGCGCCAGGAAATCACGCAAAAGGCCCGCCCTTTCCGGGGCGGGCCTTTCATGTTGGCTTGC